>Ga0209654_1000132_pt1 | contig 77828 bp, 66 predicted proteins | sample SaaInl1SG_22_DNA_FD_184646 | JGI IMG/M metagenome (GOLD analysis project Ga0209654, IMG submission 184646) | Marine microbial communities from expanding oxygen minimum zones in the Saanich Inlet - ESP_161SG_22_DNA (SPAdes) (version 2) | ecosystem: Environmental > Aquatic > Marine > Intertidal... | reverse complement strand
CGTTAATTTCCAATATTTTTTACATGTGGTACTTACTAGAAAACTATGGTACCGACCCTGAAATAACTTATTTAGTAGATAATACTGAAATGTATTTCATTCCTATGATTAACCCAGACGGATACATCCACAACGTAACAAACGATCCAAATGGTGGAGGAATGCACAGAAAAAATAAAAGAAATGTTGGAAGTACAAATCCAGGTGTAGACTTAAATAGAAACTATTCATATCAATGGGGAACAACAGGTGTTTCTGCAAACGTTAATTCAGATGTATACCCAGGAACAGCTCCTTTTTCTGAGCCTGAAACGCAAGCAATGAAATGGTTTGTTGAAAACCATAATATAGAGTTTGCTTTCAACTGCCATTCTCATGGCGACTTATTACTTTTCCCTGTTGGTGCTACGAATGGTGAATTTGCAGTAGACCACGATTATTTCCAAGAATTTACAGATCACATGGTAAGACACAACAATTATCTCGCACAAAAAAGCTCTGGTTTATATCCTGCCTCTGGAGATTCTGACGACTACATGTATCTAGACGAAGGAGTTTTTGCCATGACACCAGAAATTGGTGGAGAAGGGTTCTGGCCTCCACAATCTTCTATTATTCCGCAGTGTAAAGATATGCTCTTCCCTAATTTAAGACTCTCTCACCTTACTCATAAATATGCCGTAACTGAAAGTACAGATCCTTCTTCTGTTGTAGACATGAGTGGTAATTTCAATTATTCAATCGTTCGATTAGGACAAGAAGCCGGAGATTTTACTGTTTCTATTGAGCCTTTGACAAATGTTCAAACTGTTGGAAGCAGTAACCTCCATTCTTTAGCTATTTCTCAAGAAAATACGGCTGCAATAAGCTACACTCTTAACAGTAGTATTGCTTTCGGAGATTTAGTGCAATATGTAATTGTAACAGATAACGGTCAGTGGGCGTTTAGAGATACAATTACTAGATCCTTCGGTGCGCCAACTTTACAGGTTTTTGATAATGCTTCAAGCACAAGTAATTGGACTGGCGACTTTGCTTTAACAACATCAGAATCTTACTCACCGAGTACATCTTTTACGGATAGTCCAAACGGTTCTTACCAAAACAATCAAGAATCTATTTATAATTTTACACAAGCAGTAGACTTAACCAATGCGGTGAATGCAAAAGTAAGTTTCTATGCAAAATGGGAAGTAGAAACAGATTGGGATTACGTTCAGTTTCAAGTATCTACTGATGGCGGAAACTCTTGGATACCACAATGTGGAACTTACACCAATCCTGGAGTTGGTGGAAATACAATACAACCCAATAATGAACCGCTTTATGATGGATTACAAGCGGATTGGGTGTTTGAAGAAATTGAATTATCTGACTACCTTGGACAGACTATCAACTTGCGTTTTTATCTAGAAACAGATGGAGCTGTTAGAGAAGATGGATTTTATTTTGACGACTTTAGTATTTCGTATGACGAAGCAAGTGCTGCAAATATTGCAGAAGAAAATATTCAATTAAATATTTTCCCTAATCCAGCAAACAATGAACTTTCTATAGCACTTCCAAGCTATGAAAAGTTCGGTGAGATTCAATTATTAGATATGAACGGTAAAATTGTATTGAATCAAGAATTTAAAGGAAATAACAATTTGATAAAAATAGACATTACGGAACTTCAAAATGGTTTTTACTTTGTTAACTATTTTGGAGAGAATATACAGTCTACAAAAAATAAAATTGTAGTAATTAAATAACGAAAACCTTAAAAATCAAGAAAAAGCCTTCTAAATTTAGAAGGCTTTTTTTTATTCAAAGCATATATTTTGTCTTGTAGATAAAGCTTTCAATTTGAGTTTTAAAAAACACAATTCATTTTAGTATCTTTGCGCTTTCAAAGAAGAATCCAAATGGCAGCAACGAAAGAAGCAAAATCAAAAAAGAATATATCAACTTCTAAAAAGACCGTATTTAAGGCATTTGAATTAATGTGTACGGCAAAAACGTTAGCAGAAAAATACGAAGCAAATAAAGAGGTTACCTCTAAATATGTACATGCAACATCTCGCGGACACGAAGCTATTCAATTAGCTTTAGGGATGCAGTTAAAGCCCCAAGACTGGGTTGCTCCTTACTACAGAGACGACAGTATTTTATTAGGTATTGGAATTACACCTTATGAGTTAATGCTTCATATTTTTGCAAAAAAAGACGAACCTTTTTCTGGAGGTAGAACGTATTATGCGCACCCTTCTTTAGACAGAGAAGATATGCCTAAAATACCACATCAGTCTTCTGCAACAGGTATGCAAGCTATTCCTACTACTGGAGTTGCTATGGGCGTTCAGTATAAAGAAAACCAAGGTTTAGCTCCAGATTACAAAGGTGAAAACCCGGTGGTTGTATGTTCTTTAGGAGATGCATCTTGTACAGAAGGAGAAGTTTCTGAGGCATTTCAAATGGCTGCTTTAAAACAATTTCCTATTCTATACCTTGTTCAGGATAATGAGTGGGATATTTCTGCAAACGCCGAAGAAACCAGAGCACAAGATATTACACACTACGCAAAAGGATTTAAAGGTATAGAAGTAAGAACAATAGATGGTACGGACTTCGAAACGTCTTATCAAACTATTAAAGAAGTTTTAGAGATAATCAGAAAAGAAAGACGACCTTTTATCGTTCATGCAAAAGTTCCTCTCTTGGGTCACCATACTTCTGGAGTGAGAAAAGAATGGTATAGAGATGATTTAGAGGAAGCTGCAACGCAAGATCCATACCCGAAAATTAAAGAATTAGCAAGAACCGTTGGTGTAGATGAAGCCGACCTCATCAATACAGAAGCAAAAATTAAAACTGCAATTGATGAAGTATATACGGCAGCTATGAATGCAGAAGATCCTTCTCCAGATTCGGTAACTGACTTCATTTTTGCTCCTTCCCCAATTACGGAAGAAAAAGGTCAAAGAGAGCCGAAAGGAAAGAAAAAAACAGTAATGGTAGATAGTGCGCTGTTTGCCATGAAAGAAATAATGAGTGCACATCCAGAAAGTTTATTGTACGGTCAGGATGTAGGTGGAAGACTAGGCGGAGTATTTAGAGAAGCTGCAACATTGGCTCAAAACTTTGGTAATGACAGAGTTTTTAACACGCCAATTCAAGAAGCCTTTATTATCGGTTCCACTGTAGGTATGTCTGCCGTAGGCTTAAAACCAATTGTAGAGGTGCAATTTGCTGATTATATTTGGCCTGGTCTAAACCAATTATTTACAGAGGTAAGTAGAAGTTACTACTTATCTAACGGAAAATGGCCTGTAAGTGCTGTAATTAGAGTACCTATTGGAGCATATGGATCAGGCGGACCTTATCACTCTTCTTCAGTTGAATCTGTACTAACGAACATTAGAGGTATTAAGATTGCCTATCCGAGCACAGGTGCAGACTTAAAAGGCTTATTAAAATCTGCTTTTTACGATCCAAACCCTGTGGTTATCTTAGAGCATAAAGGACTATACTGGTCTAAAATTGCAGGAACAGAAGGTGCAATGTCTATAGAACCAGCGGAGGACTATGTTATTCCATTTGGTAAAGCTAGAATTGTTAAAGAAGCAGATGCTGAGGCAATAAAAAACAATGAATCTTGCGCTGTTATTACCTATGGTAGAGGAGTTTACTGGACACTAGAAGCTGAAAAACAGTATCAAGGGAAAATTGAAGTGGTTGACTTAAGAACACTTAACCCTTTAGATATGGAAACTATTTACGCAGTAGCCAAAAAGCATTCTAAAGTTATGCTTGTAACCGAAGAGTCTACCGAAGCCAGCTTTACCTTAGGTTTGGCAGGAAGAATTCAGCGCGAATGTTTCGAATATTTAGATGCTCCTGTTGAAATTATAGGTTCAATTGACACACCAGCGATTCCATTAAATTCGATTTTAGAATCTACCCTATTACCAAATGGCGAGAAGGTAGCTGCAGGTTTAAAAAAATTACTGGCTTACTAAAATTATCTTATTTATGAGAAAAGGCTCAGTACACATTCCTGAGCCTTTTTTTATGCTCTATACTTTCATTTCAGAGATGCGCACATCGCTCTGGTACCTTCCTCCAGGGTAATTATCGTTATAGTCAAAGTTTAGCCAAATAAAACCTTTGGGGTCATGATAGTAACGAATAGGATTATCTTTAATTTCTTTTGGAAATAATACGCTTTTCAATAAGTAGGCAACGCTTTCTAACTCTTTTTTATCTCCAATTTTAACCTCAGGGTACAAATGGCCAATTGTTGAACCATCTGGCTGCATTACTTCGGTTCTAATTAACCTTACCTCTCCTCCAACTGCTCTAACGCAAGCAGCCATTAGAATACTATAATCATCACAATCTCCTTTAAACTTACCATTAAAACGAAGTAATTCTATGGTATTACTCGCGTTTGAAAAATATTCTTCCTCCAATGGATCGTAAACGTAAATCCAGTTTGATTTTATTTCTTTAAAAATACTAAAGTATTGCACCCATCTTTTATCATTGCTCAATGTTGCAAATTCTTGAAAATGTTTTGTTGCTATATTTCTAGAAAAATCCAATACAGCTTCGTCATTATAATTAATTGCATCTCTTAAATTCTCTTCTCTAATGAAATTTTTGTTTTTCGACAGAAAATTAATTTCAAGACTGTTTTTATGTAGGTTGTACAGTAAATTTTGATAATCTGAGTAAACGGCATTAAGGGGATACACGCCAACAAAATTTAATACCGTTAATGTTGCCAAACCAATTACAGATAATGAAATGAAAAGTGTTTTAAACTTTCTTATAATCAAAAAAAGTACAACAAATAAAAGTAGATACAATATGATTTGATCTATCCGAATACCGTCTCCAAAAGGAAGTAATACAGAAGGAACAAATTGATCAATTAAAAAAAACAGCGGAAAAGTGAATATAAAAGAAAGTAAACCAACCACCAAAAGACTAAACGGTTCTATCTTTTTCCTTTCCTCACTCATTATACAAGTATACGTAGAGAAATCAATATTTTAAGTAGATAATTGAGAAATATTACTTCCAGGATTCCTCCGGATGAATCAGATTTTTTCTTATCAAACTACAACAGACCAAACTGCTTAAAGTGATGCGTGATGTGTTTGCTATTTAAACGGTTCCATTGCTCAAAAGTAAGAGAACCATAATAGGCATGAAGTTGGGTTTTACTCGGGTTTAATTCGTAATACTCCAAATAATCTAAATATGCATCTGCGAATTCGTCAATAGCCAATTCCATCTCCTCGTTTCTTAGCGGAGTATCTTTTTTAGCAAACGGAACTTCAACATTCCTCATCATTTCTTTATCGCTCTCTAAAAATCTGAGCATACCCGGTAATTTTTCTTCTGGTACTACTAGGGTTTGCTTGTTTTCTCCTATAGCTATTCGCAAAGTATCTGTTAAATGTTCAACCATTCTTTGCGGAAGCATACTTCCCCAATTTGGTATAGTATCTGACTTTAGTTGATCCAACTTATTTAAAAAAATACTTAAATCGTTTTCTATGAACATGCTTAAAATTTTTCTCCTACAATTACGCGTAGACTATTTGGGTTTACACTTACCATTAATTCCTTTTTCACCTCCTCTGGTTCTCCGTCAATATGAACTAAGGTTTGCTCAAGCTCAATTTTATACGCTTTACACGTTTCAATTTTAGTATACTTCGACTTGTCTACCGAACAGCGAAAGAACCGAATCATTAAGCCAGGTATTGCATACCAAGGAAATTTCTTAAGAAAAAACAATTCAAATTTACCGTCTTGAATATTAGAATTTGGAGATACACAAAAGCCATTACCAAATTGAGATCCGTTGGCTACACAACAAATAACAACGTTTTCTACTCGCGTATTATTTGCGATAACAGTTATTGGCTTTGAGGCAATATACTCTTTTACTACAAGCTTAACATAACTCAAAAATCCGCGTGTATGATAATCGTCAAACCGTTTAGCTATTAAGGCATCAAAACCAAAGCCCGTTACGCCTAAAAAAGTGTGTTTATTTAATTTTCCCGTATCTATAGTTTCTACTTTTAAGGCATTGATTTGAAGGATAGACTTTTTAATGCTCATAGGCAAACGAAGGTGTCTTGCTAAACCATTTCCTGATCCTGCTGGCACAATAGCTAAAATTGAATTACTGTTTACCAAAGCACTACCTACTTCATTTACAGAACCATCTCCACCAACTGCGCAAACAATATCAATATTCTCATCTACAGATGCTTTTGCCAGTAAACGAGCGTGCTTTCTATACTCGGTAAAGGCGATATCATAATCAAATTTTGAATGATCCAGATATTTCTCTATCATGGCAGGAAGTTTATTTTTCTTGCCAATACCAGAAATTGGATTGATTATGAACCGAATACGTTTTTTCATTTTAATGTCATCTGATTGGAAATCAAGTCTTGACTATACACCTGAATCATTGCTTTCAACTCTAATTCCATTTCATTTTTAAGCTTTGGAAAGAAGCTTATGGAATCATAATAAAGCATGGTATCCGTTTTGTAATTATACAAATTTTGCGCCTCATTTTGTGCAAAAGTCATCAAATAATCATGTTTCAAATAATAATAAGTTCCTTCTAAGTAATAAATGGCCGTATTTTCTTCTTTTGCGTCTACTGACTGTCCAAAAGCATACATCTCGGTTTCATTTGTTAACCAATCCATAAGAGTAGGGTAAATATCTGCTTGATCGATTAATTGACTAGATATACTCGGTTCTATTAATGATTTCGGGTGATAAAAAGCAATTGGAATACCGTACATACCGAGTCTATGTTGATAGAATATCGAAGTTCCTGCGGGTGTATGGTCGGCTAATAAAACAAATAATGTTCGGTTAAACCACTCGTGTTTTTTTGCTTCTTCAAAGAACAACTTTAAACTTACATCTCCATACGCAATAGATTGCGACATCGGCTCTGCTTCTTTTGGCAACTTATTTTTCCATTCTTTTGGCACAAAATAAGGATGATGAGATGAAAGTGTGAAAAGTCCGGCAATGAAAGGCTCTGATATTGTAGAAACTTGTTTGGCTGTCCAAGGATTAAAGTATTCATCTAAAATCCCCCAGGTTGCGTCTGCATGATTTTCATTATTATATTCTGTTCTTCCTACGTACTGATCAAAACCTGCCAACTCAGAAAACTCATTAAACTTCATAGAGCCATTTGTTGCTCCATGATAAAAAGCAGAACTATACCCTCTTTTTTTTAGCTGAGTAATTAACGTTTCTATTTTATTTGTTCCGTACTGCGAAGTAATATATGGATTATCCATCAACGAGGGAATACCTCCAAAAATAGCCGGTACAGCTTCTATGGATTTTTTTCCGTTCGCAAAAGCATTTGGAAAGTAAAGGGAATGGTCTAGAAGTGAATCTAAAAAAGGAGTATATCCTACTTTATTTTCTTTCTTACCCAACCATTCATTACCAAAACTCTCTAAAATAATTACCATTACGTTGGTATTCTCAGGTAATTTTGTAGTAGAATTTAATTTTTTAGTGGTTGTAAAATAAGCGTATAGTTCTTCTTGAGACTTAAAATAGTTTGGATTTTTGATACCTTCTTTACTCAACGATTTTATTATTGTAAAGGGAGTATTTAATACAATTGCTGTATTTTCTACTACAGTGAATCGCGTTGCGGTTAACACACCTGCGGGTCTGTAGCCCAGACCTCCTCTCCCTACAATCAGTAATAACGGAGTTAAGACAAGAAAGTAAAGCGTATTGGTTATAAAAAATCGAGGTTTTATGTTTGTAAAAGTACTTTCTCCTAAAGCAATCTTTTTAAGATAAAGACGAATTCCAAGAAACAAAAAACCGATAAAAAATAAGATAAGCAACCAGAAGTCCTTTATAAAAGTAGTTAACAATTGGTTTATATCATTTCCTGCTCCAAGTACATCAAACAAATCTGAAGTAGAGCGTTTAGAAGTAAAAGCAAAATATTCTATGTCCATTAAATTGAAAAACAACAGCACAGTAATTGTTAGTACAAAAAGACTTGCATGAAGCACTTTATAGAGTTTATATCCTCTCCACGGTATAGGCAACAGGGTTAAACCATAAAGTGGAATAAAGTAAATTCCTAAGGTTATACAATCAAACCAAACACCTGCAAGAAAATCAGTAAATTGCCAATTACTGAACGCATTGATGTTGAAGAAAAAAAACAGCAAACGAGTTAAAGACAGTAAGAGTAAACCTATCCCGAAACACTGGAACAAACCGAGTATATGTTGAGGAATTTTTTTTGCGACTCCCATAGCGCGTAAAGATAACTAAAAGGCATTTACAACGGCGTTTTTTAATAAATTATAACAGAACAATTAGTACTTTATTTTGAATGACTTATTTTAGAAATTAGTAAGTGTGTATTACAGAAAAAACGCCAAAACTAATGTCTTGGCGTTATCAAACAAATCAACCGACTTAAAACGGAAAAACTCCTGAAAAGTCAGTCACTCTAAAACTCTATATATTAAAAAGATGGACAGCTAATTGTTCTAAACGAAGGTACTTTTGTCTTACATCTAAGGTTCAACCCTAATGATACTTCGTGTGCTCCACCAGAAACTCCGTTATTCAACGGTGACACTGTAATATCATAACTATAACCAACTTTAAATGTTTCTGTAGTTAATCCTAAAGTTAGAATAAACGCATCTCTACTTCTTAACCATGCTCCAGCTGTAAACACGCCATACTTAACGTATGTACCCACGTTTAATTGATACATTCCTTGTTGATAGGTATAAATTAAACTCGGCATAATAGCTGTTGAGTTAGAATATTTTGACTTACTTCCTAAAGGTATAGTAGCAGATGCATGAGCAGTTAAACGGATAGGCATTCTAGAATCTCCTAAAATTAAACTCTCATTTGGACGGTTTAAGTGCTTACCTGTAAAACCTACGTTGAAAAATTTATTAAATACAACAACTCCTGCCGATGCATCAAAGAAACCTTTACTTCCCCCACGTGGAACGTCTCCAGTTCCATAAATAAAACCTCTTCTGGGGTCTATCATATCTCCGAAAGTAAGTTTATCCCAATCTAAGAATTTTTGATTCCAAGTAGCCTGAGCCCCAAACAAGGCAGTCCATTTTCTATTAATATTCAAATGATAAGAATACATTAAGGATATTGCTGAGTGATTAAAAGTATTCCCTGCGCTTTGATCATTCATTAAATTTATCCCAAAACCTCCAGATATATTGTCAAAATACTGATCGTAAGAAGCAGCATAACTAATAAATTGACCTGATAATTGAGGCCATTGATTTCTATAGTTCATTGCAAACCTAGGACAACCATGCGTACCCGCTAAAGCAGGATTTAAATAAATAGGATTAGAGTAAAACTGGCTAAACTCTAGGTCTTGTCCCCAACTAAGAGAAGAACAAAGAAGCAAAACTGCTGTAATTAACTTTTTCATAATTTCTATCCTTTTATTTTTTCAATATGCGCATTGCATACCTGTTTGGTTTAAACTTATATCTTAAAGTAACTTGGTGGTTAAAACCTTTGCTTAGCGTAATAAAACTTTGGGTGTAGTCTCCTTGATAAATCAATCGTAAACGCTGATTGTCAAATCCAACAGAAACAGCTGGTTCTATACGATAAGAAACTCCCACACCTAAGTGAACGCTAGATAAAGTTAGGTTTGAGCCTAACCAAGCTTCTTGAAAAGTTCCGCGTTGTTGGTATAGTACGTAGGTTGATAATTTAATGTCTTTTCTTTGAGCAAGATAATCTGTACCTATTTGCGCATTGTAGTACAAATCTGCTTGGAAATCAGCGGTAACATTGTTAACATATATATTGTTATAATGTCTGCCAACATTATCTACACTTCCTCCCACATAAAACCATGGAGTGTTTACAAGTAAACCTAAACTTGCATCTCTGTACCAAAGAGAACTTCCCGCTGGCTCATTTTCTTCTACTGTGAAGGTATTTACCTCACCTCTCTCCTCTTCCATCAACAAACCGGGCGTTAATTTACTTGTGTTTATTGACTTATTTCCGACTTTAAAGCGCACACCTGGCTCAATTGAAATTACTTTTTTAACCGTAAATTTCGGAGAGTAACTAAAACCAACTTCATAGTTCTGTACAATTCCTTTGTTGTTCATAGTGTGTTTTAGATCTATACCTAAACCACCTCTTAACGCATAAAGATAAGTGTCAAACGCTAAGCGCGTATTGAATTGCTCTCTTTCTGTTCCCATTTGATTTATACGAACTGTTGATTGAAGTCTACTCGCTACTTGTGTACCAGTCATCGCAGGATTAAATGTAAAGTCTGTAGCTAATGGTGTATGGTAATTTGGATCTCTGAAATTGCGAAGAGCAATCGGGTTATCCATCATATTCTTCACTTTTCTTACAGAAGTACGAAGACTTCTTTTCAATGCGCTTGTGCTACTTTTAGAAGTATTTATTTTTCTATCCTCTTTTGATTCTGCAAACAGTACTTCTTCTTTTTCTTGCCTTAGAGAAGCAATTACGTTATTAAGCTGATTTGTTTGCGTTTTACTGGTTATACTTCTTTTTTGTTTAACAACACCAGAAGGGTAATCAGCAAAGTTGATAGATTTAGTTGAACTTACTTCATCACTAACTTGAGCTTCCTTTTGCAAGTTAAATAGGTTGTTTTTTTCTTGAAAATAATTTTTGTTAGTAGGCCTTGAGTTGACTACTTCCTCTGCTTTGTTCTGGTCATTTTTGAAATTAAAAATAGACCGAAATAATTGCATATTCTCTTTTTCTGCCTTAACATAAAAAATCTTTGTTGACGGTTGAACTAATTGTGCTACTTGTTCTTGAGATTCAAATTGTACAATAATTTCCTCTGCCGTTTTTTGGTCTTCTATTCGTAAATCTAAATCATTAAAATTGTATGCTGTATTAACTTTTGTGGAGTTGAATAAATAAAAAGAAAAAAGGATAAATAGCAGAGAAACTGCGGATAACAAAAAATAAACTCCTGTAGACTTTCTTTCTAGCGCACTTATATTTTTATACACTACTTCTTCTTTAGAAACATGCGTTTTAGACCAAGTTTCGGCATCTACTTGTAATTCTGGATGTGCATTTAGAAACGTAGTTAATTCTTCTACCTGCCTTGGCGAAAGATTGCCTTCTTTTAACTCAAAGAGCCATTTATCAATATTTGAAAAAGACGGTGAACTCATGATAGTATCGTTAAATCTTTTAATTGCTTCTGCATTTTTTTCCTCGCTCTGAAGAGATAAACTTTTACTTGTGAATCTGATATATCCAGCATATGACCAATTTCTTGATAACTATATCCTTCTAAATCACGCAACAGAACTATACTTTTTTGTAGAGGTGGAAGTAAATTAAGTACTTTTTCTACGATTTCTTTCGTTTCGTAACTCGTATCCAATTTACCGTGCTCAGGAACCGTTTCTGTATTGTAAACAGTCCTTTGCTTTTTTTTAGCGAAATTAATCAATGTATTGTGCGCTGTTGTAAACATCCACGACTTTGATTTTTCAACTTCTACTTTTTTTCTGTTTTTCCACAATTTCTCATAAACGTCCTGTACAATATCTTGGCTGTCCTCCTCATTTCTGAGGTATTTCAACACATAGCCATAAAGACTATTAGAATGTTGTTTTACCATTTTATTATACTCTCGTCTATTCAAAAGTTTTACAGTTTACTATTAAAACAATTTAACGTTACTAAAAGTTACACCTTATAAAAAAATAAAGTGGTCAATAAAGTTAATCAATTTTATTGTCTTCTTACAAATTGTAACTAAAGCTTTCATTTGTTTATAGTATTTTTGGTATGTTTAGAACTGTAAACTTATGCCATGAAAGAAATAACACGATTATTTGAGCTTCCTCACAGACAATTAGAACTTTACTCCAAAGAAGTAATGTTTAGTACTAAAATAGACGGCGTTTGGAATGCCGTTTCTACTAAATCATTCATAGAAAAAGCCAATGCGCTGTCTAAAGGATTAATAGAGCTAGGGATTAATAGCGGAGACAAAATTGCCTTGGTTTCTCCAAATCGAGTAGAATGGAATATAATGGATATTGCCATACAACAGGTAGGTGCGATTGGAGTGCCTATTTATCCAAACATTTCACTTAATGATTATACGTTTATTTTTAATGATGCGGGCATTAAAATGTGCTTTACGGGTAGCGAAGAATTATACGCCAAAATAGATTCAATTAAAAAAGACATTCCAACTTTAGATAAAACCTATTGTTTTGATAAAATTGATGGAACCTATTTTTATGAAGACATTATTGAAATTGGAAAAGAAATTAGTTTAACAGAAGTGCAGAAAAGAATGGACGCCATAAATTATGAAGACTTGGCAACTATGATTTATACTTCTGGAACAACCGGAAATCCAAAAGGCGTAATGCTTTCTCATCAAAATTTACTTTCTAACGTACGCGCTTGTAAAGAACGAATCCCGGCAGATGAAAACAGCAGATGCTTAAGTTTTTTACCCGTTTGTCATGTATATGAGCGCATGCTACATTACCTATATATGTACTGTGGTTGTTCCATCTACTTTGCTGAGTCAATGGACACTATTGGAGATAACATTCGTGAAGTTAAACCTCATGTATTTACCGCAGTTCCTCGATTACTAGAGAAAGTGTATGAAAAAATAATGGCTAAAGGAGACGATTTGACTGGAATTAAACGCAAATTGTTCTTCTGGGCTGTTGCACTTGGAGAAGAGTTTGATCTTAGCGGTAAAAGTGCTTGGTATAATTTTAAACTCAAAATTGCTAGAAAACTAATCTTTAGTAAATGGCAAGAAGCGCTAGGTGGAGAAGTGAACGCTATTGCTTCTGGAAGTGCTGCACTCTCTCCAAGATTAGCCCGTATTTTCTTGGCTGCTGGCGTTCCAATCTTAGAAGGGTATGGACTAACAGAAACTTCTCCTGTTATATCTGTTAATTGTTTCAAAAATGGGATTAAAATTGGATCTGTTGGTACAACAATTGATGATGTTACCGTAAAAATTGCCGAAGATGGAGAAATCCTTGTAAAAGGTCCAAACGTAATGATGGGGTATTACAACAACCCTGAAAAAACGGCAGAAGAAATAGACGCTGAAGGTTGGTTTCATACGGGTGATATAGGCCAAATTGAAGACGGAAAGTTTTTACGCATAACAGATAGAAAAAAAGAGATCTTTAAAACCTCTGGTGGAAAATACATTATCCCACAAATGATGGAAAATAAGTTCAAAGAATCGCGTTTCATAGAACAAATTATGGTAATTGGAGAAGGACAAAAACACCCTGCAGCGTTAATTGTTCCTCAATTTGAGTTTATTAAAGATTGGGCAAAAAGAAAAGAATACAGCATGGATACTAGTAATGCAAGTATTTGCGCTAACGATAAAGTTATTGAACGTATCCAAAAAGAAGTAGATAAATATAATGCAAACTACGGAAGCTTTGAACAAATTAAGAAGTTTGCTCTTTTAGATAGAGAATTAAGTGTTGAAGGTGGAGAGTTAACTCCTACACTTAAACTGAAAAGAAAAATTATTTTATCACTACACGAATCTAAGGTAGTAGAAATATACGGCGAAAACCTTAATTAACCGTTTAAGGCAAGTTTAACGCTCTTATCTCTATATGCAGGATAAGAGCGTTTTTTATGCGCCCAAAAATAAATTATGCAAACAGGCTAAAAGCGTTCGGAACTTATTTTGACTCTTGAAAATTTAGAGCTGCAGAATTGATGCAATATCGCAAACCTGTTGGAGCCGGACCGTCGTCAAAAACATGTCCTAAATGTCCGTCACATCGATTGCAAACAACCTCTGTTCGGTTCCATCCATATTTATTATCCATCTTTTCGCCAACGTTAGCTGAATATATTGGTGCATAGTAACTTGGCCAACCCGTTCCAGAATCGAACTTAGTATCGCTAGAAAACAACGGTAAACTGCATCCTGCACATGTGTAAACTCCTTTCGTTTTTATCTTTAGTAAATCTCCAGTAAAAGCCCTCTCTGTACCCTTTTCTCTAAGAATATTGTATTCCTCTGTAGATAATATACTTCTCCACTCTGCTTCTGTTTTCACCACTTTTTTTAGAGTGTCGTCTACATTATTAGCAAAAGGTAATTGAGTGTTGTTAGACTCTACCGTGTTTGAGCAAGCTATCAAAAAGATAATTGATGCTGCTAGTAAAATTAATTTATTCATAACTAATAGACGTTTTGTGTTTTCTCTACTTACGAAACAACTTACGCCTTTGGATGTTCAAGAAAGTGATGTGCGATATTTGAAAGATAAACAGTAATAAGTCGGTTAAAAAGCTAATTTTGCAGAAAAAATGAAAAGTTACAGTAAAAATTTCTGGGCATTGTGCGTGTCTATCTTACTTTTCATGACAAGTTTCAATCTAATTGTTCCTGAATTAAATGCTTTTATTACCGACCTACGTGGAGAGGAATATAAAGGATTAATTATGGTTTTGTTTACACTCTCAGCAGCAATTTCAAGACCTTTTTCTGGGAAACTTGCAGATAACATGGGGAGAAAATCTACTATGTATGTTGGGATAATTGTGATGACTACTGCAACTTTTCTTTATCCCTTTAGCAGTACTGTACTTTTCTTCTTGTTGTTACGTTTTTTTCACGGTTTCTCAACTGGATTTTTGCCTACTGGCGCAACAGCAACCATAACAGACTTATTACCAGCAGATAAACGCGGACAAGGAATGGGTGTTTTTGGTACTGCTATTTCTTTAGGTATTGGTGTTGGTCAGTTTTTAGGAACACCCGTTGCATCTACTTTTGGTGTTACCGGTTTATTTATTGTAGCCGGTATTTTAGCTATTGCAGCTGGTTTAATGATTACAACTGTGAAAGAAACACTCGAAACACCCAAACCGTTTCATTTATCTCATTTATCTATCAGAAAAAATGAATGGATAGAAAAAAATGTACTTCCTGTAGGGATTGTGATGCTCTTAAGTGCTGCGAGTTCAGGAATGTTATTCGTAATTACGCCAGATTTATCAGGCTATTTAGGAATTGAAAACAAAGGATGGTTTTTTGCACTTTATGTAATTTCTACCATACTCGTGCGCTTATTCACAGGCAAACTTTCTGATAAAATTGGACGACGACAAACATTAGTAATTGGATTGATAATCTTAATCATCAGTATGCTATTAGTTGCTCATGCGCAAACTGTTTTTATGTATTCCTTTGCTTCCATAATTTTTGGAATGGCAACCGGATTAAATAGTCCAACCTTATTTGCTTGGATGGCCGACTTAGCTCCTTCAAATAGAAGAGGAATTGGTTCTGGAACACTTTTTATAGCATTAGAATTAGGTATTATGTTAGGAGCTGGGTTAACTCTTATTTTCTACAACAGTACGTTTGAAAGTGTAGCACTAACCTTTAACATTGCTGTTCTATTAAATAGCATGGCCTTAATTTTTGTAGTGTTACACCTTCTTTTGGTTACATATAAAACAGAAAAATAGATTAGTTAATTTCGTTAAAAAAACGATTCATCATTAGAAAGATTTCTGGATGTTTATTCTTCAGCAGCTGAGGCCTTTCTTTATAATATTCTGTTAGCACAGCAAAAAATTCTTCTTTACTGGTTGCACCATGTGCGTTTATCGTAGAATCTTTGTCTTTAATTTTAGTCATCTCACGCTCAACTAAATCTATCCAATATTGCTTATCCTCTGCTTTAAGCATAAACGGTAAACCGTAAATTGAACCGTCGGCTTTATCCAAAAGATGTGCAAACTCATGAACTCCTACGTTATTTTTATCCGTTTGATTATCGAAACCATGAATTAAAGTAGGAAGCGATAAGATCATCGTGCTATCCATCAAACCTCCGTGGTGTACTTTTCCTGAAACTAAACCTCGCTTGTTTAACTCGTTATTCATATCAAAGTTTGACGGATACACTAAAACTTCTGATAACTCTCCATAATTCCAATACGGTAATCCCCAATAGGCAATAATTGCGCTGCTTGCTACATAAAGACAAGTTGATTTTTCTGGAACCTCATTATCGATTTCTGTCACAATAATTTCTGCCAAAAATATACCCACTCTATCTTCAAAAATTCGCTTCTGTTCTTTGTTCAAGTTTGAATAAAACGGAATGTGTTTGTTTAACCAATGTACTTCATTCGTGGTTAAACGGATACGCGCGAGCCTATCTGCTTTCTTTCTTGTTTGAATTCTCCATACCCAAAGTGCAAAAACTATTAAGACAAGCACAAAAACTCCGAAAAACTTTGCCGTAGTTGTATTATTAGCATTGAGAAGTAAGGGAATTGTTGCAAGAAGAAACAAAAAGGTAAAAATCCATACGGCAAACCTACCTTTGCTTTTCAGATAATTGATATAAGGAATATGCATTGGAATATATTTAAATTAGGAACAGCCGAAAAGTAGAAAAGTTCTAACAAAAAAAAGACTTGGTTAAAACCAAGTCTTAAAATCAATATTATTTTTTCTTTTTCTTCTTTTTATCGTCGACCCATTTGTCGTTCTTTAGCTCTCCAAGTACAGTAACATCTTTAATTCTGCTGTAATCCTCAATAGCCATCATCATTTCTTCCTTCGTGTCTCTACGAATTTTAATTCCATTTGCCTTAGAACCTTCGTTTCTCACTTCTATGTAAAATCCATCTTTTAAACGCGCTGGTTTTGTTGGTGGTCTACCCATATCTACCTATAATTTAATTCTGTTTTTTCAACAATTTTTGTTGAATGTGCGCAAGATACAAATATAACTTGTAAAAACCTTGCTTTTGTGACATAGAATTCGGGTTTTGTAAAATCCTACTTCACACTTAACACCGGTTTTCCAGTTTTCCCTCCAGGCCTAAAAGTATACCCAAAAATAGCACCCAAAATTCCACCTAAAATATGTGCAAACTGAGATATTTGATCTGCGTCAAATGACTTGTATACTTCTTGACCTACGTACAAAATCATAATTAAAACGAAGGTAATCGGAATCTCTCCTGCTTTCACATTGGTTAAGGAAACCAATACAATCATCATAAATACAATTCCACTAGCTCCAATTAAACTGTGTGAAAAGAACAGGATATGTACTACTGCTGTTAAAAATGCTGTTAAAAGCAGCATAATTAATAGTTTTTTAGAACCATACTTTTCTTCTAGAATTGGACCTAACAATAAGATTAAACTCAAGTTACCAATTAAATGCTCCGTACTTCCATGACCTAGCGTATATCCAAATAAACTAAGGTACCATTTCCAATTTGACGTATCAATTTGACCTCTAAGCACACAAATTTCTGGCGGAGAATTATGCGTAAAGAAGAAATAAACCAGCGTTGCCAAAAGTGCAAACGTAAGTGTAATGGGCGCGTTAAACGTTAATCTCATGTTTTTATACTCGTTCTATAATTGTAGCATATCCTTGGCCCACTCCAATACACATGGTAACAAGCGCGTACTTTTTGTTGGTTCTTTGCAACTCAAGCGCTGCAGATAATAGAATACGTGCTCCTGTCATACCTAAAGGATGACCTAAAGCAATGGCACCTCCATTTGGATTAATTCTAGCATCATCATCTGCTAATCCCATTTTTCGTGTACACGCTAAAGCTTGTGCTGCGAATGCTTCGTTTAACTCTAAAATATCCATATCATCTAAAGATAAACCCGCTCGCTTTAATGCTTTTTCTGATGCATAAACGGGTCCAATCCCCATTATTCTCGGTTCAACTCCTGCAACGGCAGAGCTAACAATTCTTGCTAACGGCTTTAACTTATTTCGCTTAACAGCATCTTCTCCAGCAATTAGTAAAGCGCAGGCTCCGTCATTCAAACCAGAAGAATTTCCTGCTGTTACAGAACCACCTTCTTTTTTAAAAGCAGGTCTTAACTTAGATAAGGTTTCTGTGGTTGTTGTAGGACGCATAAACTCATCCTTATCAAATACAATTGCTTCTTTTTTACGTTGTGGGATAACTACAGGAACTACTTCTTCTGCTAATTTTCCATTCTCCCAAGCTTGTGCTGCTTTTTGTTGCGACCAAGCCGAAAACTTATCTTGATCTTCGCGAGAAATACCGTACATTTCTACTAAGTTCTCAGCTGTATTTCCCATTCCATCCGTGCCATACATCTCCTGCATTTTAGGATTAATAAACCTCCAACCAAAAGAAGAATCGTGCATTTGAGCATCTCTACCAAAGGGTTTTGAAACTTTAGAAATTACCCACGGTCCTCTCGTCATATTTTCTACTCCTCCAGAAATATACACATCACCTGCTCCATCTTTAATTGCACGAGCAGCATTTATGGTTGATGCCATACCAGAAGCACATAATCTATTCACAGTTTCTCCACCAGATTGCCAAGGTAAACCGGCTAGAAGTCCGGCCATACGCGCAACATTTCTGTTGTCTTCTCCGGCTTGATTTGCACATCCAAAAAGAACATCTTCTACTTCTTCTCCCTTAACACTAGGATTTCTTTCCATAAGTGTTTTAATCACATGGGCTGCCATGTCATCCGGACGAACAGGTGATAGCGTTCCTCCAAAACTTCCTATTGGTGTTCGAATTCCATCAATGATATATACGTCTTTACTCATATTCCTTATTTTAAAAAGGCTAAATTAATAATACATTTTTAAGTGCGCTTACTCTAAGGTGTTGAAAAGTATTTCTTTGATTCTTTATTTTTTGACCTATTTTTAAAGAAGTTTGAATAAAATTAAATTTTAACGTGTGAAAAAATTAAAATTGCTACTTCTAGGATGTTTGATTCTAGGTGCTTCTCCTGTATTTTGTCAGGAAGACGATTTAACGCCAGCCGAAATTCAATACAGAGATTCTATTGCTGCGCTTAATGAGACAAATGCTGCAGTAGCTAGAAGTCAAGAAGCCTACAACAAAGGAATAACATTCTTTCAAGAAAAAAATTACAAAGCAGCAATACAACAGTTTAAAACATCAATTGAGGCTGACCCTAACTTTACGGCTGCATTTTATAACAAAGGGGTTGTAGAAAATGAGGACAACCAATTCAATGAAGCAGTAAAAACACTAAGCTCTTTGATTGCAAAGAAGCAAAACTATGCTAAAGCATATTTTCAAAGAGGTAGAGCTTTTCAAGGAATGAATAACTATTTAGCTGCTGAAAAAGATTATAAAACAGCCATAGAATTAGATGCAACAAACCCAAAAAGTTACTACAATTTTGGTACGCTACAGTTTTTACAACAAAATTATGAAGAAGCCATTGTTTCATTTACCAAAACTATTGAATTGGACAACAATATGGCTTTTGCTTACAACGACAGAGGGTCTTCATACAGAATGAAAGGAAACTATGCTAAAGCACTAGCAGATTACGAAGAAGCAGTTAAACGAAATCCAAATCTAGCGTTTGTCTTAAACAACATAGGCACAACAAAAAAGAAAATGAAAAATTACGATGCAGCTATCGCATCTTTTAATCGGGCTATTTCTTTAGATGGCAAATTTTATCTTGCTTATGCCAACAGAGGTGCTACTCAAATGGCTAAAGGTCGTATAGACGATGCAATCAACGATTTCAAAAAATGCTTAACAATTGAGCCAAAATATGCATTAGCATACAACAATTTGGCAGCAGCGTTTTTAAAGAAGAAACAATACCAAGAAGCACTAGATGCTGCTAACAAGGCTATAAACATAGATAAAAGTTATGCTTCAGCCTATGTGAACAGAGGACTTGCTAAAGAAATGTTGAGAGACATGAATGGAGCCTGTGAAGATTGGGAAAAAGCTAAAGACCTAGGCTCCGAAACAGGCAATAGCTATTATGCCCAAAATTGTGGAATGTAAAACCTAACTGAAATGAAATTTATAATATATACGATATACGCTTTAAGTCTGCTCTTCTCTTTTGCCATATTTGGACAAAACATTGATTTTAAGGCTGCTAATTTTAAAGAAAATAAAGAAGAACTTAAAATCGTTTTGGAAGGTTTAAAACTTGCAGAAGAATCTTTTGAGCTCGGACTCAATGCCATTTTTGAAGTAAAAGATCCAGTGCTCAACTTCAAAAAAGCATTAAAACACTATGAACGTGCACAACGTTTAAACAATCAGAATGCAGAAAATAACTTTAAAATAGCGGTTTGCTATTTCTACTCATCCGCGCCTTATAAAGGGATAGAATATGTAAGGAAAGCAAATGAACTAGACGAGAATTGTGACCCGTTCCTACCCTATTACCTAGCCCTTTCTTATCATTTAGAAGAAGACTTTAGTCAAGCATTAACGCTTTATAAAACCTTTGAAGACAATTACAGAAAGGCAGATAATTTTAGCAAGTTTGTAACACAACGCAAACGAGAATGCTCAAAAGGAGAAGAATTAACGGCAAAACAAGAGAGAGTTTGGATAGACAATATGCGTGCAATAAACACACCAAACAATGAAATTGCACCGAGTATTTCTACAGATGGATCAACCATTATTTTTAGTTCAAACAGGCCTAACAACAATCAACCGAATGAAGTTGGAGAATACGATTTAGATATCTTCACAACCAATTTTGAAAATGGAAAATGGTCTGAAGCAAAAGAAATTAATGGAGCTGTAAACACTGAACTGGACGAAACTGTTAATAATTTATTTTATGACGGAACCAAACTATTATTGCACAGAAACATAGAAGGTCAGACAGATGTATTTGAATCTGAACTCAAGGGTTTAAAATGGTCAGACCCTAAAGTGCTTCCTATGCAAATTAGCTCGCCCAGAGCTAATGAAAAGTATGCGTCTTACAATTTTGACGGTTATAAGTTATACTTTGCCAGAGACAATGCATCTCGTTCTAATGGAACAGAAATCATGTTTGCTGGGATGGAGAATAGAATGACAAAAAAATATGGTGCTGCAACTATGGTAAGTGCTGTAAATTCAAAATTTAATGACGGACCAATTTATCTTCACATAGACGGAGAAACGATGTACATTGCTTCTGAAGGTCATGGTTCTATGGGTGGTTACGACATTTTTGTCTCCTATAAGAAACAAGGCTCGTGGTCTGTACCTGAAAACATGGGATATCCGATCAACACGCCTTACGACGATTATTTCTTTGCAGCTACAGCAAACGGAAAATACGCTTATATCTCTTCCAATAGAAAAGGTGGAGAAGGTGATTTTGATATATATAAAGTAACGTTTTGGGGACCTGAGAAAGAACCTGTTGTAGACATGGAAGATTATCTTTTGGCCAGTGTTGCTATGCCTATCAAGGATCCTCAAATAGAAGCAACCGTGAGGGTGAAAAAAAGTTCTTTAACTGTTTTTAAAGGTAAAACAGTAGATGCGCTCTCTAGAAAAGCAGTAGAAGCCGAAATTGTTATTACGGATAATGCTACTGGAAAAGAAATAGAAAAATTCACAACAAACAGCGCTACAGGTAAGTTTTTACTCTCTTTACCAGCAGGAAAAAACTACGGTATAGCCGTAAAAGCCGAAGGATACCTTTTCCACTCAGAGAACTTTAATATAGAATCTGATGCCGAATACAATTTAATTAATAAAACAATTGAACTAAAAAATATTGCAGTTGGAAGCAAAATAGCGCTAAGAAATATCTTTTTTGATATTGGTAAATCTACACTTACAAACACATCAAATGCAGAGTTAGACCGACTCGTAGATTTGCTAAAGGACGTTCCTCAATTAAAAATAGAAATATCTGGACACACAGACAACACAGGTTCGGCAGCGTTAAATGAAACTTTATCTCAAAAAAGAGCAGAAGCAGTTGTAAGTTATTTAAAAAACAACGGCATTAATGCTCAACGCATGACAGCCATGGGGTATGGATCTTCTAAGCCAATAGAAAGTAATGCAACGGCAGACGGCAGACAGCAAAATCGAAGAACCGAATTTGAAATTAAAGGCAATTAATTTACATCTAAAGCGCTAGTAAACTAGCGCTTTTTTTCGTCATTTAATTTTATTAAACAGCGTTTGAGAAAAAACAATGTAAGGCTAAAACACCAAATCTATTGTTAAATTGATTACCTTGTAAGTCCAATTTAGATTTTATGCGATTCAGTTTTCTAGTAGTATTATTTTTCACATCACAGGCCTTATTTTCTCAGAACGAAGCATCTGCCAAAAGAACAGAAATGATAGCCGAAAGAATAAACGCTACTCCATTTGATTCTTTTACGATGCAATCTTTTGAACTAAGCTGTTTTGAAAACGAAGCTCCAGGAGAGATAAAAGTGTTTTACACGAATAAAACAATTCAGAAAGTGATATATACCTATGAACTCTCTTTAGGCGTAGGAGAAGTAACTTACTATTTCTTTAAAAACCAGCTCAATTACGTGGATCATGCACGATATAAATTTGATTTTTTTCCGGAACAAGATTCGATTGACTTCTCTTCTAAAAACTTGGAAAGCAGACATCAAATGTATTTTAATGGAAACGAGCAAGTTTTCGAAAAGCAAACAAAGCTTTTAAAAATGAAAGAAGATAAGCATACCGATTACCACTTTTATGCGAAAGAAATACAAAATGCAGCTGAAGAAAGAATACGAATAATGAGCAGAGAATAAATAATTATACAAAAAAAAGCCCGTAAAATTACGGGCTTTTTTTTATCAGAATTGTGAAATACTTAATTTACAATTTCATTGTATTTTCGTTTGAAATCATCGTCTGTTTCAAACCAAGGAGCAACTTTATCCAACATTTCTTTCGCTTTATCCATTTGTCTAGACTCTGCCATACATTTTGCAGACTCCATAACTCCTAATTTCAAAAGCTCTAAATCTTCCTCTCTCCAGTCACTAACTGATTTTGTTGAAGCTAAAATTTCATCTGCTTCTTTCCATTTGTAACGCGCTGTACTTTTATCGCCTGAGTTATGCTTACATGCTCCCTCTAAATATTTGGCACCTAACTCGTAACGGTCGAACTTATAAACTTTAGTTACCCAACTAAATGCTTTCCTGTAATCTCCAGCTTCTATATCGTTTTTGATTGTTTCGACTAAAGACATTTTTACCTCAGAAAAGAAATCTCTTTTATCTAAAAACACAGAGCTGTCTTTATCTTTTCTCATAAACTTACCTATGGTAGACATGCAGTCTTTGTAGGCGTTTTTATAGTTATCCATATCTCTATCGGCGTCAAAAGAAATATTGTATAAACCTACAGCTAGATAATAATAGGGCAACGGATCATTTTTCGTTTTGTCTTTCTCTGTGTAACCGGCAGATTTTTTAATTAGTTTGTCCCAGTTGTTGTCGGCTTTCAAAATAAGCAATTCTTCGTAGTCTTCTTGTCCGAAAACTCCAAATCCAACTGCTAGTAATGCTAATGTCAATAATTTTTTCATTCTTTTTGTTTTGTCTACTAAATTCAATAATTGTGCCTTGATTTTGTTTACATGCTGTTTTAACAAATCATTAACAGATATTAAACGTAATCAAATTAATCAAGTTACACCTTAATTAAATAAATTTTAATTCGATTTGCATAATAATACCATTTCTAGTTGTTCCTAACAAGTTTTCTCCAAAAAAAGTAAGGGCAAACATTGGAGTATCAGAAAGTTTAATCCAATTTTCACCGAAATCTAAAGAATAATCTAATCCAGTTCTTCCACTAGCAAATAAAACATTGTATTTTTTACTGTAAATAACACATGATTTATATCCGCTAAATGGTGTGGTTGGTTTTGTCCAAGTTTCACCACCGTCATAGGTAAAGAAGCAGGCATCTTCATTATTGTCTGGATTTTTATAATCACCACCTACTACAATTCCTTCTTTTTCATTTTTAAAAAATAATGAAAAGGCGCCCTTTCCTTCTCCGTTCTGCATGGGTATGTTAGACACTGTTGTTGTAGCGTTGTCAAATCCTGAAAAATCTACCTTATACAGTCTACTTTTACTACCACCGCTAACAAAGTAAAACAAACCATCGTGTATTAATTGAATATTGGTACCGCTAGCAGCATAACCGGCCTCACCTTTTTCTGCTTTAATTTTAGGTTCCAATACTTCCCATGTGCTTCCAAAATCATTACTAAAAAAGACAGAAAAGCTTCCATCTACAGGGTCTCCCATCAAAACACCAACTCCTGAAGGTGAAAAGTCCATACCGTCTAAAAATACACTATCTAAAACAGAAGATTTATCTGTAGACGTTCTACTTCCCGGACCAATTTTAACAAACTTACCTGTTGAACCGCTCATCATCGCTAAAACGTTTCCGTTACCCAACAATTCTATATCGCGTAATTCTTCAACTTCATATCCGAACACTTCTGATGTTTTTTGTGTTTTTGTATCGTACAAATAAACAGAGCCATTAGAGCAAGCAGCGTACCACTTACTATCTTTGCATTTGATAGATCTACTATAGGTTGTGTCGGGAGAAAGTTGTATATTATTTACACTAATTATTTCTATAGATTGAAGTTGACTTTTACCTAAAAAAGAAATAAACAGCGTAATAATAATCAAATTATATTTTTTCATAAAACTGCCTTTTTTAACGCATTAAACTTCTCTTTCTGCTTCTCTTTCAAGGAAACTAAATCTTCTGGTATCTCTCGTTTCCATCTTTTATGCGACCACAACCACCGAGAAGGGTTTTCTTTAATTACATTTTCCATCATTTTAACATGAGTTTTTGTAATTTCTCCCCATTCTGTTTTTCTAGGAGTTTTTGTTACTAACTGAAGATGGATGGAATAGTGACCGCGCGACACTTTTTCTGTATGAAAAAATACAACAGGAAAATTATGTTTAACGGCAAGCATTTCTGGTCCGTAAATAACTGCTGTTTCTTGATTTAAAAAAGTTGTCCAAAAGCTTTTAAGCGAATCTGCGGTAGATTGATCTACCAAAAGAAGGGTTGCAAAAGGCGTTGAGTCTGAAATTAATTTTTCAAAACGCTCATCAAAATTTTTCCTGTGTATAACTTGCATACCAAACCTTTCTCTTCGTGCGTTAATTTTTTTGTCCCAAAACGCGCTCGACAATGGCTTACCTACTCCAACTGCCTTATGTTCAAATAATAAATCTTGCGCTGTTAAAAAAAACTCCCAATTGTTGTAATGCCCTGAAACCAAAAGCACATTCTCTTTATTTTTAAAAAGCTTTTGCATCAACTCTGGATTTTTAACCGTAAATCTTTTTCGTAACTTGTGTTTTGATATCGTTAGATTTTTTGTTGATTCGGCCAATAAATCGGTTAAATAGCGATAAAACTGACGTTCAATTCTTTTTTTCTCTTTTGCCGTTTTATCCGGAAATGAATTATTAATGTTAGCACGCACAACTGTTCTTCTGTATGGTACTGCGGTTAATAACAATAAATAAAAAAAGTCGGTAAACAGATACAAAACAGGCATCGGTAAATAAGAAACCGGAATAATTAAGAGGTAATATGCAAGTTTTCCCATCATAAAGTTGTGTAAAAATAAAACAAAGAATAGATAACGAATGCCATAAAAGCAGTTTCATATTATTATTTTTGACTGATTTGAAAGATTTGAGGAAAATATTACTGCCTTTCGGTTGGATTTACGGATTCATAATGGAGATTAGAAACTTTTTGTTTAACACGAAAATTAAAAAAAGCTATGCCTCAAAAATACCTGTTATTTCTATCGGCAACCTATCCACAGGAGGTACTGGTAAAACTCCGCATGTTGACTTTTTGACAACTTATTTCAAGCAAAACTATCACATAACGATACTCTCAAGAGGATACGGCAGAAAAACAAAGGGTTATTTACTTGCTACGGCTCATTCTAATACAGAGACAATTGGAGATGAACCAATTTTCTATAAAACGAAACACAAAGATGCCATACATGTTGTTGTTTGTGAAGACAGAGCTTTGGGAGCAAAAAAAATAGAAAACCAACTAAAAAATACAGAGCTGATTCTTTTAGACGATGCTTATCAACACCGAAAAATTGAAAGAGACTGTAACATTTTACTCACAGACTATTCAGAATTGTTTACGCGCGATTATGTTTTACCCGCAGGAAATTTAAGGGAGTTTAGAAAACAAAAAACAAGGGCCAACTTGGTTGTAGTTACAAAAACACCTCAAAGTTGTACTCCATTGGAAAAAGAAAAAATCAAAAAAGAACTTAACGTTAAAGTTCCCATCTACTTTTCTTCAATCGCTTACGGTCCAATCTTACCTGTAAATTTTCAAGATCAGAACCTATTTACTGATTTAGAATCTTTACCAACTGGTGTAGTCCTAGTTACTGGAATTGCCAATCCAACTCCATTAATTGAACAACTACAAAAATCATTTAAAATTGACCTTGTTCGGTTTTCTGACCACCACCAATTTACGCCCGCTGATATACATGAAATTCACAGGATTTTTGATATTTTTGCACATGAGAAAAAGGCCATTGTAACAACTGAAAAAGACTTTATGCGTTTGTTGCATCCGGCTGTGGTTAAATTGATTCAAAAATACCCTTGGTACTACCAAAGTATTGGTGTTGAAATGGATGAAAAAGAGCGTTTTCTAAAAAATGTTGAAAATTATGTTAGCACAAATTAATCAAACTGTAGAATATATTAAGTCTAAAATTACAACGCAACCACAAGTTGGTATTATTTTAGGAACCGGTTTAGGCGGATTAGTCAAAGAAATTGAGATTATTACGGAAATTTCTTACGAGAAAATTCCAAACTTTCCCATTTCAACAGTGGAGAGTCATTCTGGCAAGCTAATCTTTGGAAAACTTGGAGATAAACACGTAGTTGCCATGCAAGGCAGGTTTCATTTCTACGAAGGCTACTCATTTGAGCAAGTTTCTTTCCCCGTTCGCGTGATGAAGTATTTAGGAATTGAAAAACTTGTTGTTTCTAATGCAGCTGGTGGAGTTAATCCAGACTTTGAAGTTGGTGAAATTATGATTATCAATGACCATATCAATGCTTTCCCAGGAAATCCGCTGATTGGAAAAAATATAGACGAAATGGGTCCGCGTTTTGTTGATATGTTTGAGGCTTACGACCCTAAAATGATTGCGCTAGGAAAAAAAGTTGCACAAGAAAACAACATTCGAATTGCGGAAGGAGTTTACTATGGTTTAACAGGACCTATGCTAGAAACACCGGCTGAATACAAAATGATTCGTATCTTAGGAGCAGATGCAGTGGGTATGTCTACCATTCCTGAAATAACTGTTGCAAGACACATGGATATACCGTGTTTTGCAATATCGATTATTACCGATTTGGGCGTACCCGGGAAAATTAAAAAAGTAGACGTCGCAGAAATAATTGCTGTTGCAGGGAAGCAAGAGCCAAAGATGACGACAATAATTAAAGAATTGATTACCCAAATATAATGGCGAACATTAACAGAAATAATTACGAAGTAGTAATAGGTTTAGAAGTACATGCTCAAATGCTTACTAAAACCAAAGCCTATTCTAACGATATTAATGAGTACGGCGCTCAGCCCAATACAAACATTAGTGCAATTACGTTAGGGCATCCAGGTACTTTACCTATGATGAACAAAAAGACAATAGAATTTGCCATCAAGCTAGGTTTAGCGTTAGACTGTGATATTGCACCCAATCAGTATTTTGCAAGAAAAAATTATTTCTACCCAGATTTACCAAAAGGTTATCAAATTACACAAGATAAAACACCCATTTGTACAGGCGGTAAAGTAATCATTAATTTACCCGATGGAGACAAGAAAGAAATAGGACTTACTCGTATCCATATGGAAGAGGATGCCGGAAAAAGTATACACGATGTGGATGTTTATGATACTTTGGTTGACTTAAATAGAGCTGGGACACCTTTACTAGAAATTGTTTCTGAGCCAGACTTACGCTCGTCTGACGAAGCGTATGCCTATGTTTCTGAAATTCGTAAACTTGTCCGATACCTAGATATATGTGACGGAAACATGGAAGAAGGATCGCTTAGATGTGATGCTAATATTTCTGTAATGCAAAAGGGTTCTAAAACATTTGGAACAAAGGTAGAGGTGAAAAACATGAACTCAATACGAAATGTACAACGGGCAATTGAGTTTGAAATTGATAGACAAATAACGGCTCTGAATAACGGTGAGGTTATCGCTCAAGAAACACGTTCTTTTGATGCCGTAAATTCATCTACCATCTCAATGCGTTCTAAAGAAGCTGCAAATGACTATCGTTATTTTCCAGAACCTGATTTACAGCCTATCAAAATAACATTAGACGAAATTGAAGAAGTGAAGCTGAATATGCCAGACCTACCTGCTACGCTATTTAAGCAATACACGGAAGTATATGGCCTTTCTGATTACGACGCCTACAACCTTACGGATAATAAAGGAATTGCTCTGTTTTACAACGATATTGTGAAACACACAAACAATTTCAAAGCTGCTACAAACTGGGTAATGGGAGATGTGAAGTCTTACTTAAACCAAGAAGGAATAGAGATTGATAACTTTCCAATTTCGGCACAAGGTATAGCCAACTTAATTCAAATTGTTGATGAAGGAAAAGTAAGCTCTTCAGTTGCTTCTCAAAAGATTTTCCCAGTGTTTGTTCAAGAGCCGAACACAGCACCTTTGGATATTGCTGAACGTCTTAACCTAATTCAAGATTCTGACGAAGACAACATCAAACAGTACATTTCGCAGGTAATAGAACAACATCCAGACGAAGTTGCGCGTTATAGAGCAGGTGAAAAGAAGCTTACAGGTTTTTTTATGGGACAATTAATGAAGGTTTCTAAAGGAAAAGCTGATCCAAAAGCGTCTAATAAATTAATGAGAGAAATGCTAGAAGCCGAATGAAAAATAGTCTATACATACTAATATTAAGTTCAGTTTTACTAAGCTGTTCATCAAACGATACACCTGAAGAAACAAACGTTTCTAATCTAGTAGAAGAAAACGATGCTACGAATTTAAAAGAACCCAATAATGATAAATTGACATCTAAAATTGGTGAAATTAATTTTACAGTAGCAGGTAAAATAGAAAATGGTATACATGCGCAATTGAATGTAGAAGCAAATACACCGCAAGGTCCTATTGTGCTAGGAACAACTTATGCAGATGACCAAGGAAATTTTAACATACAAGGAAATATTGCAGACATGGGAATTTATCAGCTGAGATTAGTTGAAAAAACAAACAACCCAAACGCTGAAAAAGCAATTCCATTAACGTTGAATATTGACGACTCCGTTTACATAACCGTAAATTTCGATAACTTCAACCAAGCACCAAAATACAGCGGTACAGCTTGGGCAGATCAATTAAATGGATACTTTGATAAACTATTTGACTTTATTGAATTTCAAAGAGGTTTGAAAAATCCAGAAAAAATGGATCAAGCAACACTTGTAGCGTTAATTGAAAAGAATAAAGTACCACTAGACAATTATTGTAAAAAAGCGATAGAAACAGACCCTGATAATCCTGCCAATCTTATTTTAATGAAAGAATTGTATCCGTTAGAATATCTTGGAGGCTTTGAAAACTGGGACGGTTCTAACATTAAAACATTAAAGAAAATGCAAGACGGATTTAACCGTACTTATCCATCTAATCCTATCAGTAATCAGATTATTTTACAAGTCAACCAACTAGAAAGTGGATATAACGAGTACGTTTCTTTTGAATCAATGAAAGTTGCTCCTGAGATCAGCATGAAAGATCCAAGTGGAAAGACGAGAAGCCTATCTGATTTGCGCGGTAAAGTTGTACTTATTGACTTTTGGGCATCTTGGTGTGCTCCGTGCAGAAGAGAAAATCCGAATGTAGTTAGAATGTATAACGAATATAAAGACAAAGGATTTGAAATATTTAGTGTTTCTTTAGACAATGATTCGAATGCATGGAAACGCGCAATTGCTTCTGACGAATTAATTTGGGAAAATCATGTATCTGACCTAAAAGGATGGAAATCTTCAGTGGTTGGTACTTACAAATTCCAAGGAATCCCCTACACCGTTTTAATCGATAAAAATGGTGAGATAATAGAAAAAGGACTAAGAGGAGCAGCTTTGGAACGAAAGTTGGAATCCCTTTTGAAATAAAACAAGAATTATGAAATTACAGATTACACTTTTAACACTTTTAATTTGCGCTCAAACTGCCTTTTCTCAGATAGACAGAATTAACCAAAAACCAATAACAGTTGTATTAAAAGGACAAATCTTTAATTTACCTCACGACACATTAAAGGTAGCTCAATATTTAGGAAAACAAGGGTATAGAGACTGGCATAAGACAGTTGCAGACGAAAAAGGAAATTTCGAAACAACCGTAAAACTGCCCAACCAAGGTTATTATGTAATACGTATTGGAGATCAGCAACATCTTAATATCGTTTTTCAAGGTGACGAAGAGATCGAAATTTATGGCGATGGTAAAAATATTGCCTATTTCTGCAATATTGTAGGCTCTGAGGTGAGTACCAATATGAACGACTTTATCAGGAAATCAAACGAATACGCGCTTCAGAAACAACAAGCGCAAGCGTATTTAAGACAAAACCCAAATCAAGTTAAAGAGGTTAATGAACAATTTCAGACTGTTCAACGCACTTTTGATGGATATCGTTCTAAGTTTATAGCAGAAAATAGACAATCACCTGCCCTACTTCCAGTTCTTTCTACTTTTGAAGTTCCCAATGAGTTTCTAGACTATGAAATAGTAGCCAAAGAAATTATCGAAGGTTTTCCAGCATCGCCTGTTGTAAAAAGCATTGAATTACAATTAGAACAAAATAGAGCTGCTTATAATGCAACACAAATACTTGCACCAGGAAAAGAAGCTCCTGCATTAGCATTTGCAGATACTAGCGGAACTATTAGAGAACTTAAGAACCTACGCGGTAAAGTGGTACTTATTGATTTTTGGGCATCTTGGTGTGGACCATGCAGAAGAGAAAACCCTAATGTGGTTAGGTTATACGATAAGTACAACAAAGATGGTTTTGAAATCTATAGCGTGTCGTTAGATAATAATGCACAAAAATGGAAATATGCCATTGAAAAAGATAACCTTAAATGGGAAAATCATGTCTCTGATTTAAAAGGTTGGAAAAGTGAGGCTGGTCAAGCATACGGTGTTTCATCTATACCTTTCACTGTGCTTATCGATAAAGAAGGAAAGGTAATTCAAACCAACCTGCGCGGACAACAATTAGAAGAAGCGCTAAAATCTATTTTTGGTCATTAAAATGAGTGACAAAAAGAAAGTATATTTTGCGTCTGACTTTCATCTAGGTGTTCCTACATACGAAAAATCGTTAGAAAGAGAAAAGCATTTAGTAAAATGGTTAGATACGATTAAACACGATGCTTTAGAAATTTTTCTTGTTGGAGATATTTTTGATTTTTGGTTCGAATATAAACGGGTTATTCCAAAAGGCTTTGTAAGACTCCAAGGGAAAATTGCAGAACTAACAGACGCTGGAATACCTATAACTGTACATACAGGAAACCATGACATGTGGATTTTTGACTATCTACCAAAAGAATTAGGAGTTACTTTATACAGAGAACCAATCACACGTACATTTTACGATACGAAATTCTACATTGGACACGGTGATGGTTTAGGTCCAGGCGACAAAGGATACAAATTCATCAAGAAAGTTTTTTCTAATCACTTTTTCCAATGGTGCTTTGCTCGTTTACACCCTAATTTTGGTGTAGGAGTTGCAGACTATTCATCGCGCAAGAGCAGAGCTAAAACAGGTTCTAACGACGAAAAATTTTTAGGTAAAAATGAAGAATGGTTAGTTATCTACGCTAAAGAAATACTCGAAAAAGAACATTTTGATTACTTTATTTTTGGACACAGACACTTGCCATTAAAAATAAATCTTGGCAATAACAGCACATATCATAATCTTGGCGACTGGATTAAATATTTTACTTACGGTGTTTTTGACGGAGAAAGCTTTCAATTAAAGCAAAGTAATCCCGATAATATTCTAGGAAATTCTTACACCTTTTAACCTAAGTAGAACCACATAGACGACTGTTTATCAAAAAATAGATAGAACTCTTCAAATAATTATTCTTAACTACTTTTCTCTAAAAAAAAAGAGCACTTTAATTTTTGAATGTATCTTTATTCAAAAAAACTACATGAAAAACTACATTGCCCCAGTCTTATTTTCTATTGCCATTATTATTGGCGCTGGATTATTAGCCAACGCGTATAAAAACAGAAATAAAAAACAAGGTGAAATTGCCGTAACAGGATTAGGTGAAACGAACTTTGAATCTGACAAAATAGTCTGGAATGCAGAATTCTCAAACTCAAATTACGAATTAAAACAGGCGTATAATGAGTTAAAAAGAGATAAAAAGAAAATACTAGATTATTTGTTATCAAAAGGTATTAAACAAGAAGAAATTGTATTCAAAGCAGCATCATCTAGGCAAGATACCAAATCTAATTATTCTGAAGATGGTAGATACGTTGGAGAATCGTTTACCGGATATACGATTGTTCAACAGTTTACGATTTCGTCAAAAGAAGTCGCTAAAACAGAAAAAGTTTCTAGAGAAATTACAGATTTATTAAATGAAGGAATACAAATAACCTCTAGCTCTCCGCGGTATTATTTTACAAACTTAGACGATTTAAAAATATCGCTTATCTCACAAGCTACAGAAAATGCACGACTGAGAGCTGAAAGCATGGCAGTAAATGCAGGCTCTAAGCTTGGAGAATTAAAGGATGCTAAAATGGGAATATTTCAAATTTTAGGTCAAGATTCTGGCGAAGATTACTCTTGGGGTGGAACCTATAACACGAGTTCTAAGAATAAAACAGCTTCAATAACAATGAAACTTACTTACGCAATAGATTAAATAGTTTCTTGAACAGAAGCAATTATCTTTTTGTAAGTTTCTACTTTCTGAAGATTTGCTTTGTAAAACTCTCTTTGTGAACGATATGAACCACGTTTCTTTTTACATAATCTGAAACGTGGTTTTGTTATGTTGTGGTGCCTCCCACACATATTTACGCGCAACTCCCCTTTAAACTCAGTAATCAGAAAAAACCAATCTTGACCAAGCTTAAGCGTTAATCCACAAGCAGCGCTGCTAAGGTTTGTTTTTATTATTCGTTCATTCACTTCTTCGCCCTTAATTGTTTCCGAAATTGAGATTAACACTTCGATTTGTCTGTTATCAACAAGCGTATCAATTGCAACTACTTTTCCTGTAAAGATATGAGAAGCTTCCTGCACTTCTTGTTTTGTAAGAGCTTTAAGTTCTAAACAGCTACACGCCATAATAACAGGTGTAAAGCACAGAGTAAAAGTTAGTAATAGTAAGTTTTTCATTAGAATAAATCTTTTAGCGTTTCTAATCCTATACCTCTCGAACCTTTCAACAATATTGTCTGATTCTGCAAGTCGTGCTTTTCAAAATAGCTTCTCGCTTCGTTTTTATTTTCAAAAAAATGCGACGAAGAATTTTCAACACGCTTATAAATAGGTCCGACAAAATAACAAGTCATATTAAGATTTCGAACCAAATCTACAATTTTCTGGTGTTCCGCTGCACTCTCCTCTCCAAGTTCTAGCATATCTCCTAACACCATTATCTTTTGTTTCGCTTCGGTTTGCTCAAAACTCTTAATAGCAGCATAAACACTTGTTGGATTTGCATTATATGCATCCAGAATTAATGTGTTTTTTCTACTCGTAACTTCTACCTGCGACCTATTGTTCTTAGGCGCATAGTTGGTCAAGGCTTCTTGAATTGATTCAAAGCTTACATCAAAATAAACACCTACAGCTGTTGCTAACAATAAGTTATAAAAGTTATACTCTCCTATTATCTGTGTTTCAAGTGCTTTAGACTTATAATCCATAGATTGGAAAGAAAACACTACCTCAGGTTTCAATTTTACTAGAGAACCCACTACATTGGATGTAGATGTGGTACCGTAAGAAAATGTTGGACAATTAACTGGTAATTGCTGACGAATGCGCTCATCGTCTTGATTATAGAAGACAACACCTTCCTCTCGCGAGAGAAAATCGAATAGTTCTGTCTTTGTTTTTATAACACCTTCAAGACTTCCGAAACCTTGTAAATGGGCTTTTCCAATGTTGGTTATCACACCATAATTAGGTTCACAGATGCTTACCAACTCTGCAATGTCGCCAGGCTTATTGGCACCCATTTCAATTATCGCTAGTTCGTGTTCTTTTGTCAGTTCTAACAAGGTTAAAGGTACACCGATGTGGTTATTTAAATTTCCTTTCGTACACAATACATTGTATTTCTTTGCTAGCACGGAATTAATGAGTTCTTTACTAGTAGTTTTTCCGTTAGAACCTGTAATACCAATTACTTTAATGCCGATAGCATTTCTGTGCCAATTTGCCAACTTTTGTAAAAAAAGTAGTGTGTCTTTCACCCAAAATTTCTTAGTATTATCAGCTTGAGCAGTATCGCTAACAATTACATACTTTGCACCTTTTTGAAGTGCTTCATTAGCGTATTGGTTCCCATCAAAATTCTCACCCTGCAGACAGATAAAAAGACTGTCTTTTTTAATTGTTCGTGTATCTGTGCAAACTCCGTTACAAGAATTAAACAACTCGAATAAATTTTCCATAGATATAAAAAAACCCTGACAAAACTGTCAGGGTTGGTTATTATGTTAATTTCAATTATTTGTTATAGTTCAGTCCAACTGGCGATCCAACTCTATCCATAGCACATCTAAATCCGATGTAATCTGTTGCTTGATCTTCGTCTAAGTATCTTCTGTTTCCACCTACTAACCAGTATGCTCTATCTTTCCAAGAACCACCTTTGTAAACACGTGCTTTATCAGAAACTAAAGTAGTTGGCCAAGCTGTTCTGTTTTCACCCCCTGGCTTTACTAAACTTCCATCTAATCCATACTCTTCATATTTACTTTGGTACATAATTAAATCTGGATCTCTAGAAGCTTGGTTGATTGCATTCTTGCGCTCGTCATTACCGAAATAAATAGAGCTTTCAATGTCACCATCAAGATAATCAATATAGTCATCTCTTCTGTAATTTAATCTACCAATGTTTTCCTCTTCACTTACCTGTCTGTACTTTAATTTACCCGGAGTATCAATTATAAAATCTTTGAAACCATCGCGCAACATTGTTATAATTTCGAAAGCATAGTCTTCTCCACCTGGAGCTGTTCTTAATTCATCTGCGAATATCCCTTCAAAGATTTCTTCTTGCACCTTCAAAGCAGCCTCAGTATTATACTTTTGATTTCTCAGCTCTATCGCCTCATCCAAGACTTTATTTATGGCTTTTAATATTGTTAATTCCACTTCATCTTTTTTAAATCCCTGAGAAACAAAGTATGGATCTGGTGCATAACCTGAACGAACAGGATTTGCAGATTCATTATTTTTAGCAATTCCGGTAGAGATTACAGTATCAAATGGATCATGCTTTGAAGCAGAAACACGCTGGTAACGAATTCTTTCGAACTCATTTAGGTATTCTTTCATTCCATGAACATCGTATTCTACCTGTGCATTTTTAATATCAATAGCGCCTTCGTTATTCAACAACTTCGTTGTAAATACGTTTCCTCTAAATGGTCTAAACTCATCAAAGTCTTCAGAAGACAATGGTCTGTATACATCTAACACCCATTCTGCAACGTTACCTGCCATGTTGTATAAACCATAATCATTTGGCCAATACGCAGTAACTGGTGCTGTTACATCGGCACCATCATTTAGGTTACCCGCAACTCCCATATAATCTCCTCTTCCTCTAACAAAATTGGCACGTATAGCTCCTTGGAACACTTCGTCATCTTGTCTTACCCAGTGACCATCCCATGGATATTCTCTTCTATCAGTAATTACTTCTGATCCATCATTTTGTAAGTTTCCAATCAATCCGTAGTAAGCGAATTCCCATTCTGCTTCAGTTGGTAGTCTGTAACGTGGTAAAAGAATTCCATCTTCCATTTTCACAATACGCTCAGCTAAATCTTTTCCTTTTCTCCCTGTAGCATTTGACGGATCTAAATCTGGAAGATTTTGTCTAACTTCCTCTTCGTACTGACCTGCTAAATAAGACTCTGTGTTAAAAGTTGCTTCATCAGACTGATCTACGTTGAAGTTTAAAATACCCTCACGTATTAAAATATACTCGTTTACTCTGTCCGTTCTCCACTTACAATAATCGTTAGCTTGCAACCAAGAAACACCAACCACAGGATAATCTCTGTATGCAGGGTGACGCAAGTAGTAATCTACGTATTTTTCGTTAAATCCTAAAGGAGATCTCCATACCAAAGTGTCTGGTAAAGCGTTTTTATAAATCATCGGATACGTCTCGTAAGCTCTGTCTATCCAATATAAATACTCTAACCAGTGAAAGTTAGTTACTTCCGTTTGATCCATGTAGAAAGAAGAAACAGTAACCCTTCTTGGTCTATTGTCATAATCAAACATAACATCATCAATGGCTCTTCCCATTGTGAATGTACCTCCTTCAACCAAAACAAGACCTGGTCCTGTTTCTTGATCTACGAAAGGTACTTTCTGAAATCCTCCCATTCTAGGATTGTTGTAATCCCAACCTGTAGAATCAGAACGCTCTGTTGCACAAGATGCTATAAGCGCTACCGCAGCTACAGCTCCAAGTAAGTAACTTAGAAATCTCATATTATTGCTCTGTTTTTTCATATTATATCCTTGCAAATTTACTTTCAATAACGACAATTCAAATTTTGGTTACGTATTTTTCTAATTAATTTTAGAAAGACGGACAACTTATTGTTTTAAACGAAACAGGTTTGTCTTTACAGTTTAAGTTTAAACCAAGTGAAACCTCATGGCTTCCTCCTGATGTCGCATTATTCAAACGCGATACAGTAACATCATAACTGTATCCTACTTTAAACTCTCCAGTATTTAATCCTACACTTAAAATAAATGCATCTCTATTTCTTAACCACGCTCCTGCCGTGAAAACACCATATTTAACATATGTACCAATGTTTAATTCCATAAAACCTTGTTGGTATTGGTAGATTATGTTAGGCATAATTGATGTAGTGTTCGTATACTTCGATTTACTGCCCAATGGAATTTCAGCTCCCATATGTCCTGTTAAACGGATAGGCATTTTACTATCTCCAAGAATAACAGATTCGTTTGGTCTATTCAAATGATGCGCAGAAAAACCAAAAAAGAAGTTTTTACTGAACCCAACAAAACCTGCTGAAGCATCAAAAAACCCTCTATTACCTCCTCTTGGAATATCTCCTGTTCCATAAATAAACCCTCTTCTCGGATCTATCATATCACCGAAAGTTAGTTTATCCCAATCTAAGGCTTTTTGGTTCCATGTTGCCTTTCCTGCAAAAAGCATCGTGAATTTTCGGTTTACTTTTAAGTGATAAGAATAAATAAGGCTTAACGTTGTATGATTTATTGTTCCTTGACCCTGCTGATCATGTGTAGCAATTACTCCAAAACCACCCGAAATATTTTTAAAATATTGATCGTAAGAAACAGAATAGGTAACAAATTGACCTGACAAACCTGGCCATTGATTTCTGTAGTTTGCTGCAAAACGCGGACAACCATTAGAACCCGCGAAAGCAGGATTTAAATACAATGGGTTTGCATAGAACTGCGAAAACTGAGGATCTTGCGCATGAAGATCACCCACAAACAGCAAGCTAGCAAACAACATGGAAGTCTTTATTAAAAGTTTTTTAATCATTCAATTTTGGATTTATCCATTTAGCATAACGTAATATAACCGTCAATGTTACGAAAAAAAAGTAAAATCATCTACATTTTCTGCAACTTCTTAAAATATTAATACAAACACTTCGTTAAACGTGCATCAGAATCCAATAAAGTTCTGATATTTGTTTACCAAAGGTTTTTCTTTCGTTATGACATTGATTAAAAGGATACGATTAATACTGAGTTTAGTTACAATTTTTGTTTCTATTAACAGTACACTTGCTCAAAGGCAAGAAACAATTGTTTTAGACTGGAAAGAAAATATAACCACTTTAAATTCAATTAACGAAACAATTGAACAACCCAATTTAAGTACGGCTAATGTAGAAGGTGAAAAATACCTTTCATTTCATCGTTTTAATAAAAGTACTAACACACTTGAATCACAGCTAGAGAGTTACAGTTATGAAGACGCCTCGGAAGTAGATAAAAAGTTTGTTACAAGCAATAACATTGTAATTACAGGAGACATTCAGTTTACTAGAAAAACAACTGAAAACAAAGCTCAAAAAATAGAGCTTGTTAGTTTTTCTCCTTACTTGATGGTTGGTTCTACATTAAAAAAAGTAACAGATGTATCTATCTCTTTTGCTCAAAATAATGGGTTGAGTGCGAAGAGCAGAGATTATGTTGCCAACTCAGTTCTTAGAGATGGGAGTGGAGATTGGTACAAAATACGAATTGAAAAAACCGGAGTTTATGCAATAAATCGTGAGTTTCTAGAATCGATTGGCGTAAATACAAATGGCCTAAATCCAAACCACATCAACATATATGGTAATGGATTTGGAATTTTACCTGAAAACAATAGCCTTTTTAGACCAGACGATCTTGCGCTGAACGCTATACGCATAACAGGAGATACAGACAACTCTTTTGATGAGAACGACCAGATCATCTTTTATGCTCAAGGTGCCGATAGATGGGAGCGCTCAGGAAGTTTTGGATTTACGCAGGTAAAACATATTTATAGCGACTTTAGCACCTATTTCATAAATATAAATCCAAACGCGATTCCAAAACGCGTAGAGCAAGCGATCACCACAAGTGCTCCTTCTACTATTACTGTTAATACTTTCAATGATTTTGGAAGGTACGAACAAGACCTTGTAAACCTAACCAAAGGAGGACAGCGCTGGTTTGGGGAAGAGTTTGATGTAAACCTAACTCAGAATTTTTCGTTTAATTTCCCGAACATTGTTTCAGGAAGTTCAGTCAACTTCAAAACAGGCTGGGCGCACAAATTAGGAGGTTCCAATTCTACTTTTGTTATATCGCAAGCCGGAAACACACTTCTATCTTCTACCCTAGCCTCAAACAGCAATGGTTTTTATATTTCAAACCAAATTAGCTCTTTTCAGGCAAGTACAGGCAATATTAATTTATCCTGTACCTTTAATCGATCGAATCCGGCAGATGTTTTATACCTCGACTTTCTAGAACTGAACGTAGAGCGTAATTTATCTTTCTCAGAAAACCAGATGGACTTTAGACATATCAGCTCAATATCCACAGGAGGAATTGCTGAATTTACCCTAAACAATTACAATCCAGGTTTACAAACTTGGGAAATTACAGACATTAACAATCCTTCAGTGATTAACGGAAACTTAAACGGTAACGTGTTTACGTTTAAAGTAGGTACAGACTCCTTGCGTCAATTTATTACGTTCAACGGCAACTATTTGGCTCCTACTTTTATTGAAAAACTAGCTCCACAAAACCTTCATGGATTAGCGCAAGCGGACAATCTAATTGTTACACACCCTTTGTTTTTGAATCAAGCCGAAAGATTAGCAAATTTACACCGAACTCAAGGCTTATCTGTACATGTTGTTACACTCAATCAAATTTACAATGAATTCTCAGGTGGGATGCAAGATGCTACTGCAATCAAAACCTTTGCTAAAATGTTTTTTGATAGGTCCAATGGAGATCCAAACCTAATGCCCAAGTATCTTACGCTTTTTGGAGATGCAACCTACGATCCTAAAAATAGAGTAGCCGACAACAATTACATGGTTCCTGCTTATCATTTTAGACGTCCAGCAAATAACTCTATCAACCTCATCAACAACTTACCAACCGATGATTATTTTGGCCTACTTGGTGATAACGAAAGTATCTCGAATGGAGATGACCTTGATATCGGCGTGGGTAGAATTCTTGCAACAACGCAACAACAAGCCATCGCTGTTGTAAACAAAATAGAACATTACATGAAAAATGGTTCTTCTTTGTTTAGTGGTTCCAACGCAGCAAACTGCAACGAGGAAGGTTTCTCTTCTACACAAGGCGCTTGGCGCATGAAGTACTCAATTATTGCAGACGATAGAGACGATCCTATTGATACCTTTATTCCAACAGACGCCGAGCCCGCATACGCTTATGTGAAAGAAAACCACTATGAAATGAATGCTGTAAAAATCTATTTAGATGCCTATCAACAGCAAGTTACGGCGGGTGGACAAAGATATCCGGACGCAACAGAAGAAATAAATCGAAACATCGAAAACGGTAATATTATGATGACCTACGTTGGTCATGGTGGAGAGTCTGGAGCTGCTCAAGAGCGTGTAATAGGTATTAATCAGATAAACAGCTGGACCAATATAGATAATATGCCTTTGTTTATTTCGGCAACCTGTGAGTTTACTAAATATGACGACAATGAGCGAGTTTCTGCTGGAGAATGGATGCACTTAAATCCGAACGGAGGAGCAATTGCTTTAATGACCACAACACGTTCTGTTTTCTTTGGCGTAAATACCACCACGAATAAAAAACTATTTGAAAATGTTTTTACACGCGAAGTCGACGGAACTCCTTTGGCTTTTGGAGAAATTATTCGCAGAACTAAGAACGAAGTAAGCGGTTCTTCTAATAAAAGGTCGTTTACACTAATTGGAGACCCTGCTTTACGCATTGCATTGCCTACACAGAAAGTTGTGCTAGACTCTATCAATAATTTTGCAACATCTGACTACCAAGATACAATTAAGGCTCTTTCTAAAGCACGTATGACTGGACACCTAGAAGATCAGTTTGGAAATATTTTAACAACTGAAAATGGTATTTTAGAACCCAGTATTTACGACAAACCTAAAACCACTTTCACGCTTGGGCAAGACGAAGATTTCCCTCGAGAGTTTGAAATTCAAAAAAACATACTGTACAGAGGTAGAGTTTCAGTTACCAATGGATACTTTGATTTCGACTTTATTGTTCCGAAAGACATTGACTATAACTTTGGTAAAGGAAAAGCAAGTTTTTATGGCTACAATGAAACTACATCCGCCGGAGGATTCGACTCTCTTTTCTATATTGGAGGAATTAACACGTCTGGTTTAAATGATGATATGGGACCTGATTTAACCCTTACTCTAAACGACGATAATTTTGTAGATGGAGGAATTACCAATGAAACTCCTATTTTGATTGCTACTCTTTTTGACGAAAACGGAATCAACACTGCAGGCAGCGGTATTGGTCATGATATTACAGCAACAATTGACGCCAACACAGCTGACGCGATTATTTTAAATGAGTTTTATGAAGCAGATTTAGACACTTACCAAAGTGGTAAAATAAGATATCAACTCCCACAACTTAATCCAGGAAGACACACGTTAGAACTTAAAGCGTGGGATGTAAACAACAATTCTTCTGAAATTAACTTAGAATTTATTGTTCAAGAAGAAGAAAATATTGTTTTAGAACACGTCTTAAATTACCCCAATCCGTTTACGACCAGAACTGACTTTTATTTTGAACACAACCAAGTATGTAACAGTTTAAAAACACAAATCGAAATTTTCACCGTTTCAGGAAGACTCATAAAAACAATAAACGAAGAAGTGAAAACAGCTGGTTTCAGAACAGAAGGAATAACGTGGGATGGTAGAGATGAGTTTGGCGACCAACTTGCCAAAGGAGTTTATATTTACAAAGTAACTGTAGAGAACGAATTCGGTGAAACTAGCTCTGAAATAGAAAAATTGTACCTTTTAAAATAAGAATACAATAAAAATTGCTTAAAAACGTATATTTGTTCCACACAATCACGAGAACACATAAAAATGAAAAATAGTATAATCATATTCCTGAGTATTTTGGCTACGTATAGCGTTTTTGCACAACCAAATAATACTCCTATTGATGATGATGCACTTCAACTCAATACGATAACTACATCTGTACCATTTTTACAAATTACACCAGATTCGAGATCTGGAGCTATGGGCGATGCAGGTACCGCACTCTCAGCTTCTTCTGCATCTTTATTTTGGAATACTTCAATGCTTAGCTTTTCAGAAGAAAATAATGAAATTGGTATTTCTTACTCCCCTTGGTTAAGTAGTTTGGCGAACGACATCAGCCTATCCTATTTATCTGGATACAAAAAGCTAGACAATAGAAACACTGTTGGAGGTTCTCTACGTTTCTTTAGTTTAGGTGAAATCGTTTTTACAGATGATCAAGGAGACGTAACACGTAATCACACCCCAACAGAGTTTGAAATTTTAGGTGGTTATGCCTTTAAATTAAATGAAAACTTCTCTTTAGGTATGAATGGTAAATTTGTATTTAGTAACCTTACTGCAGGAATCTCTGTGGGTGGTGCTGAAACAAAAGCCGGTATTGGAGGAGCTGCTGATGTATCTTTTACCTATTACAACCCAGAAGTCGATTACTTCGGAACTAGAGGTAAATATGCGTTTGGTATGACGGTAAATAACATTGGAAATAAAATTTCCTACACCTCTCTAGAAGATAGAGATTTTATGCCTACCAACCTTAAAATAGGTAATGCCTTTACGTTCGACTTTGATAAATACAACTCGTTAACATGGAACACGGATATTTCAAAACTATTGGTACCTACTCCTCCTGCTTTTGAGCAAATCAATGGAGAAACAACTTTAGTATCCGGAAAAGATCCTAACGTAGGTGTAATTGCAGGTGTTTTACAAAGTTTTTATGATGCGCCTGGCGTTTTGGTTAGAGATAACACAGATAATCTCGTACAAAACGAAGATGGAAGTTATGAAATAGTTAGTGGTTCTCGTTTAAAAGAAGAACTATCAGAAATTATGATTGGAACTGGAATAGAATATGGATACAACGATATTTTTTCTGTTCGTGCAGGATATTTCTATGAAAACAGAAACAAAGGAGCGCGTCAACACCTTACTTTTGGTGTTGGTTTTAAATACAACGTTTTCTTAATCGATTTTTCTTATCTAACTTCTTTAGGTGCTATTAACAATCCATTAAACAATACGTTAAGATTTTCTTTACGTTTCCAGTTTGGAAATAACTCTTCTCAAAGCGCTAGCGCAAAGCCTGAATAATGAAAATTAAAATTGGATTTGGTGTAGATGTTCATCAACTTGCTGAAGGACACTCTCTTTTTATTGGTGGAAAACAACTCGAATCGAAACTTGGAGCGGTTGGACATTCTGATGCTGATGTTCTTTTGCATGCAATTTGTGATGCCATGCTTGGTGCACTCAACCTTAGAGATATTGGATTCCACTTTTCAGACACTGATCCTCAATATAAAGGAATAGACTCTAAGATTTTACTCACAGACACCTTTAAGTTAATAAAAGAGAAAGGATTTTACCTTGGTAATTTAGACTGTACAGTTATACTAGAGAAGCCTAAAGTAAATCCACATATAGAAGATATGCAACGTATTATTGCTAACATCCTTGAAGCAGACATAGAAGACATTTCAATAAAGGCTACTACGCATGAAAAAGTAGATTCTTTTGGCGAACAGCGAGCAATAAAAGCATATGCCGTTTGCTTACTTCAAAAAGAAAATTGATTTTACGAATATAAAGAGGAGCAAAACAAGCGTGTTGAATACACGATTTATTCTTGAATTAACAGCTCTACTTACTCTCTTCTCAACTCACCATTCTTCCAGGCGTTAATAAATGAATTCCAAGATGCTGGATTCAGTAAATTATTCATAGGCATTTGCCCTTGTGTGTAAAGACGTGTATGCCTTTGTTGAGCTTCCCAACTATAACTTAAAGAAGCATCTCCCGGTAATTTTGCAGCTGCGAAGGCCAAACTTTCTCCAGATAGCTGTCGTTGCGCTTTTCGCAATGCATCGTTATAAGGCTCCATCTCTACAAAGGCTTTAGCGAACTGCTCTCTAGATGGCCAAGGATAAACCTTTACCTCTGGTAGCAAAATTGTATCTGGCGTCATAATATGTATCATACTGTAACGGTCAGAAGTAAGTGTATCTGGCACAATGTAAGAAGATGTTTTAAACCCAAACGAGCTAAAAACAATCGTATCACCCGGGCGTGTAACAAAACTAAAATAGCCGTAGTAATCTGAAATGGTTCCTTTTCCTGTTGTTTTATCGTAAACGGTAGAATAAGAAACGTTATCCAAGCTATCTACCGAAACAATTACACCACTTAACTGCACTAATAAAGGATCTTTCTTTTCTTTCTGAGCAAAAGAAAAAGAAAAAACAAAGAGAATTAAAAATGTGGATGTAATGAATTTCATAGATAAACTTTCTTTAAAGATAATGGCTTTCTGCTGTCTTCTCAAATATTTAACAATAGTTTAGAACTATGGGTTAAAAAAGACGTTGTAATTCTTCTTTCAAAAATTTTATAGTTATTTCTGTTGGTAATTCACCTACTTCTGCAACAACCTCAAATATTTTTGCACTGAAATCCATTCCAGTAGCAGTTTCTTCCATAGCATTACCAGCAATGTTTATTATTTTGATGGTTTCTTCTTTTGCGTTCTTTACCATATCCCAAGCTTGGGTAGAAATAAATATCTGCTGCGCTACATTGTGATCATATTCTTCTCTGATTGACTTTAATAAATCTGCTTGCATCGCCTTGGCAGGTTTAACCGGATTATGCAAACGCATTACAATGTTACTCGGTGATATACGCTCCATAAATAAAACTACACGCTGATAAGCTTCTACTCTACTGGGTAAAAGATGTTGTTGTCTTTCTTTCTTTAACTCCATCGCAACGCGCTGTACTTGGGTATCGTTTTGTTTTTTCAAGAACAAATAAACCACAACACAAATGGCTGCTGCGGGAATAAAACCGACTAAAAAAGTTACTACTATTTCCATTTTTATTTAAATAACACGATAAAATGTAAAAGTAACAAATAAATAGAATGCTTTGCGTACTAAAATTTGCTTCTTCCTAGATTCTAAGCCAACAAAATAGAAGCAGTGCTCTTTTCTAAAATCTTTCTCCGTTTTATGAAATATGCACGGGTTTTTTATAGCTTTGTATACTTAATTTGTAGGATATGATTCAATTATCAAACCGTTTACTGAACATGGAGGAATCTGCAACGATTGCCATGTCTAGAAAAAGTAGAGAACTCAAACAAGCAGGAAAAGACGTTATTTCTTTAAGTTTAGGAGAGCCCGACTTCAACACGCCCGACTTCATTAAAAACGCAGCGGTGGAAGGTATGAATCAGAACTTTACGAAATATACACCTGTTCCTGGATATGATGATTTGAGACAAGCTGTTTGCGATAAATTTGAACGCGACAATGGTTTACACTACACAAAAGATCAAATTGTAGTTTCTACCGGAGCCAAACAATCCATCGCAAATGTGGTGATGTCTGTTATAAATCCGGGAGACGAAGTAGTTATCCCTGCACCATTTTGGGTGTCTTACATAGAAATTGTAAAAGTAGCCGGTGGAATTCCTGTAGTTATTTCAGCAGATATTGAATCTGACTTTAAAATCTCAGGTAAACAACTCGAAGCTGCCATCACAAATAAAACTAAACTTGTTATGTTTAGTACACCTTGTAATCCTACGGGTTCTGTGTACAGCAAAGATGAATTGAAAAACCTGGCAGATGTAATTTCAAAGTATCCACACATTACGGTAATTGCCGATGAAATTTATGAGCATATTAATTTTGTTGGAAAACACGAAAGTCTTGCCCAATTTCCTGAAGTATACAATCAAGTAGTTACCATTAACGGTGTTTCTAAAGCTTGGGCTATGACAGGTTGGAGATTAGGGTATATCGGAGCTCCAAAAATTATTGCAGATGCTTGCTCTAAAGTACAAGGTCAGTTTACTAGTGCAACCTGCTCTATCACACAGCGTGCAGCAATAGCAGCGTTAAATGCAGAACCGAGTGTATTAAACGAAATGAAATCAGCATTTAAAAACCGCAGAAAATTAGTTTTAAATGCACTTCAAAATATAGAAGGAATTAAAGTGAATGAACCTGAAGGTGCTTTTTATTTCTTCCCAGATATTTCTAGCTTCTTTGGAAAATCATACAACGGAACCCAAATAAACAACGCTTCAGATTTAACCTTATATTTGTTGGATGAAGCGCTTGTAGCTTTAGTAACTGGAGAAGCTTTTGGAGATCCAAATTGTATTCGTATTTCCTATGCAACATCAGAAGATGTGCTTACAGAAGCAATGAACAGAATTAAAAAAGCACTCAGCAAATTAGGATAATGAACGTAGATAGTCTTTTTAACACTTTTAAAGAAAAATCAATCCTTGTTATTGGCGATGTAATGATTGATGCTTATGTGAACGGTCTAGTATCGCGCGTGAGTCCTGAAGCTCCCGTTCCAATTATTAATTTTTCGAACAAAGAAGAAAGACTTGGAGGTGCTGCAAATGTTGCCCTCAACCTCAAAGAATTGGGCGCTACACCTATTTTATGCTCTGTAATTGGAGACGATGAAGCTGCTAACAATTTTAACGAACTGCTGACAAATAAGTCGCTACCAACACATGGTATGGTGCAATCGCCCAACCGTAAAACAACCGTAAAAACAAGAGTAATTGGTAATAACCAGCACTTATTGCGTATTGATAATGAACACACACATGACATCAATACGGATGAGGAAAATAAAATCATTGCGCGCGTAAAAGAGATTATTGAGTCAGAAAAAATTGACGCAATAATTTTTGAGGATTACAACAAAGGATTACTCACAGAAAAAGTAATCGAATCGTGTATCTCAATTGCCAATGAAAATAATATCATTACAACGGTAGATCCAAAAAAGAAAAATTTCTTTTCATACAAAAATGTTACGCTTTTTAAGCCTAACCTAAAAGAGTTAAAAGAAGGTTTAAATGTACTCTTTAACTTCTCAGATAAACCCGCGTTTGAGCGTGCTACAAATGAATTGATGCAAGCGTTACATTGCGAAAAATTATTTGTTACGCTCTCAGAACATGGCGTTTTTATTCAAGAAAAAGAAAAAAGAGCATACATTCCTGCGCATATAAGAAATATTGCAGATGTAAGTGGAGCCGGAGATACTGTGATTAGCGTAGCAACACTTTGCCTTACTGCAGGTTGTTCAAATACACAAGTTGCAGAAATAGCAAACCTTGCTGGTGGCTTAGTTTGCGAATCTGTTGGAGTGGTTTCAATAGACAAAGAAAAACTACGGGCAGAAGTTTTGAAGCTCAATTAGAACAACATGTTTAGAAATTTTAGAGAGCGCACCAATCTTTACATATACGATTCAAAAGAGAATGTTTTGAGCGTGCTTTCTTGGCTTCATGTGTTGGTTTCTTTAGCCATGATAGGCGTATTGATTTACTATTACGGTTTCCAACAGACTCCAAGTTCTAAAGCAGATTTAATTCAACTTATTCAGTACTCTTTCGGGTTTTATATTTTTAGATATATCATTAAAGTAATTTACGATTTTAATCCGCTTGATTTTATTAAACGAACCTGGTTTGAAGCTATACTTCTCTTTCTGCTTGTGGCAGAAGGAATCAGTTTCAACCTTTTTGGAACCATGCTTGTCCCTAAATTCTTTGAAGCTATTGGTTTTGAAGGATTTGCTGATATTACAAATGTCTTTATCCAACTTTTCTTCTTGATCTACGTGATCATGGAAGTTTTCAAAAAACGCTCTTTTCGGCCTTGGCTGAAGGTACATCCCGGACTGCTGTTCACCATTTCAATTGCAACAATTATATTAATCGGTACAGGTCTACTCATGCTACCAGAGATGAGTCTTATTCCCGAGGGAATGAAATTTACAGACGCACTTTTTATGGCAACCTCATCAACAAGTGTAACGGGTTTATCCACGGTCGATATATCATCAGCGCTTACATTCAAAGGTCAGATTGTAACACTAATGTTGATTAAAATTGGAGGTTTAAATACGATTGCGTTTGCTGCACTTTATTTGCTGATTGCAAAGTTTGGTGTAGGCCTAAAACACCATGAGGTAATAGAAGATTTTGTAAATAAAGATTCTTTGCTAAATACAGGTTCTATGTTTGGTAAAATTGTGCTTTGGAGTACGTTGATAGAAATAGCCGGTGTTTTTCTCCTTTTTATCTTTCTAGAACCTTCGGGTATATTTGCAGATCCGGGCGATCGTTTATTTCACAGTGTTTTTCATGCTATATCTGGATTTAATAATGCCGGACTAACCATTATTCCGGGCGGGATGATGCATCCGTTGTTGGTTGATAATTATCTTTTTCATTCTGTAATTATGGTCTTATTCTTCTTGGGAGGATTTGGAATGATTTATTTGTTTGACCTTTTTGAGGTTAGGCGTTTGCGCGAACGAATGAGAATGCCATGGAAAACAATACAGTTTGGAACCAAAATAAGCTTGTATTTTACGCTGGCTCTGATGGTAGCAGGCTCCATTATCTTCTTTATTTTTGAATACGATAATACGCTAGAAGGGAAATCGGGATTTGGTAAAATTGTTACTACCTTATTTGAATCACTCACAACCCGAAACGCAGGATTTAATACCGTTGATACTTCAGAATTAACGCTTCCTGTGCTTATTTTCTTCTTGTTTCTGATGTTTGTTGGAGCCAGTTCTGGATCTGCCGGAGGTGGTATCCGAACCTCCACTTTTGCCGTGGTTTGGGCTTCCGTTATTTCTACCATTAAAGGAAAACCAAATGTAGAATTGTTTAAACGTACCATTACAAACGACATTGTTCTAAAAGCATATTCAATTCTGGTCTTTTTTATACTTGGAAACATAGTAGGCTGCTTTGCTTTGGCAATTACAGAACACGAAGCACTTGCTGCAGGAAAATTTACTTTTATGGATATCGTTTTTGAACACGTTTCCGCGGCCAGCACGGTTGGTTTAAGTAAAGGAATTACAGCCGAATTAAGCACAGGAGGAAAATATGTATTAATTGTTGCCATGTTTATAGGAAGGGTGGGAACATTAACACTTGCTTATTTGTTCGGTAAACAAGTAATTAGTAAAAAATATAAATATCCATCGGGACACACGATGGTAGGATAAGGTTATGAGTGAGAAAAAAGTAGTTAAACCGTATAATCAAGAGAATAAATCAAAGAAAGAAGAAGTTGCAGAAATGTTCAATAACATCTCGGGGAAATACGACTTCCTTAACCATTTTCTTTCTTTAGGAATTGATAAGCTTTGGAGAAAAAAAGCAATTAAAATTTTAGCTGAAATTAAGCCCAATAAAATTATAGATTTAGCTACAGGAACCGGAGATTTTGCACTCGCTGCTTTAAAGTTAAATCCATCAGAAATTGTTGGCGTTGATATTTCTGAGGGTATGCTAGAAGTTGGTCGACAAAAAATGAAGAAAAAAGCGGTTGACAATATCATTTCAATGAACCTTGGAGATTCTGAAGACCTGCCTTTTGAAGACAATCAATTTGATGGATTAACAGTTGCCTTTGGGGTTCGAAATTACCAAAACCTAGAAAAAGGATTATCTGAGATGTTGCGCGTGATTAGAAAAGACGGCATGGCAATTATTCTTGAATTTAGTAAGCCAAAAAAATTCCCGATCAAGCAAAGCTTTAATTTCTACTCTAAAAACATCATTCCGTTTTTGGGTAAAACTATATCAAAAGATAGTTCTGCTTACGCGTACTTACCAGAATCAGTAGAAGCGTTTCCCGAAGGGCAAGATTTTATCAATATTTTAGAAAAAGTTGGCTACAAAGAAGTATACGCAAAACCAGTTTCTGGTGGTATTGCAACTATTTATGTTGGCCGAAAATAGAATAATTCATCACTAGCTGCGTTGAAACAAAAATGAAATTTAGTAAACTACATTATTTAACTGTTCTCTTACTCCTGAGTTCAATCGCTTTTTCTCAAAGAAATGAAAAACCGAAGAACTACAGAAAGTTTGATGAAAAAAGTTTGCACTTTGGTTTCTTGATGGGCGTTAATACGGCCGACTTCTCGATCCAAACTAAACCAAGTTTGTTAGATACGTACGAAACATTTTCGATTCAAAACAGTAGACAACCGGGTTTTCAATTGGGAATTATCACTAGTCTTAAATTGGGTCACCCTACCCTAAGATTGCGCTTTATTCCTTCTTTGTCTTTTACAGAAAGACTCCTTTCCTACTCGTTTGTTAACCCAAATAATCCAGATCAACCTACGCTTGTAGACGAACGTGTGGGTTCTACGAGTGTAGATTTCCCCTTACTACTTAAATACAGAACCTTGCGCTATAACAATTTTGCAGCTTACATTATTGGTGGTGCACAATACAGTTTAGATTTACAGTCAAAAGAAGAAACTTCGCAAAGTTTCAATAAGCCTTTTATTAAATTGAATCAGCACGACATTCAAGGACAAATTGGTGCAGGAGTAGATTTCTTTATGCCTTATTTTAAATTTGGTATGGAGTTAAAGTTGAGTCATGGACTCGGAAATACAATGATTCAAGACAATACAATTTTATCAGCTCCAATAGAACGATTATCGAACCGAGTTTGGTGGTTTTCTATTACCTTTGAGGGCTAATGAGTGTACTAAGTCAAATTATAATTTTACCAGAAGAACAAGAGAACCAAGAGCATATTTTGGCTTTGGGTTTGAAAAAAGCAAAACTGCGCAACCAAGATATTTCTGATTGGCGCATACGCAAACGTTCTTTTGACGCCAGAAGAAAACCCATCAAGGTAAATTTACAATTAGAATTCTGGTTAAAAGACGAAAAACGAACGTCTTTATCTCTTTTTTCACCTCAAAATGTGCAAGACAGACCAAAAGTTGCCATAATTGGTGCTGGTCCGGCTGGCCTATACGCTGCACTACGCGCGTTAGAAGGTGGATTAAAACCCATTGTTTTTGAACGTGGTAAAAATGTGCGCGATAGAAGACGTGATTTGGCAACACTCAATAAAAATCAAACGGTAAACCCAGAATCAAACTATTGTTTTGGAGAAGGTGGTGCCGGAACTTATTCTGACGGAAAGCTCTATACGCGTTCTAAAAAAAGAGGAAACGTTTTAAAAGCGATGGAATGGTTTGTTCATTTCGGAGCGCAAGAAGAAATACTCGTTGATGCACATCCGCACATTGGAACAAACAAGCTCCCACAAATTATTACAGCTATGCGAGAAGAAATCATAGCCAAAGGTGGTGAAGTGCATTTCAACAGTAAGCTTACAGATATACACCTCGAAGAAAATAAAATAAAGGGAATCACTATTAACCAAAAAGAACTGTTTCAATTCGACGAAGTTATTTTGGCAACCGGACATTCTGCTAGAGATATTTTTTACCTCTTAGATAAAAAAGGCGTAAAGTTAGAAGCTAAACCCTTTGCAATTGGGGTACGCGTTGAGCATCAACAAGAATTAATTGACCAAATACAATATTATGGCGATACCCAAAACCCTTATTTACCGCCAGCAGCTTATAGTTTAGTTGAGCAAATAGATGGCATGGGTGTGTACTCCTTTTGTATGTGTCCGGGTGGAATTATCGCACCTTGTGCTACAGAACAAGAGGAAGTTGTAACCAACGGTTGGAGTCCGAGTAAACGAAACAATCCTTACGCAAATTCTGGTATAGTGGTAAGTGTTTCTCCTGAAGATCTTCCCAACTACACACCAGATGATCCTTTTGTATGCTTAGACTTTCAAAAAAGCGTAGAAAAAGCATGTTGGGAAAGTGCAGGAAAAACACAACAAGTTCCTGCTCAACGTATGGTAGACTTTGTAAACGGAGTGGTTTCAGCTGATTTCCCAAAAACCTCTTACCAACCGGGTATTAAATCGGTAGACTTAAACCAAGTATTGCCAAAGTTACTGAGTAGCAGACTCAAAAAAGCCTTTATTGCCTTCGGAAAAAAAATGAATGGCTATTATACCAACGAAGCCGTTTTACACGCACCAGAATCCAGAACTTCATCTCCTGTTAGTATTCCAAGAAATACAGAAACCTTAGAACACATAAAAACGAAAGGCTTATATCCATGCGGAGAAGGTGCAGGTTATGCTGGTGGAATTATTTCTGCAGCCATAGACGGCATAAATTGCATGGATAAAATTATAGAAAAGTACTACGCGTAAACTCTGAAAGTAACACTGAAGTAGCTGTTCCTACGTTTAATGATTCGCTCTCTCCTACTCGTGGTATTGTAATTTTATGCGTAATGTAATTGGCAATAGCATCAGAAATTCCGTTGCCTTCATTTCCCATAACCAATATTGCTTCTGTATCAAGGTTAGATGTATAGACATTTTCTCCTTCCAAAAAAGCACCGTAAACCGGCAACTTACTTGTGCTCAAAAAGGTAGCTAAATCACAATATTCTACACGCATTCTAAATGCTGCTCCCATGGTTGCCTGTATGGTTTTAGGGTTGTACAGATCTACACAGTTAGAACTGCATATAATTTCTTTTACCCCAAACCAATCTGCACTTCTAATAATTGTTCCAAAATTACCTGGGTCTTGAATTTCATCTAGCACCAAGGTTAAACCAGTAGATTTTGCTGGAAGCGTAAAGTACTGAGCCACGGCTATCATGCCTTGTGTAGTTTGTAAGTTAGACAAAGCAAGCAAATCAGTTTCTGATACTATTTTATGTGCTACACTTTCTAAACGCTTCGCATACGTAGCATATAAACGCTCAGAAACATAGACCAACTTTAACGCAGAAGGTAAATTATCTATCGCTTCTAATACAGGTTTCACACCTTCAATCAAAAATGCACGTTTCTCTTCTCTTACCTTTTTTTTAGCGAGAGCTTTTACCCTTTTTCGCTCTTCTTTAGAAACGATATCTGCGTTTTTATTTTCCATTGAATTGCAAATATCTTTTTTTTAATACATTTAACCAATAAAGAACTAATAATAGATAAAGCTTTTCTACTTTTGTTTCTAAGTGAAGATCAATTCTACCATATCTATAATTCTCCTAACATTTTTTGTTTTGCTCAATAGCGCTTGCAACCAAACGCGTTATGTACCAAAAGGTAGCTACTTACTTAAAAAAAATACGGTAGAAATTATTGGAGATGAATTGGATGTGTATACAGTAGAAAGTGTAATTAAACAATCACCCAACAACAAAACATTAGGCGTTAAACTTAAACTTTGGGCGTATAACCGGGTTGACTCTCTGGCGGTGGCGAAAAAAAGAATTCAAAAAAATCAAAAAATACAACGCAAAAACGAAAAAATAGCTCAAAAAGAGGAACGGATTAACAAAAAACGGATGTTGGCTGCCATAAAAGACGGTGAAACGTACTACCGCCAAAAAAGATTAGCCTTAAAAGATACCCTTAACCCTAGAAAGTTTTTTAGAGAATGGCTAAAATATGAATTTGGAGAAGCTCCAGTTATCTATAGCGAAGAAGCTACGCTTAGAGCGGTAGAACAACTCGAAATTTATCTAAAAAAGAAAGGATACTACTTTGGCTCCGTTACGCATACCAAGAAACTGAAACAAAATAAAAAAGCAAACATTACCTACACACTAACCACTGGCAAACCGTATATAGTAGATAGTATTTATCTGGATTGTGAAAATCCAACCGTACGCAATGAGTATGAACTCTTTATGCAACAAGAAAATTTTGCCTTGCAACCTCCTTTTTTGTTTGACACAGAACTTCTAAACCAACAGCGCGAAGCGTTCTCAAAACACGCCAGAGATAGAACACTTTTTGGATTTAGAAAAAAATACATTACCTACGAAGCGTTTACAGACAGCACTGATCTTACCGTTACGCTGGGCGTGCGAATTTCAGACCGTATTATTCCAGATCCAAATGATCCTAAAGCAACTCTAGAAAAACCCTTTCGTACTTTTCGTATAAGAGATGTATATTTTCACATTGCAGATACATCAGAATTTGATGGTAATTTTCAGTCGACCATTAGTGATTTGGGCTTAAACTTAACCCGAGATGGATATGTTCAAACCTTAGATACTTTATTTTTCAATGATTACCATCCAGTAGACGGTATACACGATAGTATTTTTAGACAGGCCTACTTCCTTTACAACAGAACTTTACCCATTGCACCTTCGTTAATTGAGTTTTGCAATTTTTTAGAAAATGAAAACGTATATAAGGCTTATTATGTAGAACGCAGTTTTCAACGTCTCACAGAACTTGGATTGTTTCAAACCATAAAACCTGTACTAGAAGAGATAAACGGAACCTACGAATTAGATGTGCACTACTACCTAGTACCCAACAATAAACAAAGCTTTGGTTTTGAGCCGAGAGCTACCAATAGCCATGGATTCTTAGGTGTTTCTGCTTCTATCAACTACAAAAACAAAAATGTATTCAAAAAAGGAGAAAAACTAACCATTAGTTTTAGTGGTGGTTTTGAATCACAACCTGCCGTGTTTGACGAAACCGTAGACGGAGAACAAATTGAAAGCGCAGGCAGAAGTTTTAACACTATTGAATACGGACCATCAATAAAACTTGAACTTCCTGGGATTTTACCTTTTGTTAATTTCGCTAAACTAAGTAAACGACATTACCCAAGCACCATATTATCCGCTGCTTACAATTTTCAACGTAGGTCTGATTTTAACAGACAGCTCATACAGTTTAACTACAGTTATAAATTCAACTCCGCTAAAGGAGATCAAGTATTTCAATTGGGTTTACCCTTGCTTTCTTCTATACAATACGTGAAATTAGACAAAGATCCGTTGTTTGAAGAACGACTGGAAGATCTCAATGATTTGTTCTTGCTCAATACCTACTCTGACCAATTTATCTGGAAAGATTTTAGAGCTACGTTTGAATATTCAAATAAAAAGTTTCAAAAGGGAGATTTCTTATTTTATTATGATGCAGAATTTGATGTTGCAGGTTTGATGCTCCAAGCACTTACCAGCAATCAATCCGAAAATAGCGAAGGTTTCAAAACTTTTTTAGGTGTGCGCTACTCAGAATTTGTGCGTTTGGATAATGGGTTTAAACTTTATCAGGATTTAAAGAAAAAGCGTTCTTTAAACTACAGACTTTCTGTTGGTGCAGGTTTACCTTTTAACAACAACGCTACTTCTCTACCCTTTGATTATGCTTTTTTTACGGGTGGTGCGAACGACAACAGAGGTTGGAGAGCCAGAGCGCTTGGTCCGGGAAGCTATAAATACTACTTAGACACCAATAGAACTGCTACACAAGTTGGTGATATCAGAATTGGTGGTAACGTTGAATACCGTTTTAACTTAGGCGGTTACTTTAGAGGTGCCTTTTTTATTGATGCTAGTAATGTATGGACTATTAACGAGGATGAAAACAGACCGGGAAGTCAATTCACTGCTAACTGGTACAACGAGTTTGGTATTGCTTCTGGTTTTGGTTTACGTATGGATATTGAGTTCTTTGTGGTCCGATTAGATTTAGGTTTTCCCCTTAGAAATCCTGCGCTACCCAAAAATGCTCGGTGGATTTTTCAAGACAGACAACCTTACCTAGACGAAGGCTTTGAAACCTTTGGTGCCAATTTTGAAAGTATTTTACCCCGACCGTTTATTCCTCAAGTACACTTAGGAATAGGTTTCCCATTCTAATCCATTCTAATTAGAAATAGTTGCTGCATAAAAAAAGCTGCAACTTTGCAGTTACAGCTTCTTAAACAAACGAATTAAATAAGGATAGTGAAACGACTCTTACAAGTGCTCACTATTCTTTTTATTATAATTAATAGGACATCTTAAAACGTATACGCTAATACTAGCGCTCCGATCATAGGAAATCCATCAAAATTACCTGACTCAATTTTAGTATTTGCATGGCTCGTAAAAGACGCATCCAAAGTAGGCACTAAATTATCTATTGTTACATAAGTTGGTTTTAGCTAACATGCGCAATCAACATTCTGTCTGTATTTGGGTTATCTTCCCAAACAGCATAAAGACAGTTAAAACTCTCATATGCTGTTATTTTTTGTCAAAAGTACGAGAGATATTGGGATTTCTCTACTTTTCTTGCACTTATTTTAGGACTTTCCTTAAAAAGTTGCCTCAATCAACTAATACAAAAAACGTACTGTAAATATTCTGAAACAAAAAAAGCCATGTACATTACTACATGGCTTTTAAATTTGAATGATAAAAGGCTAGAATATTTTAAACTCTACTCTCCTGTTGGCTTCTCTGCTTTCTGCGCTTTGCACCGCAGGAAAATCTTCACCATAACCTTTTGTTACTAATCTACTTTCCTTGATACCCTTATTCAAAATAACTTTTTTGACTGCTTCCGCTCTTTTCTCTGATAACGCCATATTGTATTCCGAAGTTCCTAAGTCGTCTGTATATCCTTGTATAATCAAGTTATAACTTGGATTCTCTTTTAACACCTCTACAATGGCTTCTATTTTTGAAGTAGAACCCGCCAAGATTTCAGCAGATCCCAAATTAAACATAATGGTTTCCGTGGCTTCTTTAAGAACCGTCTTTGTAGCTTCTGAAGTTTGTACTTGATTTGGCATACAACCTTTGCTGTAAATTGCACCGGCAACGTCAGGACATTCATCATCTTTATCAGCAACGCCGTCTTTATCGCTATCCGGACAACCATTTGTAGCAAACGTTCCTGCGGCTTCAGGACATTCATCAAATGCGTCTAGAACACCATCGCCGTCTGCATCAGCAATTGCTACACCTTGAGCATCTACTTTTAATCCTGCAGGTGTTTCGTTGTCTTTATCAAAAGCGTTTGATACGCCGTCCTTGTCATCATCTGCTAAAGCAGCTTCTAATTCTGCAAGTCTTCTTTCGTAATCAGAAAAGTCATCAGCGCCAGCCCAGTCAGAATGCTTTGCATTTTTCCCAAGGTTAAACGTTAATCCTACAGAACTTGTAAAAAAGTAACTGTCTACTCCTCTACCCGAAATTTTTACATCGTTGAAACGATCAAACGTTCTATTTTGCTTTAAGTGTCCGTTAAAGGTTAAATCTGTAGTTAAGGTAACGCGCTCACCTAATTTAAAAATAGGAGATATACCTAATCGACCAACCAACACTTTATCTACTTTGTAATCATCACTATTAAATCCGCTAAGACCTCCACCAGGTCCTGCATGCAAGAGTAAACCAATGTGTTTAGACCAACTAGAGAAATTCATGATATTACTTAAGTTAGCAACTCCTTCAAGGGTGAAATTTAAGTAGTTCACACGCTCGTATTGGTCATTGCCTTTACTAAAGTCGAAGCCGTTGTAGCCTAATTGCGTCATGAAACCGAAATTTGAGTTAGCCATGTAGCGTACATTTACTCCGTAGTAATTGAAATTTGGTGATTTATACCCCGTTGTTGTTTTTGAGATAACGCCGTGCATTCCTCCTTCTAAACCAACAGACCATTTGTTATTTGCTTGCTGTGCATACGCCAGAATTGATATACACACCATTAATGCAGATAAACCTAGATTTTTCATATTATTCTTTTTTGCAAATATACAAAGTAATATGCATTTCATAACCTACTTTTTAAAACTCTTTTTTTAAAAATAAAAGGAAATGGGGTAGTAAAAAAGGACTTAGCCTCAGTAAGAATACATATCTCCACAAAGAAAACTGGCGTAAGAGCAAAAATCCTAAATCAGCAAGTAGTCGCGATAAATAAATAAATTGAAAATAATTTTTTGCACCTTCTACTTTTTGTTTCTTTATTTCTAACTTTGACCTTCATTAATCACCAAAAAATTAAAAAAAGTGAAACTCTGGCTCGTTCTTATAACAAAACCAAGGTTTGAGAAAAAAGTTGCCGAAAGACTTCGTAAAATGAACATACAAGTTTTTCTGCCCACCAAGGTAGAACATAAAAAATGGAGCGATAGATTTAAGAAAGTACATACCCCACTTTTACCCTCAATTGTTTTAGTACATACATCCGAAAGTGAACGCAACAGCGTATTTAATGTACCCGGTGTGGTACGTTATTTGTTCTGGCTGGGAAAACCCGCCGTGGTTACAGAAGAAGAAATAGAAACATTAAAAGAAGTTTGTACCGATAATGTGCAACTAGAAAGTGTGGAAACACTTAAAAAAGGAGACCAAATTGAAGTAAATAACCTAGGAAGCACTCCGCAAAAAGGAGTGGTGAAAAAAGTATCCGGTAACACCTGCTGGATTACTCTTAAAAGCCTAGGATACGTAATAAAAATAAAGGTGTAAATTAAACACAGTAAACGCCAATTTTGGCAAAACTGTAAACATTAAAAATCAACCCGTTAGCACAATTTATGTGACTGACAAGGGCGAAGCCGTGGGGTTAAGCTGCTAAAAATAGACATGAAAAAAATATTAATCGTATTTGGAACACGACCAGAAGCTATTAAAATGGCTCCCTTGGTTAAGGAATTCAAAAAATCTTCAGAGGTAGAAACAAAGGTGGCGGTTACTGGGCAGCACAGAGAAATGTTAGATCAGGTTTTGGATTTTTTCGAAATAATTCCTGATTATGACCTTAGTTTGATGAAACCCAATCAAAACTTGTATAACCTTACGGGTGAAGTAATAAATGGAATGAAGCCTATATTGGAAGAGTTTAAGCCAGACTATGTTTTTGTTCACGGAGATACAACCACTACAATGGCTGCAGGGATTGCAGGATTTTATTCTGGAGCAAAAGTTTGTCATGTCGAAGCGGGGCTTAGAACACACAATATGTTATCTCCATTTCCAGAGGAAATGAACAGACAACTGGCAGGTAGGGTGAGTACTTATCATTTTGCACCAACCGAGAAATCTCAAAGTAACTTATTGCAAGAAAATGTTGAGCAGAACAAAATCTTAGTTACAGGTAATACTGTAATAGATGCCTTGTTTGAATCGTCAAAAAGAGTCGAGACTTTAGAAAACGATGAGGTGAAATTGTTGAGGGAAACCTTAGATTTAAGTAAGCGTGTAATTTTAGTTACTGGTCACAGAAGAGAAAATCACGGTCAAGGCTTTATTAATATTTGTACAGCGCTAAAAGAAATTGCATTAAAAAATCCTGATGTTGAGATTGTTTACCCTGTCCATTTGAATCCAAATGTATTAAAACCTGTGAATGAATTATTGGGAGATGTTTCAAATATTCATCTTGTAGCACCGCTTTCCTACCCAAGTTTTGTATGGATGATGAACCAATCCTATATGATTATTACGGATAGCGGAGGTGTGCAAGAGGAAGCACCAAGTTTAGGGAAGCCTGTACTTGTAATGAGAGACACCACAGAAAGACCTGAAGCTGTTGAAGCAGGAACGGTTATTTTGGTAGGAACTGATAAAAATAAAATCGTTGATGAGGCTTTGTCTTTATTGAATGACAATGAGCGCTATGCATCGATGAGTGCTTTACATAATCCGTATGGAGATGGAAAGGCGTGTAAAAGAATTGTTGAGTTCATACTTAAAGATAAGTAAAAAGATTTTTAAAAAATATAGAAATGAGTCAAGTTGTAACAATAGGTTTAGGTTATATAGGTTTACCAACTTCAGCTTTAATAGCACAGAATGGTATTTCAGTTCACGGAGTAGATATTAATCAAAAAGTAGTTGATACCATAAATGCGGGGAAAATACATATAGTAGAACCTAGTTTAGACGAAGCAGTTGCTTCTGCAGTAGAAAATGGATATTTGAAGGCTGATACAAAACCATTAGAAGCAGATACTTATTTAATAGTTGTACCAACTCCTTTTAAAGGAAATCATGAACCTGATATTTCATTTGTAGAGGCTGCAACGAAAAATATTCTTCCATTATTGAAAGAAGGTGATTTGTATATTATTGAATCTACTTCTCCAATCGGTACTACAGAGAAGATGATGGATTTGATTTATACATCAAGACCTGAACTAAACGGTAAATTGAACATTGCGTATTGTCCGGAAAGAGTGTTGCCCGGAAACGTAATGCATGAATTGGTTTATAACGATAGAGTTATCGGAGGAGTTGACGAAAACTCTACGCAAATGGCAATGGACTTTTACCGTCAGTTTGTGAAAGGTAAATTGCACCCCACGAATGCGCGAACTGCTGAGATGTGCAAACTGACAGAAAACTCTTCTCGTGATGTACAAATTGCCTTTGCAAATGAATTGTCGTTAATTTGTGATAAAGCTGGTATAAACGTTTGGGAATTAATAGATTTGGCGAACAAACACCCGCGTGTAAATATTCTGCAACCAGGTTGTGGAGTTGGTGGTCATTGTATTGCTGTAGACCCTTACTTTATTACTTCTGAGTACCCATTAGAGTCAAAAATTATTGGTACTGCAAGGGAGGTAAATAATTACAAATCGTTCTGGTGTGCGGAAAAAGTAAAGACGGCTAAATTGGAGTTCCAACTAAAACATGGTAGACGACCAAGTGTTGCTATAATGGGGCTTGCTTTTAAACCGAATATTGATGACCTAAGAGAATCTCCAGCAAAATACATAGCACAAAAGATTTTGCAAGATGCGCAAGATGAAGAGTATTATGTGGTAGAACCGAATATAGAAGAGCATAATGTGTTTAAACTAACAGAATATAAGGAAGCTGTTGAAAAGTCAGATATAGTTGCTTTTTTAGTCGCTCATGATGAGTTTAAGGAATTAGTTATTAATGAACAGAAAATCGTTTTAGATTTTTGCGGGGTTTTAAAATGAAAGTTGTAAATGTTATTTTATCGGGTGGAGTTTGTAGTAGGCTTTGACCACTTTCAAGAAAATCTAAACCGAAACAATATATAGTGTTAATTAATGGATTGTCTTTGTTTGAGTTAAGTGTAGAAAGGAATGGAAGTTTAGTAGATTCTACCTTGATAGTTGGTAACGAGGATAATATAGCTTTGGCATGCTCGAGTATTGAAAAACTTGGAGTTCAAGCGAATTTTATCGTTGAAAGCATTGCCAAAAATACGGCTCCCGCGCTTGCCTTTGCAGCGTTCTTTTTAGATGCTGAAGATATTATGTTTGTGAGTCCATGTGATCATGTTATTGAAGATGGTGAGGATGTTTATGCTACCAAAGTGCGTGAAGCTATCCGATTGGCTGAAGAGGGAAATGTGGTCACTTTCGGTATAAGTCCGACAAGACCAGATACTGGATTTGGGTATATTGAGCACGAGGGAAATGACGTGATTAGTTTTCATGAAAAACCAAATAAGCTTAAAGCACATGAGTTTATTAAGAAGGGTAGGTTTTTATGGAATAGTGGAATGTTTTGTTTCAAGGCTGGAATTTTCTTAGAAGAGCTTAAAAAATACAGAGCGGATATATACGAAGCATGTGCATTAGCATATGCAAAATCTTGTAAAGAAGAAGTTAGGATGCTTATGAATGAAGAGTTTTCTGCCCTAATTCCTGAGGAAAGTATAGATTACGCTGTAATGGAAAAAAGCGCGAAAATTAAAACAGTTCCTTCAAAGTTTTTCTGGTCTGACTTAGGTTCATTTGAATCTTTATATGATTTCTTATTGAGAAAGAAAAAGACGTTGATGAAAATGGAAATATGATCCTAGGTTGGGATAAACATGTATCTTTTGTTGGGATTGAAAATTCATTGTATGTGAATACCGCAGATGCCGTATTGATTGTAAATAAAAACAATGCTCAAGAGGTAAAACAAATTTATAAGTACTTGGAAAAATCAAATTCAAGTTTAATCTAACAAATCTAGAAAATGAAAAGTTTAATGCATGATTATATAGATGAGTTCCCAGAGAACATTGAAGAGGCATTGCAAATTGTTAGGGAGGTAAAGCTGACTCCGAAAACTATTGATAATGTTGTTGTATGTGGTATGGGTGGCTCAAGCATAGGGGGTAAATTCATACAGACATTCTTTAATAATGAGCTTAAAGTTCCTTTAGTTCTTTGCCAATCTTATGATTTACCGGCTTTTGTAACTGATAAATCTTTAGTGGTAGTGTCATCTTCCTCAGGTAATACTGAGGAAACAGTGAGTTGTTTAGAGCATGCAAATGTTAAAAAGGCAAATGTTATAGCGGTAAGTTCTGGTGGGAAAATAATTGAGTATAGCCAGGATAAAGGAATAGAATTCATACAATTGCCTGCAAGGAAACCACCAAGAACAACTTTGGCTTATTCGATTATTGCGCTTACGCATATAATTGATGAACTTCGTCTTGTTGAGAATGATTTAACGGGTAAATTCGACTCCATATCTCAATTTTTAAAGGAGAATCAGTTAGAAATAAAAAATAAAGCGAAAGAAGTATCGGGGCAATTAAAGGGTACTAATATTGTCATTTATTCTCATAACAAAGATGAAGCATTAGCAGTACGCGCTAAGCAGCAAATAAATGAAAACTCAAAGCAACTTTGTTGGTATCATGTTTTCCCAGAAATGAACCATAATGAGCTCGTTGCTTGGGCAGGAGGAAATAACAAGTTTTCAGTAGTTATTTTAAAAAGTTTTGATTGGGATGAGCAAAATCAAAAAAGATTAGAATTTAGTAAAGATTATATAGGTCGAAAAACAAATAAAATAATTGAATTAATAGGGCAGGGAGCTTCTCGTTATGAAAGGTTGTTTTATCTGCTTCACTTAATTGATTGGTTATCACTTTTTTTGGCAGAGAAAAACGAAGTAGATCCTGTGGAGATTAAAGTAATAGATTCTCTTAAATCTTTTTTGGAGAATGATTAAAAGACTACTTTATAAAATATATAGTAAAGAGCAATCTTATGCTTTAAAATGGAGTTTAATAGGTCAAATATTAATTAGAATAATTAATATTTTTTCGGCTATCGTTTTTGCTCGATTGCTGTTGCCTGATGAATATGGGGTTTACACTTACATAATAGGCTCCTTGGTTTTTATAGTTAATTTGGTTGGATTATCAATTAGGACAACCAGTGCAAGAAATATTGCATATAAGCTACAAAATAATCAGTTAAGTTTTCAACGGTATTTTGTTGTTACTTTGATGATAGGTAATTTTTTAGGAGTTTTAGGATCAGTTTTTACTTTTTTTGCTATCGAAAAATTCGAGTTCAATTCGATTACGACTATTGTAAACGTGAATACACTGTATCTATCCTCAATTGCTATTTGGTCGGAATTGTCGTTTGGGTTTTTGATGGGAATATTAACTGGGTTGAAAAAATTCAGTGTTTTAAATAAACTTTCGATATTTTCAGTGTTATTAAAGTTTACCTTATCTTGCTTAGGATACATATTTTTGGATCTGAATTTGGCGATAATTCTGTGGGTTATGGCCTCAATCATTTCTACTTGTTTTTCTTATTTGATTTTAGTGAGATATAAGAAAACATATTTTCGTTTGAAAGAAAAATATAATTTGGTCAATCTTAAACATGAAATAATAGACTTTTTTAAATTAACAATACCAATCTCATTTGAGGCACTTTTTTTAATGTCAACTTATTGGTTAATTCAAACAATAATAATTAACAATATTAATGGAGGAAAGCAGGATTTAGCTATATATAATTTGGCTTATCAATGGAAATCTATTGGTTTATATTTACCAGCAATTGTAATTAATATGTTACAGCCATTTTTTGCTTCGAATATAGGGAGTGGGAACTCCAATGAAACGGAGAAATTATTTAAAAATACTCATAAAATGGTAGTATTAATCTCTATTGCGATATGCTTATTTTTGTATGGTTTTTCATTTTTTTTACCAGTTATCTATGGTGAAAACTATATTGAAACTAAAGGAGTTTTAAGGATCTTAATAATATCCATTGTTTTCGTTGGATTATCAAATCTAATTAGAGAGTTTTTTATTGCTCACGGAAAAGTATGGGTAATAGCTGTTACAAACTTTATCGTTTCCATAATGGTAGTTACTTCTTTTTTCTTATTTAAGGAGTATTTTTCAAATCCAAATGCATACGCCATGGCAGTGGTTATTGGTGAGTTGATATTGTTTATTGTCTTCGCTCTTTTATATAAAAGATATGGATTTAAAAAAAGGTAAAATAATTTTAATCGATTTTCTATGTCCTAAGGGACATGTGAAATTTAATCAAAATTATATTTCTCACTTGCTATTGGATTATGATGTCATTTTTATTGGTAAGAAGGGATATTTGGATGAGGAATTTGTAAAAAGTAATAAATTCGAAATTATTGAATTAAACCCATCCTATTATGGTTCACGATATAAATTTTGGTTTTATTTTAAATCTATATTGAACATCTGGAGGATTGCTTTCATTCTTATAAAAATATCAAAAGGGAATCGAGTAATTATTTCGTCATATATCGAATATTTACTGGTTTTATGTCCTGTCTTTAAACCAAGCTATCTCATTAATCATAATAATATAGATAGGTTTTTACACAACTTTATTTCACGGTATAGTTCTAAATTATTGAACAGGAAACATACATTTGTATATCTGAATCCAAACAGTAAGTCAACATTAAAGGGGGTTGGTATTTCTAATTTGAAATATTGGAGTCATGGTTATGAGGATTTAAATAATTCAATAAACCCTGCAAAGAAATATATATTTATACCAAGTGCAAACAATATTGATCATTCCTTATTAGAAAGGACTCTAAACTCAACAGAAATAGAGAATTGGGTAAAGTCGAAAGGGTTTCAAGTGGTGATAAAGAATAATACGTTTAGAAGTCACAAAGAACTAATTATTTCGAAAGACTATTTTACAAGAAAAGAGTATGATCATTATTTTTCAAATGCCTGTATGATATTATTGTTTTATGACAGTAGATTTTTTGTTCATAGAGTAAGTGGAATAATATATGAAGCTATTGCCTTGAATATTCCATTCTTTTATCCTAGTAATAATAATTTCGATTATTTAAAGCAGGCGTTAAATTACAATCCGGAATTTGATAATGAATTAGACTTGTTAAATAAAATGAAAAAAATAGAAAATTTAAGAATTTCTAATCCAAATAGTTTACAATTTAAAGTTGATTTCAGTGATTAGTAAGGGTATATTAAGCAACGCAATATTGTATGCATTCGTGATGTTTGAAGTGTTGCTGTATAATAGTCAGGGGCTCTTACAGTTTGTATTGTCGATATTTTGTTACTTGACACTATTCATTTTGAGTAATATCAATTTAAAGGTGTCTGTGCTATACTATATTTCATTTTCACTTCTTTCCTTTGGGGAATGGAGTTACGTTATTACTGATATGCCGAATAATTTTTATGGGATTAGAATAGGAGGAATATCGTTAAACGTAATTTTTCTATTTTATTTGGTGATAAGGATTATGACAGATAGAAGTAATAAATTGAATAAGGACTTTGTTTTCAAGCATTCAATTTTCTTTTTTGTCTTTTTGTATTGTTTTGTTTTGGGACTTTTGAATGTTAGTTTAGGCGTTAACTTTGTTGACAATTTTCTCGCAAATGTCATGGTTTATTTACCTCTATTGTTTCAACTCATTTTAGTGTCTATTTTGGGATATGAGGATTTACAAATCTTATTAAAAAAAGTTATCGGAGTTTCAATATTCGGTATGATTTTATCATTTATTCTAAATGTTCGATTTGAATATTCAGAAGGATATGATTATTTATTGATAAGTGGGGTTAGTTTTATTTTGCCTTTTTCTATTTATTTATTCAGAGGGTACTTTAATAAAAATGTGTATTACTTATTAGTATTAATCATTATTTATTTTCTTTTCTCGGGCAACATTTTTATCAATGGAAAACTATTTGTAATACTTGGAGTTTTAACGATTTGGTTATTTAAAATTGAAATGAAAAAAATTAAGAGAATAATTATGATACCTCTGTTAATTATTTTCATATCACCTTTTTTAATTCAAAAAATAAAAAATGACCCAATAATGAGTTATAAATTCAATCAAATTTCTGCAGTATTCAATGGCGAAGGTAATATTAAAAGTAGTGACGGTAGTTTAGCAAATATTTTTGGAGAATTTTATTGTATTTATGAGCATATGAAAAATAACCCTGATTATTTAGTTTTCGGTAAAGGGTTTGGAGGAGGAGTACCAGATCAAAATAATTTACTGGGTCAATATGCGGGTGAATCAGGTTATAAGGAAATAGATAGAATAAGGAATGATTTTACGACGATGCATATTTCTCTTTCAGAATTACTTTTAAAATTTGGGTTGTTTGGGGTTTTCATTTTTCTCACACTTCTTTTAAAGTTATTTCTAAGTCGGTCAAGAGAAGATTTTATTCTTTTCATTTTACTATTTACAGTTTTTTATACGTCCAAAGAAATGTGTTTGTTAACAGTGGTATTTATTGCTATTAGATATCACAAAAACTTAATTCATGCCTAAAGTGAAAATACTGTTTATTACGTCAAACGACGGCTCTGATACAAGATTAAACAAAGAGGTTAAAACCTTGTCCCGTTTTTATGATATTTATTTTATAGGGGTAGGCAGGGATAAAGGAAATTCATATTTAAAGGAACATTGCAAAGGATTCTACTTGATTGATGAAAAAAGAAATTCTGTGAGATGTATAATTCGGCAAATAAGCTTATTCAGAAAAACAGTTAAAGAAAACAATATTAGTCTAATACATATTGTGAATGAACAATTGATGATATTCTTTATTCCCTGGTTATATAGGAAAAAGGTAGTTTTGGATCTGTTTGATTCAATTTTTTTAAAAATGAATAAGCCAGGTAATAAGTTTTTAATTATGAAGAAAATTGTCTACAGTTTTGCAAATAAAATTATTGTAACGGATGAAAGAAGACTTTCTTTAATGCCGGATTTTGTAAATAACAAAACGGTCGTAATTCCTAATTATCCTTATTTAGATCAAAAAGATTCAGTAGAAAAACAAAATCATGACAGAATAAAAGTTTTTTTTGGAGGATCGGTTGCTGAAACGAGGGGAGTAAATTTTGTAAGGGAATTATTAGAATTTGAAATAATAGATATATTTTTGGCTGGCTGGATTCAAGATGAATGTTCAAGGGAATTGCTGGACCATCCAAAAGTTAAATATTTGGGGGTTTTGCATCAAGAAGACGTTAATGAGTTTGTTCGTCGTGAAATGGATTTTATCATGTGTATGTATGAGCCAAGTAATGAGAATAATATAAACGCCAGTCCGAATAAGGTTTATGACGCAATTCAAACGGAGACTCCTGTTATTATCAATAGAGAAGTCAAGGTTTCAGATTTTGTCGAAAAATATAATTTAGGAATAATTTTACCAAAATACAATACAGAACCGGATGCTGGTTTAATAAAAACGATGAAAGGTTTTTCTTTAAGAAAGAATGAAATTATTCCACTGAAAAAAAAATATTCATGGGAATCATTAGAGAAAAAATTAACTAACTTATATGAAACAAATCATACAATCCTTTAAAACAGGAGAAACAATATTAGAAGAAGTACCGGCTCCAATAGTTGGAAAAGGCCAAGTTGTAATTCAAACTTCGCGTTCATTAGTTTCTCTTGGAACCGAAAGGATGTTGGTGGAATTTGGTAAGTCCAACTTGATTTCGAAAGCTAGACAGCAACCGGATAAGGTAAAACAAGTGTTAGACAAGATAAAGACCGAAGGTTTAATGCCAACACTTGAAGCTGTTTTTAATAAATTGGGAGAACCTTTGCCTTTGGGCTATTGTAATGTCGGTAAAGTTATCGCTGTAGGCGAAGGAGTGAGCGAGTTTAAGGTAGGTGATAGAGTAGCTTCAAATGGTCAACACGCCGAATTTGTTTCTGTTCCGAAGAACTTAGTAGCAGCAATTCCAGATTCAGTTAGTGACGAGGAGGCTGCCTTTACAGTAATAGGGTCTATAGGTCTTCAAGGTATTAGATTATTGAATCCTACTCTTGGAGAAACGATTGTGGTTACTGGTTTAGGTTTAATTGGTTTAATAACAGCTCAGTTGTTAAAAGCAAACGGTTGTAAAGTCATAGGAGTTGATTTGGACGAATCAAAACTTGTACTTGCAAAGGAATGCGGTATTATTCCATTTAATCCTAAAGACGGCAATGTTATAAAATTTGTTGAAGATCATACAAATGGGGTGGGTGCAGATGGAGTTATTATTACCGCATCGGCTAAATCTAATGAAATCATTTCCCAGGCTGCTCAAATGTCTCGTAAAAGAGGGCGTATTATTCTTGTGGGAGTTATAGGTTTAGATATTAGTAGAGCTGAGTTTTATGAAAAGGAACTTACTTTTCAGGTTTCCTGTTCGTATGGTCCGGGTAGATATGACGACAATTATGAGGGGAAAGGTATTGATTACCCTTTACCCTTTGTAAGATGGACGGAAAAAAGAAATTTTGAGGCAATTTTACAAGCAATAGAATCTGGAGCTCTGAAAGTTAAAGAGATGATTACTGAGGTAATTGATTTGGATAGCTACCAAGAGATATATGGAGAGATAGGTAGTTCAAAAAGTATTGCATCTATTCTAAAATATAAAGAGGAGAAAGTTCTTGAGCCAAAAAGATCGGTAGAAGTAAATAAGGTTCAACTCGATAAATCTAAAGCCACAATAGGTGTTATTGGTGCAGGAAATTTTACTAAAATGACCATGTTACCAGCATTGAAAGATACTGGAGCAAACTTAAAATATATAGCCAGTAGAGGAGGTGTTAGTGGAACGGCAATGGCGCAAAAACACAACTTTTCTCATTCAACGTCCGATTATACAGAAATAAATAAGGACGCTGATGTAGACGCTGTACTAATTACTACCAGACATAATTTACATGCTTCTATGACAATTGAAGCATTGGAAGCGGGAAAACATGTTTTTGTAGAAAAACCGCTTGCGCTTAATAATGTTGAGCTAGATCGCATTATTGAGGAGCAAGCTAAAAGTGGTAAAAGTGTAACCGTAGGATTCAATAGAAGATTCTCTCCCCATGCTGTTAAAATGAAAAGCTTGGTGCAGAATTCAAAAATGAATGTAATTGCTACCATGAATGCAGGGTTTATTCCAGAAAATGTTTGGGTTCATGATTTGAAAGTAGGCGGAGGCCGTATTATTGGTGAAGCTTGTCACTTTATTGATTTAATAACATACTTAACTGGTAGTAAGGTAGTGAGTGTTTGTATGAATGCAATGGGAGTAAACCCTGAGGAAAATACAGACAATGCAACACTACTTTTAAAATATGAAAATGGATCTACAGGTGTAATTAATTACTTTTCGAACGGTTCAAAAGCATATTCTAAGGAAAGAGTTGAGGTGTATTCACAAGAAAGAACCTTGGTGATGGATAATTTCAGATTGACACAAGGGTTTGGTTTCAAAGGGTTCAAAAAATTGAAAACGAAATTGGATAAAGGGCATAAAAATCAATTTTCAAATTATATCAAGACTCTGAAAAATGGAGGCGAGGCATTAATTCCATTTGACGAGATAATAAACACAACGAAGGCCTCTTTTGCAGCTATTGAGAGTTTGAAAAAAGGTGGTTGGGTAAAAATAGACTAAATGCTGAATAAATTGAAAACACTTGTCCAAATGTGGCAAAATATGGGTACGCGTTATATGGCCTACCGTAGTTTTCACGAAATTGAGAAGAGATTGGGTGCTTTGGAAAAAAAGCACCCACAAAACCCGTCAGACAAAACTTTTATTTCTGTTGCAGAATGGCGAAAAATTGAAAATCCTTTTGGTTTTGATAATGTCAAAAATCATGTTGAGAATCCGACCGTTTTAAAAGAAAAATTTGAAAAAATAATCCAAGGTTCCATTCCTTTTTTTAATAAAGATTGGAAGCATCTAGGTGAAAATTTTAATTGGATTACAAACCCAGATTCAAACTTTACCTATGATAGGAGTAAACATTGGAGTAAAATCAACGATTTTGATCCGAAAATTGGAGATATAAAATATGTTTGGGAAAAATCGAGGTTTTCGTATTTGCTAACAGTGATGCGTTATGATGCTTTTTTTAAAGAAGATCATGGTGAGTTTGTATTTAATGAAATAGCGAGTTGGATAAATGCTAATCCTATAAATTCTGGTCCAAATTGGAAATGTTCACAAGAAATATCATTGCGTATTTTTAACTGGACTATTCTTTTACACTATTACAAAAAGAGTGAATATTTAACGGATGAACTTTTTGCAAAGATTCAAAATGTTATTTATTGGTCGCTGGATCATGTTTATAAACATATAAACTTTTCTAGAATTGCTGTAAGAAACAACCATGCAATAACAGAAACGATGTTCTTGGCATTGAGTCATTCCTTATTTCCCTTTATACCAGAAACGAAATTATGGTCCAAGAAAGGAAAAGTGTGGTTTGAACAGGAGGTGGATTATCAGGTCTATCCAGATGGAACCTTTTTGCAATTCAGTATGAACTATCATAGAGTGTTGGTTCAACTGTTTAGTTTGGGTATTGTAATAGCTGAAAATACGGGAATAAAGTTTAAAAAGTCAGTTTTCGATAGAGCCTATAATTCTGTGTACTTTCTCTATCAGTGTATGGATGATAAGAAGGGTGAATTACCCAATTACGGTTCAAACGATGGAGCATTATTTTATCCATTGAATGATGCAGATTATAGAGATTATCGTCCTCAACTTAATCACCTACATATTATATTAACAGGTGAGAATTTAGGTGGGTTGTTATATGAAGATCAAATTTGGTTTAAATTGAATACGGCCTTGTCAAATAATTACGAAGCAATAAAGAAATCGGAAGGAATTATTAGTTTTCCTGATGGGGGTTATTACATGATTCGTGAAAAAAATAGTTTCACCTTTTTGAGATGTGGGAACCATAAAGATAGGCCTGCACATGCAGATAACTTACATATGGATGTCTGGGTAGAAGGAGAAAATGTTTTGAGAGATTCAGGAACTTACAAATACAATACGTCGAAAGAATTAAGTAATTACTTTACGGGAACATCTTCACACAACACTTGCCAAATTGGTAGACAAAGTCAAATGCTAAAGGGAAGTAGGTTCATTTGGTACTATTGGAGTCAAGCAAAAAGAGTTGAACTAACGGAAAACAATGAGGAGTATATTTTAAAAATACAAGCTTCAGTGTTTAGACAGTTAAATAAAAGTATTGTTCATTCGAGAATTATTCGTAAACGGAAAGCAGAATTGATTTGGACAGTTGAAGACGAGTTTTTTAATGCTCCAGCTACAGATAAATATCAGAATTGGCACTTAAATCCTAACGCATTATTGTCAATTAAAGCATTGGAAAATGACGAAATAGTGAACGCTGAGGAAATGGAATCTTGGTATTCTTCTTATTACGGTGTGAAGGAGGAGTCAAAGGGATTAAATTTCAAGTTCAAGAATAAAATAGAGACAGAAATTAAATTATGAAAATTTTATTAATTCATCAGTATTTTTTAGAGCTTGATGATGCAGGTGGTTCTAGATGGAACGAAATGGCTGAAGTTTGGACAGAATTGGGTCATGAAGTAACCGTTATTGGAGGAATGATGCATGCCAATGGTTCTGAGAAAAGGAGTGAATATAAGGGAAAACATTATGCGCGTAAAAAACATGGTACAGTTGATATTCTAAGATGCCATGTTTCAGAAAGCTACAATTCTGGATTTGCCGGTAGATTATGGGGTTATTTTTCTTTTATGTTCTCGTCACTTTGGGGAGGCTTATTCAAAGTTAAGGGAAAACATGACGTTGTACTCGTAACTTCACCACCTTTGTTTGTTGGTTTTAGCGGTTATATGATATCTCGTTTTAAAAGAATTCCCTTAGTATTTGAAGTAAGAGATTTGTGGCCAGAATCTGCTATTGATACAGGTGTGTTAAAAAATAATTTCATTATAAAATTGTCCTATGCTTTTGAAAAGTTCATTTATAAAAAGTCGAAATTAATCAATGTTTTAACACCTGCGTTTTATAAAACCTTAAGGGATAAAAAAGGAATTGATGAAAGTAAATTGGCAATGATACCAAATGCTGCAGATTTCTCTTTATCCGAAAAGGTGTTGAAGAACTTTGATAGAGAAGATTTTAGGAAACAAAATGACCTGGAAGGTAAATTTGTTTTAACTTATGTTGGTGCTCATGGTGTGGCAAATCATTTAATTCAAGTATTAGATGCAGCCGAACTTTTAAAAGACACGAATGCCTTGTTTTTATTAATAGGGCAAGGAATGGAAAAACAAAAGTTGATTAAAGAGACAGAACAAAGAAATTTAAATAATGTTCGTTTTATTGATCCAGTGCCTAAAGCAGACGTCTTTCAGTATATATTGGCCTCTGAGATGGGCATGAGCGTATTGAAAAAAGTAGATACTTTTAAAACTATATATTCGAATAAGACTTTTGATTATATGTCTTGTAAAACGCCTATTTTGATGGCTATAGATGGAGTTTCAAGAGAACTTTTAGAAGAAGCTGAAGCGGGGTCTTATGTTGAACCTGAAAATGCTGAGGAATTTAATAAGATCATTCGAAATTATATGGAAAATCCTGAAAATTTAAAATTTGAAGGAGAAAATGGATATGAATTTGCTCAAAAGAATTTTGATCGAAGAGTGTTAGCCCAAAAGTATCTTGAAAGATTAACAGAATTGTAATGGATAAAGTGAGTTTTATTGGTTATTCTGGACATGCGTTTGTTTGTATTGATAGCGCAATAAGGATGGGTTTTGAGGTTGATGGGTATTATGATTTTGAGGAAAAGGAGGTGAATCCATATCACCTTGGATATAAAGGGCTAGAGTCTAATCATGATGGGCTATCCAGACTTTTTGTAGCAATTGGAGATAACACAATACGCAAAAAGGTATTTACGAGTCTTGAAAATTCAAATGAATTAATAAATATTATTGACCCTACTGCAATTTGCAGTAAAATGTCACAATTAGGAAAGGGTGTTTTTATTTCAGCAGGTGCTGCAGTGAATTCACTTTCGAGTATTGGTGATGGTGTAATAATAAATACTGGAGCAGTTGTTGAACATGAATGTGAAATCAGTAATTTTGCACACATATGTCCTGGAGCTGTTTTAGCAGGAAATGTAAAAATTGGAGAGTTGTCCTTTATTGGATCAAACAGTACCGTTATACAAGGTGTTCAAATATGCAATAATGTTATTATTGGAGCAGGTAGTACGGTAGTTAGAGATATTAAAGAACCGGGAGTTTATGTTGGAACTCCAGCGAAAAAAATTAAATAAATGATACCCTTATCAATCCCACAGCTCGAAGGTAACGAGTGGAAATATGTAAAAGATTGTATAGACACTGGTTGGATATCTTCAGCAGGTTCTTATGTAAACCAATTTGAACAAATGGTAGCAGAATATGCTGGCGCTAAATATGGTGTAGCATGTATGAATGGTACGGTCGGTTTACACATTTCCCAGATTTTGTCTGGGGTAACCCAAGATGATCATGTGTTGGTGCCTAACATTACTTTTATTGCGACATTGAATGCGGTTAAATATACGGGAGCTACTCCAATATTAGTGGATGTAAATCCTGATAATTGGCAGATGGATTTAGATCTTTTGGTGTCATTTTTAAAAGAAAATACTATACGCAAAGAAATAGAGGGTGCACATTTTTCATTTCTCAAATCGACCGGAAAAAGAGTAAAGGCAATTATGCCTGTTCATGTTCTAGGAAACATAGGAGATATGGCTCAACTTGTTGAGATTTGTGAAAAGTATCATTTGGACATTATAGAGGACAGCACCGAAGCCTTAGGCTCAACATTTAACGGCAAGCACGCTGGAACTTTTGGCAAATTCGGTGTTTTTAGTTTTAATGGGAATAAAATAATTTCTACTGGCGGTGGAGGAGTAATAGTTACTAATGATAAGGGTTTAGCAGAAAAAGCCAAACATTTAACGACTCAAGCCAAGGTAAGTGCCATGGATTATATTCACGATGAAGTTGGGTATAACTACAGACTTGTAAACGTTTTAGCTGCTATTGGTGTAGCTCAAATGGAAACCTTTCCTCAACTTTTGGAAAATAAGCGTAAGATGGACGCCTATTACAGAAAAGAACTACAAGGTGTTGGTGATATTGTTTTTCAGTCAATTGATGAAGAAGTAAATCCAAATTGTTGGTTGTTTACTTTTAAAACCTCTAGAATGAGGGAGCTCTTGGCTTATCTTAATGAAAACGGAGTTCAAAGTAGACCTTTCTGGATGCCGATGAACCAATTGGAGATGTTTAAAGAAGAGATTTATGTTTCGAATGAAGATGTTTCATCTAAGATTTATGATACGAGTATAAGTATTCCAAGTTCGGCAGGAATTACACAAGAACAATTAGAAACGGTTGTAGCAACCATAAAAGAATTTTACAAAACCCAGGCGTAGAAAATAGCAAATTTGCAAATCCGCGAATCTGCAAATTTGCTAACCACGCCCCTACGAAAAAATATAAACCAGGCATAGTAGGCATCGAATTTGCGATTTTACGCATTTGCAAATTAGCCCACCACGCCCCTTCGATAAAAGATATGAACTTAATTGACATACCCAACTTTATAAAAGAATACATCACAAAACGATCAGAAAGTCTATTTTTAAAAGATATAGAAAAAAATAAATCGATACTTACAACTAAAATAAAAGGAAAGTCTGTATTGGTTATTGGAGGTGCCGGCACAATAGGTTCTTCTTACATTAAAGCAGTACTAAAATTTGAGCCAGCTAAATTGTATGTTGTAGACACCAATGAAAATGGTTTAACAGAACTAACGAGAACACTTCGTTCAGATGCAAATCAATTTGTTCCAGAAGAATACAGGACATATCCTATGAATTTTGGAGATCCAGTTTTTAAGAAAATGTTTTTAGCGGAAGGGCCTTTTGACATTGTTGCCAATTTTGCGGCGCATAAGCATGTGAGAAGTGAGAAAGACAAATACTCTATCGAGGCTATGATAGATAATAACGTTTTTAAAGCGAAGGAGTTTTTAGACTTGCTCTTGGAGAATAAACCTGAACACTTCTTCTGTGTGTCAACGGATAAAGCTGCAAATCCCGTAAATGTTATGGGAGCGAGTAAAAAGCTTATGGAAGAAGTTATAATGGCTTATTCAGATGAATTGCAAATTACCACTGCGCGTTTTGCCAATGTAGCATTCTCAAATGGATCTTTACTAGCTGGGTATGTAGAAAGACTTTTTCAAAAGCAACCAATTTCTTGTCCAGCGGATGTAAAGAGATTCTTTGTTTCACCTGAGGAAAGTGGTCAAATTTGTATGTTGGCATGTATGTTAGGCGAATCTTCAGACATATACTTCCCAAAATTGGCGGAGGAAGAAATGGTGTTTTTTAAAGATATCACTTTAGACTTTTTTAAAGCTTCAAGTCGTAAAATAGTAGAATGTAGTTCGGATCAAGAAGCAAAGGAAAAATCTTTACGTTTGTCGGAAAAAGATCCATATCCCGTATATTTCTTTAATTCTGATACTTCTGGAGAAAAACTTTACGAAGAATTTTATACGGAAATAGACGAAGTGGACTTTGACAAACACTCGGCACTTGGTGTTGTAAAAAATGCAAAGAAATTACCGCTGTTAAAAATTGAAGAAACACTAGAAGAATTAAAAGAATTGATGAATTCTGGAGATTACGATAAAGCTAAAATAGTGAATGTGCTTAAAAAGTATTTACCAGATTTCGAACACATTGAAACAGGAAAAAGTTTAGATCAGAAAATGTAATTTTTTGCAAATTTGCAAATTTGCGAATTCGCGGATTTGCAAATTTGCCTAAAAAAAGGAAACGAATTAGCAGATTAGCGCATTTTCAATTAAAAAATAACAAGCGAATTAGCGATTTCGCACATTAGCAAATTTGCACTTAAAAATATGGAGTTTTATTTTGAAAAATTAGATGTTTAGCAGAATGCACGTGTTTTTGTAAAAGATATTTACCTCGTCACAGTAGATTTTCCAAATGATGAAAAGTATGGAATCGTATCTCAGGTTAGAAGAGCTTCCTCGAGCATAACAACAAATGTGGCAGAGGGGATGTCTAGAATTTCTGAAAAAGAAAAAGCTCGATTTATAGGGATTGCCTTTAGTTCAGCGATGGAAGTAATAAATTTTTTAATTCTTAGTAAGGATTTAGAAATGATAAAAGAGGAAGATTATAACGACCTTCGTGGAAAATTGGAAAAAATCACAAATCAACTTAATAGTTTACATAACCGTTTAACCCAGGGAAGATGATTGCAAATTTGCTGATGCGCGAATCTGCAAAATCGCAAGTGAAAAGGAACCAAAAAAGCAAATTTACGATTTGGCACATTAGCAAATTCGCAATAGTATAAAAAAGCAAATTTATGAATCAGTGCATTAGCAAATTCGCAAAGAAGTCTTAGTATAAAGAATAAATGAGAAAACTAATCAGAAATTAAAAATAAACACTAGTAAATAAAATGTATAAAATCTTCAAACGCCTTTGCGATATCCTTGTGTCTGGGATCTGTTTATTAATTCTTTCACCACTATTAATACCTATTATGATAGGACTTAAATTAACGGGGGAAGGATATATATGGTATTTTCAAGAAAGAGTTGGATATAGAAATGTAAAATTCAACATTTGGAAGTTTGCCACTATGCTAAAAAATAGTCCGAACATGTCAGGTGGAGTGATTACAACGAAAAGAGATCCTAGAATCACGCCAATGGGTGGCTTTTTAAGAAAATCGAAAATTAATGAATTACCGCAATTGATTAATATTTTCAAGGGAGATATGAGTGTTGTTGGTCCTCGACCAGTTATGCAGATAAGTTTTGATGCTTACCCTGAAAATGTACAAGAAGTAATATATAATGTTAAACCCGGACTTACAGGAATAGGTAGTATTATTTTTAGAGATGAAGAAGAACTCATCACTAAAGTTAAAAATGAAGGGGGAGATACTTGGGATTTCTACAAGAATAAAATTTACCCTTTTAAAGGAGAGGTGGAGAAATGGTATCAGGAAAATCAAAGTTTTTACACAGATCTTAAAATTATCATTATCACAGCATGGGTAATTCTTAAACCTGAAAGCGAAATAGTGTATAAAGCTTTTAACACTTTGCCCAAACGTTCCTTTTAAGAATAATCTTATTTTTGTATTTAAATAACAACAATGACCTCAAAAGACTTGCTTTATTGCCTTGGATTATTGTTAGGAAGCTTTACACTAACCTACTTGTTGGTTCCAAAAATTTCTTTGGTGATGAACGCAAAGAAAATTTTAGATGACCCAAACGGTAAAAGCTCACATAAAAAAGCGGTACCTAATTTGGGTGGAATTGCCTTTTATATTTTTCTTATGCTTTCCTTAATTTTTTGTGGATACACAAGATGAATTACAATACCAGCGACCTTATTCCAAGAAAGTACAATGTACCCTATGTGCTAATAGCAATTTTAATAGTTCCTTTATTTGACACACTAAGAATTTTTACTATTCGACTAATGAATAAAAAGAGACCATTTTTACCAGGTAGAAATCACATATTGTTGTTAAAAATTACACACTAACCCTTAGTTTTTTTTCAGTAAACTCCAAACCAATCAAATTATTTAAAGATTGAAAAAAAAGGAAGCATACCTAAACTTTGGGACGGAAATACGGCAGAAAGAATTGTGGACATTCTACTTGATCTTTAACAAAATAGGAGAAATACTAAAGAAAAAG
>Ga0209654_1000130_pt1 | contig 78056 bp, 58 predicted proteins | sample SaaInl1SG_22_DNA_FD_184646 | JGI IMG/M metagenome (GOLD analysis project Ga0209654, IMG submission 184646) | Marine microbial communities from expanding oxygen minimum zones in the Saanich Inlet - ESP_161SG_22_DNA (SPAdes) (version 2) | ecosystem: Environmental > Aquatic > Marine > Intertidal... | reverse complement strand
CAGCAGAGGGCTTTAATGCCTCAGATATGCTTCCTCCAGATCCACTTACGATACGATCGTGAATGTATGCTAAAATATTTTTTTGATCAGCAGGAGTACATGGTGTGCGATAATCAGCATTAGCTCCTGTTAAAGACATGTTAGATTCAAATTGGAAATGTTGTGACATTTCAGCTTTACCATGACTCCCGTGTGGTGTCTTGGAAGCTCCATAGCCTTTGGAGTAGCCTCCGCCTTGCCAATCTCCCAGAAAATCTGCATCTACAGATACAATTGTTTTTGCTTTCGAAAAGTCATAATCAGCCAACGCCCTTTTACCATAATGTGATTGAAAAGCATTCAATGCTGCATCAGAGGATATCGTATCATAAACAACTGTTTTGATGTTAGGATAAACCGATGTAAAAGAAGCAATAATTTTTTGTGTAGTTGGACTAGGTAGCGTAGGGGTTAAAAGAATAATCTCTTTATTTGTCGCTGCCAAAGCTTTGAGCATCGCTCCAACCTGAAGATAAAAATCATCCCAAGAAACATCTTCGCCATTAGCCGTAGGTCCTTGTAAGCGAAGTGTGTCATATAAGGAAAGAACAGAAGCATGCATTCGCGCATTGGCAATCCCTAAAGTGGGTGCATCTTGATTGCTCTCTACCTTGATAGGTCTTCCTTCTCTTGTTTTGATTAATACACTTCCAAAGTCAAAACCATCAGCAATAGTTGTTGCGTAATAATTGGCAACTCCTGGCCGTATTTGCTCTGGCTGAACTACATAAGGAACTGATTTGATTACTGGACCCTCACAAGCTGCAATAGTAGCTGCAGCGGTACTGAACCCTACATATTTCAAGAAATCTCTTCGTGATGTACTACTTTCTTCTAGTGTTTTTTCGTCACTTAAAAAATCTTCCGGAAGTTTGTCTACAAACTCATTTTGCTCCAATTTCTGAATAGCTTCATCAGAAGGATCTAGTTGTGCAATGTTTTTCCAGTATGTCTTATTTGATGCCATATGCTTTTCTTGGTCGCCTTTTAATAGTGACATTTTCCACATTCAAGTCCACCCATTTGGGCAACAGTTAATTTTTCTACACCATATTTTTTTGAGAGAGCTTCATGAATTTTAGAATAGTATTCGTTACTCTCTACTTTTACATTTGTCTCACGATGACAGTTGATACACCACCCCATTGTAAGCGGTGAATATTGGTACATGATCTCCATTTCTTCAACAGGACCGTGACACTTCTGACAAGCAATCTCTCCAACCTCAACATGCTGAGCATGATTAAAATATACAAAATCGGGGAGGTTGTGAATTCGAACCCACTTTACAGGTTGAGTTTCTCCCGTATACTGCTGATTAGTTTCATCCCACCCTACAGCAGTGTATAGTTTTTTAATTTCTTTTGTGTAAAAATCTTTTGTGTAACCATTTTCAAGATCTTCTTCACCATTATACTCTGCAATGTTTTGATGACAGTTCATACAAACATTGAGGGATGGTATCCCAGAATGTTTAGACACTCGAGCTGAGGAGTGGCAATACTTACATTCGATTTGATTTGCCCCCGCATGTATTTTATGAGAATAATGAATAGGCTGTACTGGCATATATCCTTGGTCAACTCCTACTTGCATAAAAAACCCATATACAAAATAAGCACTGCTTAACAACAATAGAATTACAGTAGTAAAGACTAAAAATTGATTCTGAACAAAAGCAAGCCAAATAGGTGTTCTTTTGGTTTTTGTTTCTGGCTTTATATCTACTCCACTAGCTGATGCAATTCGAAGTAAGGTCTTTTGAACCAAAAACAGCATTACAATTAGGATCAAAAACACCAATGATAATGCCACAAGAATAATATTGTTACTTACTCCAGAAGAAGCCGACTGAGTATTTGCTCCTGCTGCTGCAACTGCTGCAACTGGTGCTGGAGGAGTGTAATCTGTGTATGCGATAATATTGTCAATATCCTCATTGGAAAGCTGCGGAAAAGATGTCATCACAGAACCGTTGTATTCCTCATAAATAGCAACAGCTTGAGCATCTCCTGACTTGACCATGGCAGTACTGTTCTTGATCCAGCTGTACAACCATTCTTTGTCATATTTCGCTGAGACACCTTTCAAAGCGGGCCCTACTGCTCTCTTATTTAACTTGTGACAAGCAGCACAATTGGCGTTGAATAATTTTTTCCCAGCTTGAACCGCTGCATCATCTTGTGCTATAGCATCAAATGAAGTGAAAAAACTTATGAAAATTAATAAGGATGGAAAAAGAAATTTCGCTGATTTCTTAATCTTGATATTTTCAAATAAATGTGTTCGTATGTCCAAAGTGTTATTCTAAAATCCAACGCAAATTTAAACCATAGCTAGCTTTTAAAATACCATATAAAACAAGATTTTATTAATTTATAATCATTCTAAATAATGAAATAGCTTTGTTAAATAATTGTAGTGTAAAAAGAAAAAGTTGTTTTTTTGTAAAATGAAAAAAAGTTATTGGAAACCTTTATTTTTACTAGCAACATTTGGATTTTGTTCGATTAGTTTGGCACAAAGCGCTGAACTTAAGATTAAACAAGATTCCAAATTAGACAGTATTCTCTTTCAGAAAATTGCTCTAGATAGAGAACGATATGGTAACGAGTATTATACTTTGCAACTGTATTATGGTAATTTAGAAGTCGCAGAGCAGTTGATGGAAAAAGCTATTGAGATTTTTCCTCATATTCCGATGGATCTTAGTTTTGAAACACCGAACTACAAAGTTCAAGCTGGAAAATTTAAGGATAAAATAATTGGCTTAAAAACCCTAGATACTCTTAAAAAATCATTCCCTTCTGCTTTTTTACTGACTCGTAAAAATTAGTTTTTTAGAGTGATTTTTTTACAGCAACCTCCTGGAAGCATTCTAAGACATCTCCTTCTTTTATATCGTTGTAGTTTTTGACTTGTAACCCACAATCATATCCTTTCGCAACTTCTTTCACGTCGTCTTTAAAACGTTTCAGAGATGAGAGAGTTCCGGTATAGATAACAACTCCTTCCCGTATGATTCGGATACCAGAATTGCGATAAATTTTACCTGAAGTGACCATGCAACCCGCAATGGTTCCTATTTTAGAGATTTTAAATGTCTCTCTAATTTCAGCATTTCCAGTTATTTCCTCACGCATTTCAGGAGACAACATCCCTTCCATGGCATCTTTAATGTCGTTAATGGCATCATAGATTATAGAATAAGAACGGATATCAATTTCTTCTTTCTCTGCTATAGCCCGGGCATTACCCATTGGTCTAACATTAAATCCAATCACGATAGCATCAGATGCTGAGGCTAGAAGCACATCAGATTCTGTGATTGCTCCAACTCCTTTATGAATAATTTTAATTTCAATCTCACCTGTAGAAAGCTTTTGTAATGAATCTGTCAAGGCCTCTACAGAACCATCTACATCTCCTTTGAGGATAATATTCAATTCTTTAAATTCTCCAAGTGCAATTCTTCTTCCAATTTCATCTAAAGTGATATGACGTTGGGTTCGGACGCTTTGCTCTCGGATTAATTGTGTTCGTTTGGCAGCAATTTGTTTGGCTTCACGTTCGTCTTCCAATACATAGAATGAATCTCCAGCTTGAGGTGCACCGTCTAAACCAAGAATAGAGACTGGTGTGGATGGTGGCGCATTTTCTAAACTTACCCCACGTTCATTGAATATTGCTTTAACTTTACCGCTATGTTTTCCTGCCAATAAATAATCCCCAATGTTAAGTGTTCCATTTTGAACCAAAACGGTAGACACATAACCTCTACCTTTATCCAAGAAAGCCTCTACTACAGTTCCTTTAGATACTCTGTTTGGGTTTGCTTTAAGTTCCAACAATTCCGCCTCTAGCAATACTTTTTCAAGGAGTTCTTTTATCCCTGTTCCTTTTAATGCAGACACATCCTGAGATTGGATTTTTCCTCCCCAGTCTTCAACCATTAAATTCATTCCTGCAAGACCTTCTTTGATTTTGTCTGGATTGGAATTTTCTTTATCTATTTTATTAATTGCAAATACAATAGGAACTCCAGCTGCTTGCGCATGACTTATTGCTTCTTTTGTTTGTGGCATAATATCATCATCTGCAGCTACTACTACAATTGCTATATCTGTAACTTGAGCACCTCGGGCACGCATCGCTGTAAAGGCTTCGTGACCAGGTGTGTCAAGGAATGTGATCTTTTGACCGCTCTCCAATTCAACACTGTAGGCGCCAATGTGCTGTGTAATCCCTCCTGATTCTCCTGCTATAACATTTTCGTTTCTAATATAATCTAGTAGTGAAGTTTTTCCATGATCAACGTGTCCCATCACTGTTACTATGGGAGCTCTTGGCTTTAAATCTTCTTCGAGATCCTGTACTTCATTGATGTTTTCTTCTTGTTCTGCCTTCTCAAAAGTTACTTCATAGCCAAATTCATCAGCTACAATACTTAGGGTCTCTGCATCCAATCTTTGATTCATCGTTACCATAATCCCCAGGCTCATACATGCAGAAATGATTTCTGTGGAGCTGATATTCATCATGGTTGCTACTTCTCCAACGGTAATAAACTCTGTTACCTTTAAAACCTTGCTTTCCGCTTCTATTTGGGCCATTTCTTCCTCCGTCTTTTGACGGTGCTGAACCCTTTTGTCTCTTCTGTATTTTGCTCCTTTAGATTTACTAGATTTTCCTTGTAGTTTTTCTAAAGTCTCGCGGATTTGCTTTTGAACTTCTTCTTCTGTAGGCTCTTCTTTCTTGACTACTGGAGGTCTGTTTCTTGACTGATTTCCTCTATTGTTGTTACTATTGCTTTTGTTATCTCCTCTGTTATTTGGGGAAGGCTTAACGTCTTTACTTATTCTTTTTCGCTTTCGTTTTCGAGCGTCTTCGACAGTTTTTTCTTTTTTGTTAACCTCGTCTAAATTAATTGTCTGACCTGTTTTCTTTGGTCCAGATAATTTTTGATACTGAGTTTTTAAAGTTTCGTTTTCTGCTTGGGCTTCAGGTGTTTTTACTTCTTCAACTTTTTCTACTGTGGCCTCAGGCACACTTAAATCTACCTCAGCAACAGGAGCAGGAGTAACCTCAGCAACTGGAGCAGGTTCAGCTTCTTTGACTTGTTCTGGACTAACCTCAGGTGAGCTCTCTGGCTTTTTTTCCTCGGGTACAACTTTATTTTTGGCTGGTTTGTTTAAAGCATCTAAATCAATTTTACCAAGAGATTTAGGTTTTTCAAGAGCAACTCTATTTGTTTTGAGTGATTCTCTTTTTGCTATTTGGTCCAAACGCTCTTGCTCTTTCTTTTCCTGAATAATGCGGAGACTTTCTTTCTCTTTTCGCTTTTCCTCACTTACTTCATGAGAAGCTACTTTTTTAGATTTGTCCGTCTCAAATTCATCCAAAAGTTTCGAATATACTTCGGTGGTGATTTTAGTCGTAGGACGCGCATCAATTTCAATTCCCTTTTGATTCAGAAATTCAACAGCACGGTCAAGGGAGATATTTAATTCCCTTAACACTTTATTTAGTCGAACACTGGGTTGGTTAGCCATATAATATTTTCTATTTGCAAAAATAGGAATTATTTTTGCAGTCTATTCTTCAAATTCTGCTTTCAATATTTTCAATACGTCTTGGATCGTTTCTTCTTCTAAATCCGTTCTTTTAATCAAGTCAGCTTTTTCAACCTCTAAAATACTTTTAGCTGTATCCAAGCCTACTTTTTTGAATTCGTCTATAATCCACTGCTCGATTTCATCGCTAAATTCTTTTAACTCGATATCTTCCTCTACTCCATCACGGAAAACGTCTATTTCATAACCCGTCAGTTTTCCTGCTAAACGAATATTGGTTCCCCCTTTACCGATAGCCTTAGAAACCTCTTCGGGATTTAAAATAACTTCCACACGTTTGTTTTCCTCATCTATTTTGAGTGAATTCACTTTTGCTGGACTCAACGCTCTTGTTATAAAGAGCTGTAAGTTATTTGTATAATTGATTACATCAATGTTTTCATTTCCTAATTCCCGAACAATACCATGAATCCTTGAGCCTTTCATCCCGACACAAGCCCCTACAGGATCAATTCGATCATCATATGAATCTACAGCTACTTTTGCTTTTTCTCCAGGAATTCTAACTGCTTTTTTTATGGTTATTAATCCATCAAAAACTTCAGGAATCTCTTGCTCAAATAATTTCTCTAAGAATACAGGTGATGTTCTGGAAAGAACTATCCTCGGTTTATTTCCTCGTAACTCAACTGTTTCAATAACCCCTCTAACATTATCTCCTTTTCTAAAAAAGTCACTAGGGATTTGACGATCCTTGGGAAGTATGATCTCATTTCCGTCATCATCCAATAGAATGATTTCACGACTACGGATATGGTGTACCTCAGCAGTGTAGATTTCTCCTTCACGATCTTTAAATTGCTTGAAAATGTTAGTGCTATCGTGTTCAAAGATTTTAGCAACTAAATTTTGTCTCAAATACTGAATAGATCGTCTTCCGAGATCAAAAAGTTTAACCTCTTCAGATACATCTTCACCTACTTCAAAATCAGGTTCAATTTTACGTGCTTCAGATAGAGCAATCTCTTGGTTAGAATCTTCTACTTTTCCATCTTCTACTACAATACGGTTTCTCCAAATCTCTAAATCCCCTTTGTCAGGGTTTATGATGATATCAAAGTTTTCATCTGATCCAAATTTGCGCTTCAATGTATTTTTAAATACATCTTCTAAAATGACCATCAGGGTAACTCTGTCTATGAGCTTGTCATCTTTAAATTCTGAGAATGAATCGATTAAGGCTAAATTTTCCATTGTATATAAATTATCTATTTCACTAAAACTTTTGCACTGACAATGTCTTGATACAAAAGTGTTTCTTTTTTTGTTACTGTTACTTTTCCCTTGCCTACTGGCTTAGGCTCTCTTTGTTTCCATTCTAGAGTAAACGATTCGTCATTTGAATCAACTAATGTTCCCTCTAAGGTAGGGGCTCCTTCTCGTTCAACTCGAAGTTTACGCCCATTATTTTTCTTATACTGTCTAGCGTTTAACAAAGGACTACCTATTCCTGCTGAAGCAACCTCAAGCGAAAAATCATGTACTTCTCGATCCAGATTGTGTTCTATTTGTCGGCTTACCTCTACACAAGACTGTAAATTGACTCCTTCATCCCCATCCAAAAGGATGCTAATGTGGTTGTCTCCTGAAATTTTACATTCGATCAAAAACAAATCCTGCCTACTTTCTAAAGCGGTATTCAATAGTTCCTTAACTTGATCTTTAAATGTCATCTAAAAAAAAAGGGGACTTATAGTCTCCTCTGTTATTTCGTTCAGAATGTCTGCAAATTTATAAAGAATTCGCTGAATTTCCGAATATTATTAACACAATTTACATCACACCTTTTAACTTGATCTAAAAAACCTTGAGTTTTAGATATAACAAAACGCCTCTTTTTACTTGTTGGTGCATAAAATGAAAGTATTTAACAGTAAAGAAAATCAATATGGAATAATATCTTACAAATAAGTATTTATAATTATTTCAAAAATCCATTTTGAGTATAACACTTATTTCGATATGTTTGAGAAACAGTAAGACGATTAAAAAGTTGATTTGCTGCCTTTTATAAAAATTTGTTTTTTTATTTTAATATGAAAAAAATATTCTCTTTACTGACTTTACTTTTTGTGGCATTAATTATTTATCTGGCCTGGCCATATCAAATGCCTAGCTTCACTCCAGAGCGAGAATATTTGGATATGGAAGAACAAATCTTCGAAGCATTTATTTTAGCAAAGGATAGTAGTACTATAAACCTTCCCGAAGGACATTTTCTTTTTTCTCAATCTTTAAGTTTAGATGGGAAAAAAAACATCACCATAAAAGGAATGGGCATGAACAAAACAGTTCTTTCCTTTAAAGGTCAGACGCAAGGTGCTGAAGGAATTAAGATCACTAATTCTCAAAATATCACAATTGAAGATTTAGGCATTGAAGATTCCGCAGGAGATAATATTAAAGTAAGTGATACTGACACAATTACCCTCAGAAACATCCGCTCAGCATGGACTGGAAAGGTTTCCTCTAAGAACGGAGCCTATGCCTTGTATCCTGTTTTGAGTACATACGTTTTAATTGAAGGTTGTGAAGCAATCGGCTCCTCTGATGCGGGAATTTATGTAGGACAATCACAACATGTTGTCATTAGAAATAATAAAGCGTTTTATAATGTAGCGGGTATTGAAAGTGAAAATAGTTCTCATGTAGAAATCTATGGCAATGAAGCTTATGAAAATACAAGCGGATTGTTGATTTTTAACCTTCCAGAACTCACGATTTATGGAAGCCATGTGAATGCATTCCAAAATAAAATATACAACAATAACATCCCGAATTTTGGTGTCAAGGGATCTATTGTAAGCGCAGTGCCCAAAGGAACAGGCGTTGTGATCATGGCAACTCAACATGTCGAATTCACAAATAATTTTGTGTCAGATCATAAGACCTCAAATTTATCTGTAGTAAGCTATAAGGTTTTTGCTGCAGATGAAGATCCAGAAAACACCGCATTAAGCGAGGCTGCAGAAGCTCAAGGTCTTCGAGCAATTCGTTCAGATTACGAGAATGACACCAATTACAACGCCTATCCAGGAAAAGTAACCGTTTCTAATAACGAATTCAAAAACAACTTTAGGTTTCCAACTCTTTCAAATGACTTTGGAAAATTATGGTATTTTAAAAATGGGGGTGATATCCCTGATATTGCCTATGACGGCATTCTACCAAAGGGAACGAAACTTCAAGATCCAGATGTAAAACTATGTATTCAAAATAATGAAAATGCCTCCTTTGTTTTTTTAGATGCTGCTAACGATTTCAAAGCGTTTTCGAATGACCTAACACCATTTAATTGTTCACTAAACTAAATGAATAAAAGAGATTTTTACTTAAATCAACTTTGTTTAGTTATTATGCTAAGCTTTTTATTTATTGGTTGTGGAACACGAGAAAATTCAGTGCCAAAAGTTAAAAAAGTTTCTTCAAAAATGGCTCTTGTTCAAACGACAATGAATCAAAAAAAGAAACTTTCGGATTACAATTTTTTTAAAGGAAAACTATCTGATCTAGCACCTAATGAAAATGTTTTTCCCTACACGTTAAACACACCTTTATTTACGAATTATGCTTTTAAAAGGCGTTTTATTTATTTACCAGAGGGAAAACAAATGAAGTATAATGCTGAAACTGTTTTTGATTTTGAAGAAGGATCCATTATTATTAAAAACTTCTATTACCCTAAAGATTTCAGATTACCAGATGGTGAAAAAAAAATAATTGAAACCCGGCTTCTCATCAAAGAAAAAGACATTTGGACTCCATTAAATTATGTTTGGAATGAAGAACAAGATGAGGCATTACTTAATTATGTAGGGAAAAAAACTGAAGTCAGCTGGGTTGATCTTAATGGCACTAACCGAAACATTACTTACAATGTTCCCAACAATAATCAGTGTAAAAACTGCCATTTAAATGGAAAAAAAATCACCCCAATTGGTCCTACAGCAGCTCAGCTTAATGGAATATTTAAAGATCTTTCTGGCACTATTTCTCAATTGGATTTTTTTGCCAAACATGGCCATTTGAATGGACTTCCAAAAAAGGAATTGATCCCTAGATTTTCTGTTTGGGATGATCCCAAAACTGGTACCATTGCTGAACGAGGGAAGGCCTATTTAGATATCAATTGCGCCCATTGCCATCAACCCCAAGGGAGTGCGAAAAATTCAGGTCTCGATTTGCGCTTCAGTCAAAATGATTCTCGAAAAAGAGGGGTCTATAAACCTCCTGTAGCTGCAGGAAAAGGATCAGGTGATCTTCAGTATAGTATTGTACCTGGTCAACCTGAAAATTCTATACTTCTCTATCGTATGATGAGCAATGACCCCGGTGTAATGATGCCCGAAATTGGGCGCTCCGTAGTACATGAAGAAGGAATCGCATTGATCACTGAATATATCGAAAATTTGATCGTTCAATAAAAAATAATTTTTAGAACAATTTCAAAACAAGATTACCTCAAAAAATGGTAATTTTGAAAACTATGAAATTTAAGTCTGGAATCAATTTTACAAAGCATGTTCCCAAGATACAGACCCCTTTTGAACGCTTGTTTGAAATTTTTAAGGAACTCATCACGCACACCTCTGGAGATTTTGACGAAGCCATCGAGTGGCTTCGCGAACTGGATGTAGAATATCAGCTGACAGACGAGGACTATACCATAGATGATTTTATAGAGGACCTCAAACAAAAAGCTTATATTCAGCCGAAATCTGGAGCGGGAGGAGATGGCAAAGGAGATGGATTTACTTTGACACCTAAAACAGAGAAACTACTTCGTGAATATGCCCTTAAACAAATTTTTGGAAATCTTAAAAAGACTTCTGCTGGAAATCATAAAACCAAAAACACTGGTTCGGGCCAAGAGAATACAGGAGAATTTAAATCCTATCAGTTTGGAGATCCATTAGAAAAAATTGCAATGACAGAGAGCATTAAAAATGCTCAGATACGAAATTTAGGAAGTAACTTTACACTACAGGATCAAGATTTAGTCGTTGAAGACTCCCTATTCAAAACGCAAATGAGCACCGTACTCATGATTGATATTAGCCATAGTATGATCTTGTATGGTGAAGACAGAATAACCCCTGCCAAAAAAGTAGCGATGGCTTTGGCTGAACTTATTACAACACGCTACCCAAAAGACACCTTGGACATTCTTGTTTTTGGAAATGATGCTTCTCAAATTTTACTAAAAGACTTACCTTATTTAGAGGTAGGACCCTATCATACGAATACTGTTGCAGGACTAGAATTAGCAATGGATTTACTGAGGAGAAAGAAAAATACAAACAAACAGATTTTCATGATAACGGATGGAAAGCCAAGTTGTCTTAAATTACCCGATGGTTCTTACTATAAAAACAGTGTCGGCTTGGACGAAATGATCGTGGAAAAATGCTATAATATGGCCCGTCAAGCCAAAAAATTACACATCCCGATTACAACTTTTATGATTGCTCAAGACCCATATTTACAGCAATTTATTCGAACTTTTACGGAAGCCAATAGAGGGAAAGCATTTTTTACGGGACTTAAAGGTTTGGGGGAAATGATTTTTGAAGACTATGAAAAAAACAGAAAGAAACGCTTAGAATAAAGCCAAATGAAAGAAAAAGAGATTACCACACTGGGAGAATTAAAAAAATCAGGATATCAAACTCAATCAATACAACAAGAGCTTGCAAAAAACTTGAAACGAAAACTTCAAAAAGGAGAACAAACTTTTGAGGGTATTATTGGCTATGAAAATACAGTCATTCCAGATATGGAACGTGCGATCCTTTCGGGACATAATATTAATTTATTGGGACTTCGAGGTCAAGCTAAAACAAGACTTGCACGCCAACTTACCTCCTTATTGGATGAGTGGGTTCCCGTGATAACAGGCTCTGAAATAAATGATGATCCACTCGATCCGATTAGTCGAGATGCTAAAGCACTTATTGCAGAAAAAGGAGATGCTACTCCAATAAATTGGCTTCACCGCAGTGAACGCTTTTATGAAAAACTTGCAACACCGGACGTAACTGTTGCGGATCTTATTGGAGATGTAGATCCAATTAAAGCATCCAATTTAAAATTATCTTACGCAGACGAGCGCGTAATTCATTTTGGAATGATTCCAAGAGCCCATCGTTGTATCTTCGTCTTGAATGAATTACCTGACTTACAAGCTCGAATTCAGGTAGCGCTCTTCTCCATTCTTCAGGAAAAGGAGATTCAAATACGTGGTTTTAAACTGCGGTTTCCTGTTCAACCTTTATTAATTTTTACTGCAAATCCAGAAGACTATACTAATAGAGGGAGTATTGTAACTCCTCTAAAAGACCGTATCGGTTCTCAAATTTTAACACATTACCCACACAACAGAAAAATTGCTAAAAAAATTACCCAACAAGAAGCACAAGCTACCGAAACACAAGCAGCCCATATTTACATCCCAGAATTGGCTCGAGATATTTTAGAACAAATCAGTTTTGAAGCAAGAAAAAGTGATTATGTAGATGCTAAAAGTGGAGTTAGCGCCCGATTGAGTATCACAGCCTTTGAAAACCTAATCTCAACAGCAGAGCGGAGAATCTTGATTAGTGGTGAAAAGAAAACAAGTTTGCGCATGGCTGATTTCTTAGGGATTATTCCCGCTATCAATGGTAAGATAGAACTGGTCTATGAAGGAGAACAAGAAGGGGCAGAACAAATCTCTTATTACCTCATTACTCAAGCAGTAAAAACGCTTTTCCCTTCGTATTTTCCAGAAGTAAAAAAACTTGAAAAAGCAGATGAAGATGGCCCTTACGATGACCTATTGGGTTGGTTTTTTAAAGACAATGAACTCTTTATAGAAGATTCTATAAACGACGACAAATATAGAGCGCTGCTAGATCAACTGCCTGGAATTGATCAAATCATCAAAACCCATCAACCCGATTGCACCTCCCAAGATCGTTATTTTCTTATCGAATTTTTATTATGGGGACTGGAAGCAAATAAAAAACTTAATAAATATAGAACCTTAGAAGGCTTTCAGTTTAAAGATACCTTGGGAAGTTACATTAGTAGACTTTAGTATTAGGTTTTAATTTTCGTAAAGAAATCAGAGATGAAATCTATAATCGGTATAACCAAACGTTCAAATCAAATTATTTTTCGATTTTGAACTCTTTAATTTCCTCAAATTCAGAAAGTTGAATAGCTTCTATTTTAGCTTTCAATGCATCCCAATGTTCTTTGTAAAAAATATTCGTTTTTTCAAGAGCAGATTTCAGTTCATTTTGTGCGTGTTCCAATAGTTTTTCCTCGGTAGAGGTGATGCCATAAGGTCTTGATCGTACATATCTATTGGCATTAGAAATTCTCGTAACAACACTGTTTGTAGAATTTCTAACTATTCCTTGACGCTTGTCTTCTTTTCCAATAAAGGCGTTCATAATACTATCTATCATTTTGGTGCGATCTTCAATTACCTCTATCAATTCTTTATTGGCCTCCTTATCTTTCTTTTCAATTCTTGTTTTGTAGGATTCCAAGGTTTTTTTACTTGCCTTCAATTGATTTACAGCGGCTACTGCTTGTTCTGTAAGACGCTCGATTTTTTTAGAATAATCGTAACGGTCATCTATAGCTTTTTGGGAAACTTCAATCCGTGGATCATTCATGACGACTACCTCAGTTTCGGATTTTGTTTCTTTACTTTCAAGGACAACTCTGTATGTTCCGGGTTTTACAGTCACTCCACCAGGTTCGGAAGTTCTCTTACGATCAGAACGGCTCGGACGAGCTACCCCTTTTTCATTCATATACCAATACCAGCGATGAAATCCTGTCTCAGTGGGTGCCTTTTTATTTAGAGTTCGGATCAAACGATCTCCATCAAATATTTTTAATGTCAGTGAATCTTTGCTTTTTTTGTCTTTTGCCTTATAAAAATAAGTCAGCATACTTCCTGATTTTCTGTTTTCAGCATTGAATAGCGCATCACCTCCAAATCGTGAACCGGTTGGCTGTTGGTATTCTGCCAAATAGCTTGTAGGAGGCTCAAAAATATACGATTGTTTTGTTGTGATTTCAGGGTTCTCAGCAACAGCTCGGAGTGGTCTGATGTCATCCATTACCCAAGCAGCTCTTCCAAAGGTACCAATCACAAGGTCGTGCTCTCTCGGATGAATTATGAGGTCTTTCGTTGAAACTGTAGGAAAAACTTTTGAATCAAATTTAGTCCAGCTTTCTCCTTTATTTAATGAATAATACAAACCATCATCTGTTCCTAAAAACAAAAGACGCTCCGACTCAATATCTTCAATGATACTTAAAGTGTAACCAAAAACGTCTTTTTCATCTACAATTCGTTCCCAATTCTTTCCATAATTAGTGGTTTTATATACATAGGGAGTATAGTTAAAACGTCGGTAATCATTTGCCACTAAAAAAGCCGTTCCAGCCTCTTTATTCGAGGCTTTAATCTGTGCTATCCAACTTCCTTCTGGGAGTTGTTTTAAGTTTTTAGTAACCTCCTCCCAGCTTTTTCCACCATCTCTAGAAATGTGAACTCTTCCGTCATCAGAACCTGTCCATAACAAATCTTTCTGTAGCGGTGAAGGTTCAATTACCAAAAGTGTACAATGATTTTCAGCGCCAGTAGCGTCTAATGTTAGTCCTCCACTCTCCCCTTGTTTTTGCTTTTCAGGATCGTTGGTAGTTAAGTCTGGAGAGATCACTTCCCATGTCAAACCCTTGTCAGTGCTTTTGTGTACAAATTGGCTACCAAAATAGACAGTGCTATTATCAAATGGATCTTGTCCTATAGCTGCATTCCAATTAAATCTGAGTTTCATATCTGGGTCTGGATGTGTCGGTCGAACCCCATAATTGTTTCCTGTTTTCCAATCGTAACGAGATACATTCCCTTGCTGACTCATGGCGTATCCAAATCGAGAATTGTCTTTATCAGGCACAACATCAAAACCATCTCCAAAAGCAATTTCTTGCCAATATGAATTTCGAATTCCCTGTGCTTTCCATACATAAGCAGGGCCTCTCCAAGAACCATTGTCCTGCATTCCTCCATATACGTTATAAGGATACTCATTGTCCACACTGATATGGTAAAATTGTCCTACAGGTATATTCCCCACAAATCTCCATGAAGCACCACCATCTCGTGTAATATTCAATCCACCATCGTTCCCGTCCATCATAAACGATCCGTCCTCAGGATGAATCCACCAAGCATGATGATCAGGATGTACACCATTATTTGCGTTATAAGCAGGCATCAATTCTTTAAAACTTCGACCTCCGTCCTCTGATACATTTACGTAAGTAAATACGGTATAAACTCTGTTTTCGTTTTGTGGATCTACAAAAAGATCGGAATAATAAAAAGGTCGATTCCCAATCCCTGGTTTATCGTTTATTTTTTGCCAATGATCTCCCCCATCCGTTGATTTGTAAAGTGCATTCTTTTTAGCTTCAATTAATGCGTAAATGATATTGGGTTTGTTATGCGCCATGGCTAAGCCAATTCTTCCTAAATCGCCCTCTGGCAGACCTTCTTTGCTGGTCTTTTTTACCCAATTTTTTCCGCCATCTATAGTAATATAAAGTCCACTTCCTTTTCCTCCTGAGTTAAAAAACCAAGGATTTCGTTTATGTTCCCAAAGGGCAGCAACTAATTTATTTGGATTGGTTGGATCCATAATCAAGTCTGCTGCACCCGTTTTAGTATTGGCATACAGTATTTTTTTCCAGTTCAACCCACCGTCAGTAGTTTTAAAAATTCCTCGTTCTGGATGTTCTCCCCAAGGAGAGCCAATAGCAGCTACATAAACTACATCTGGATCAGTTGGATCTATTATAATTCTATGAATATGGCGGGTTTGTTCTAGACCCATAGAAGTCCAAGTTTTACCTGCATCTAAGGATCTATAAACTCCATATCCTCCGTTTAAACTATTTCTTGGGTTTCCTTCACCTGTTCCGACCCATACAACGTCTGGATTTGATTGTTGGATTGCTAAAGCTCCAATAGATGCGGTTACTTGATCTTCAAACAAAGGAGTCCAACGCACCCCTCCACTTGTTGATTTCCAAATCCCACCCGAAGCGGTACCTACATAAATAATTTCTCTATTTTGATTTACAACATCAATAGCCGTCACACGACCACTCATCCCACCCGGACCAATATTACGAGGGGCAATTCCTTTCATCCATTTTGGATCTATACTTTGGGAAGTTACTATCTGAATGAGTAGGATTAATAAGAGAGAATATAGTTTTTTCATTTTAGCAATTTTTTTAAAAAGTACAAAAAAAGAGTAATTACTACATCCTATTCTCAACAAAAATATAAGACAAAAAGACTTGTCTCGAAGACTTTAATGAAAGTGATAAAATCCTAAAAAATAAATAAACACTTAAAACACAAAGGGAGAATTTGGTAAATTAAAGGGATTGAAAATGACAATCCCTTTAATTAATGTTGGCCCACTAGGGCTCGAACCTAGACTCTTCGGTACCAAAAACCGACGTGTTGCCAGTTACACCATGGGCCAAAAACGTGGCAAATTTACATGAAAGTTTTTTGTACTCCAACTTTTATTTAAAAATTAAAGCATTAAAATTTCGTTGACTGTTTTAATACCCTAGTAGCTACTTTTAAAATAGCTTTCTATTTCATTTGCAATCAAGAAGTCGTTTACGCTGAATATCATTTATAAAAAAATAGGATGAAAGCCAATTTACTTATGATTCTTTACACATAATAGGATGTTAATGGTTCAAAAAACGTTTTCTCTTCCTTCATTTATCCTTACATTCGCTATTCAAAATTGATTCATAAAATGAGTGATAAAACATTTCGTTTTTGGAACCAAAGCTTCGGCTGGATGGTTTTTGCAATTGCGTTGTTTACTTTTGGAAGTACTGTTGAACCTACCGCCAGTTTTTGGGATGCTGGAGAATATATTGCCACCTCCGCCAAACTCCAAGTAGGACATCCACCAGGGGCTCCACTTTTTCAAATGTTTGGTGCTTTTTTTGCACTCTTTGCTAGCAGTGCTCAAAAAGTAGCATTAATGGTCAATTTTATGTCGGTTTTTTCTTCGGCATTTACGATCCTCTTTTTATTTTGGACACTAACACTCTTGCTTTCAAAATTACCTAACTTCAAAAAAATAGAACGTCTTTCGGATAAAATCGCATTCTTTGGAAGTGCAGCAGTTGGTGCCTTAGCTTTTTGTTTTTCTGATAGTTTTTGGTTCAATGCTGTAGAGACTGAAGTGTATGCGATGGCAACATTGATTCTATCTTCACTTTTTTGGATGGGTCTTCGTTGGGAACAAGAAATGAACACAGCTCGAGGTGATCGTTGGTTATTGATGATTGCCTTTGTTATTGGACTTTCCTTTGGGGTTCACTTTATGGGGCTTCTTACCGTACCCGCATTGGGGATGATTTATTACTTTAAAAACACAAAAAAAGTCACATTCAAAGGTTTTGTTTATGCCAACCTTATTTCAGTAGCCATACTGCTCTTCATTTTTAAGTTATTGCTCCCATTAACACTTTCCTTTTTTGGAAAAGCCGAAGTATTTTTCGTCAATAGTATAGGACTCCCTTTTAACAGTGGGACACTGATTGCTGGACTAATTTTTATCGCTTTTTTTTATTACAGTTTACGCTATACTCGAAAAAAAAATTGGGTTAATTTCAATACTGGAGTTTTAACAGTGCTCTTTGTATTGATTGGTTTTTCCTCATGGATAATGATCCCTATCCGTGCCAATGCCAATACTGTGATCAATGAAAATTCACCTTCTGATGCTCGTTTACTCTTAGCATATTATAACTTAGAACAGTACCCCGAGACAAAATTGTTTTATGGACCCATGTTCTCCGATATCTATGCGGGTCAAGATCCGGAAAAACCTTTTATTGATGATAAGCCAAAATACGAAAGAGACTATAAAACAGGGCGCTATAAAATTGTCAACTTTTGGAAAGATGCCCGATTTAATTCAAATAATGCTCATAACGGAATTTTGCCAAGACTCTGGAGTAGTGAGCATGCAGGTAACTACATGAACTTTACAGAGCCTCTAGAATTTACTGTAAAATCTAGTTATCGTTCTAACCCTCAGCTTCAACAACGCATCCAAGATTTCAAGGAAGACATTGAAGATGGTGCTGTATCTGGGGATCAATACCACGAATTTTTAAAGACTTTTAGTCCCTATCTCAATATCGAGAAACCGAGTTTGATATCCAATCTTAGATTCTTTTTTGAATATCAAATTGGCTATATGTATTGGCGCTATTTGATGTGGAATTTTACTGGAAGACAGAATGATATTCAAGGAGAATACAATATACTTAATGGTAATTGGATCAGTGGAATTCCCTTAATAGACGAACTTCGTCTTGGAAATCAGTCTGAACTTCACCAAGACGCTCTAAATAACAAAGCGAGAAATACTTATTTTTTCCTTCCATTTATTCTGGGGCTCATTGGGCTATATTTTATTTACCAAAAAGATCCCAAACGCTTCTGGGTACTTCTTTTGTTTTTCTTATTTACAGGATTGGCATTAAAAGTCTATTTGAACGAACGTCCCTTTGAACCGCGTGAACGGGATTATGCACTGGTAGGTTCCTTTTACGTTTTTGCAATTTGGATTGGTTTAGGAACTTGGGCTTTGGTTCAAAAGATACAACCCTTTCTTACAAAGAAACTTGCTGCTCCTTTGGTTATAAGTTTTTGTATGCTCTGCGTCCCTGTATTAATGGGCTTTCAAAATTGGGATGATCACGACCGCTCCAATAGATACACTGCCCAATCTATGGCCAAGTCTTATCTCCAATCCATTCAAAAAGATAAAGGAGCAATGATATTTACTATTGGAGATAATGACACCTTTGCACTATGGTATGCCCAAGAAATTGAAGGTTTTAGAACAGATGTTCGAACAATAAATTCCAGTTTATTGGGTACAGATTGGTACATCGATCAGATGAAACGAAAAACCTACGAGAGTGAGCCAATTCCTTCACAAATGACACATGACCTCTATGCCTATGGTGTCAGAGATGTGCTTAGACACCAACCTGTCTTGGATTCAGTTCGATGGGATATTAAAGATTTGATGAACTGGATTTCAAGCGATCATCCAAGAACTAAAATTAAAGACCTTCTGAAACAATCGGGGCAAGATCCAAATCAACTGCCAGAAAGCCAACAAGAGGGGGTATTCTATCCCACACGGAAAATAAGAGTCCCAGTAAACAAAGAAAATGTTCTGAAAAGTGGTATTGTGAAACCCGAAGATGCAGATAAAATTGTTCCTTATATCGATATCGATCTTCCTGAAAGTGCCTTGCTTAAAAACCAAATGATGATGTTAGATATTCTAGCCAACAACGATTGGGAACGACCTATCTATTTTACAGGAGGTAGTTACTCTGAATCAGAGTATCTATGGATGAAAAAATATTTGCAACTGGAAGGTCTGGTCTATAAATTAGTTCCTATAGAGACAAATCTAGGAGAAGAAAATCCATATTTAATGGGACGAATAGACGGAGATCTGATGTATGACATAGTGATGCAATGGGATTGGGGAAATTCTGAGCGAACTGACATTTATCACGATCCCGAAACAAGAAAAAATAGTATTTCATTCCGAAGTAATATGGCTCGTCTTGCTGAAACTTTGATCAATGAAAATAAAAACGAGAAAGCACGAAATATCATAGATTTAGCCATGGCTAAAATGCCTCTGGATTACTTTGGATACTATAGCCTTTTGGTTCCTTTTGTAGATGGCTATTTCCGAATTGATGATGCTGATAAAGCACTGGAATTATCTCTAAAAATAGCTGAAAAATACCGTGACAGATTAAATTACTTCAACAGCCTAGACGCAAACTCACAATACAATATGGGTGAAGAAATTATTACTGAAATAGAACGTTACCGAACTTTAGTTGAAGCCAATCTTAAACATGCCGAAAAAACAGATTTAACACCGATCCTAAACCAGTTTATTGAAGCTATTGAACCGTTCAGATACCTCTATGGTGATTATGAATTCTACACAGGGTTGGTAGATGTCGTAGAGGGTTATTATATCGAAGATAAAATTCTAATTGCTCAATCATTGAGCACTAAAATTGGTACGGAATACGAACAGCGGATTCAATTATTCGGTCAAGTATCCGCTGAAAATCAACGTCAACTACTGTCTAGAATTCAGAATGAACTGACTGAATACAATTATTTTGTTCAAATAGTAAAGGCGTATGACAGTTCAGCATTTGGAAACCAAATAGAGTCAGAATTCAATAAGAACCTTGAATTATTTTCTCCGCTTCTAGATGAAAAAGAAGAGGATTAAAGCCTATTACAAATTAACGTGATCTTGCAGTAGACTGATCAGCGTATTTGCATCTTGTGAACCGCTTTGTCTCCAGATCATTTCGTTAAATTTATAAATCATAAATGTGGGTAAAACCCGTACTCTAAGAGCTTCAGACAATTTGTGATTTTTATCGATATCGATTTTGATGACTTTCCCTTTATCTCCTAGGGCTGCGGCAACGTCCTTAAGTGTTCGCTGCAAATCAAACTGTTCATCTTCTTCATGACGGTAAAACGCCAAAAGAATGGGTGTTTTTTCATCTAATAATTCACCAAATTTAGACATAGCTATTTCGAATTATTTAACAAATGTAAAAGAAATTGATCAAACTGCGTCTTTTGACTTTTTTAAAGTAATTACACTAATCTCAGGCCACATTCCTACTCTACCCGGATAAGCTAAATATCCAAACCCTCTGTTAACGTTTAATCGCTGCTTGGCTTTCTCATAAATTCCAGCCCATTGTTTATAACGCCATTTTACAGGACTCCATTTTATCCAGCCTGGTATTTCAATACCAAATTGCATTCCATGGGTATGGCCACTCAAAGTAAGATGAATATTATAAGGGTGAGGCAATACTTTTGCTTCCCAATGAGAAGGGTCATGAGACATTAAAATCTTGAAGTCCTTAGCGCCTACATTAGTTAATGCTTTATCTAAATCGCCTTCTTGTTTAAATCCATTTCCCCAGTTCTCTACTCCTACAATAGCGAGTCGGTGTCCATCTTTCTCAATAAATCGGGATTCATTTAATAGTAAATTCCAGCCCATGTCTTTATGAGCTTTGTACAAGGCTTCAATATTTTCAATTTTCTCTTTTGGAGTCTCCCATTGCATATAATCTCCATAATCATGATTGCCAAGCACAGAGTAGACTCCATATTGTGCTTTGATTTTACTGAAATGAGGAATCCATGGTAAAACTTCTTCTGTTCTATTATTGACTAAATCACCCGTAAACAGAACCAAATCGCTCTGTTGTTTGTTAACAAGGTCTATTCCATAGTTTACTTTTTCAATATTATCAAAACTACCGCTATGAATATCTGAAATCTGAGTGATAGTAAATCCATCGAAAGCTTCGGGTAAATCATCATATTCCAAGGTATAGGACAACACTTTAAAATTATATTTCCCTTTATACATTCCATATAGTAATGATGCAAGAGGAATTGCTGCAATACCCAATGCAACTTGTGAAATAAAAATACGTCGGGAGGGCAAGTAACGAATCTGGCCAGGGATTTTGGTTATGTAATTGTATAAGGCTATCGGAGTTCTTATAATATCCTCTGAAATCATTACAATTGTTAGAACTGCTTGAAAGACAAAAAGAGAGATAAAAAATCCAATTGCATACATAAACCTAGGCTCCATAGTAGGTGTCCTATCAAATACAAGAGTATGAATTAATAGATTACCTATTACCAAAACCACAATTAGAAAATAGAATACCCAAATCCATTTATTTGAAGTAAGAGTCTTCATAGCCTGAAAGCCATACCACTGGAAAAGCAGTAATAATGTGATTGTAATCAGCCACCTCATAATCATTTTTTTTTGTTCAAATGTAATCAGTTCTGTGGGAACTTGCTAATGATTAGAACCGCCGATGTCTTGTGCCATTCTGAGTGCCTTCCCATCAGAAAGACTCGCTACAAAACAACTTACATTGAGTAGTGTTTGATAAAGGTTCTCGCTTACCAATGGTGTGCCCTCTGGAACTAAGGAGAGTAAAAGTTTATCAAATGTATGCTCATTTCCTTGTAGTTTATGAACGGCTGCTTGGGTATAATTTTCCAATAGAATTGTAATTGCACGGTGACCTACCACCTCCTTTTGAATGACTTCTTTGGATTGATAAATATTCTTAACACTCAAATTAATTATATCCTCAATCTGAGCCTTGAACTGGCTTTTCTCTAGTAGTGCAGATTGAAAAGAGCCTGCCAATATCGCCGTTTCATTTTCTAAAAAAATCTGAACAGCATCTTGAATTAAACTATTTATTGCCAATGCCCTTAGGTAACTTAAGCGTTGGGGTTTGTATGATAATTGTGCGTATTTTTTCGTATCGATTCGGTCTCTGACTAAATTTATAAGATACTCTAAAGCATAATCTTCGGATATCCACCCCAGGTTGATTCCATCTTCAAAATCAATTATTGTGTAGCAAATATCATCAGCTGCTTCTACCAGAAAAGCTAGAGGATGTCTCAGGTACTTACCGTTATCATCCAACGTAAGTTCGGTTGCTAAATCTTTAAAGAATGGTGCTTGAGCTTGAAAATACCCGAACTTTTTGTCAGCCACGTGTGCCGTAGGTTTATGAGGCAAACTCGCTTTGGGATACTTCACAAAAGTTCCAAGTGTGGCATAACTTAACCGAAGTCCTCCTTCAGTCCCGGGTAAAGAATCCGTTAAAATCTTTAAGCCATTTGCATTTCCTTCAAAGTCACATAAATCTTGGTATTCTAGTGCATTCAATTGGGATTTGTATTGTGCTCCTTTTCCTTCTAAAAAAAAATGACCAATAGCTTTTTCTCCACTGTGCCCAAAGGGTGGATTTCCAATGTCATGTGCCAGTGAAGCAGCAGCTGTAATAGCTCCAAAATCATTCGGCTGATACCCTAAGCTGTGTTTTAAATGAGGATATTTATCCAAAATTGCCTTGCCTGCCAAACGTCCAATACTTCGACCAACTACTGAAACTTCAAGACTGTGCGTTAGACGCGTATGAACAAAATCTGTCTTTGAAAAAGGTATAACTTGAGTTTTATCTTGCATGCTTCGAAAAGCATTTGAAAAAACAATCCTATCATAGTCTACCTCAAAACCTAAGCGCAGGTTGTCCTGTTCGATCCTGATCCGCTTATTGGTGTCTCCGAAACGCTTTAATGACAATAAAGATTCCCATTTCATAAAAAGTATATTAAGCAATGGTTATGGTTAAAATTTTAAAATAATAGTTTAATAATAAACCAAGAACATGAATTAACATTAAGCTAAAATCAGTCCACTCGATGCCCATTACATTTGTTACAAATCTAATTGATCTTAAATTAAACATCATGAAAAAAAATAAATTTATCCTCTTATTCTCTTTACTTGCAATTTTAATTTCATGCACTGAAGAAGATCCCATTATTGAGTACGTAACGGTCACTAAAACTGTTATAGATAAAGTGATAGAAATTCAAAATGTTGCGATAGATTCTAATACCGATTCAACCTTGCAAGGAAACATTACTTCTGATACTACATTAGATGCTTCAAAAATTTGGTTACTTAAAGGAAGAGTTTCCGTGTTGGATGGAGTTACTTTAACCATTCCTGCAGGAACAATAATTAAAGCAGCAGCTGGAACTGGAGCTGATGCTTCTACTCTTATCATAGCAAGAGGTGCCACTATTTTAGCTAATGGTACTGCAGATGCGCCAATCATTATGACATCAATTTCAGATAACATTGAAGTTGGAGGTGATTATCCATCAAATGGACCCTCTTTAAATGTAGATACAAGAGGTTTATGGGGTGGACTTATTATCCTAGGTTATGCACCTTCTTCTTTCTCAGGAGATGTGACTGAACTTCAAATTGAGGGAATTCCTACTTCAGATACTAGTGGTCTTTACGGAGGTTCTGACGCAGCTGACAATTCTGGTACAGTAGAATACCTTTCAATCAGACATGGTGGTGCAGAAATTGGAGAAGGAAATGAAATTAATGGTCTTACTTTAGGAGGTGTTGGTTCTGGAACTACAATCAATCACATCGAAATTGTAGGAAATGTAGATGATGGAATCGAATTTTTTGGAGGAACAGTTAATGCTTCAAATCTTCTAGTTTGGGGACAGGGAGATGACGCTATTGATATCGATCAAGGGTATGCTGGTACCATTGATGGTGCATTAGTTGTTTTGACAGCAGCTTCTGACCACGGATTTGAAATCGATGGACCTGAAGGATCTACAACTGGGCGATTTACACTAAAAAATGCTACAGTTATTGGTGCTACTGATAATTGTACTTCAGAAGGTGTAGACGGTGAAATGGCTGACTTCAGAAAAGGAGCAACGGGCGATTTACTCAATATTTTGTTTAAAAATTTCGCAAGTGGTAAAGATGTTGAATTAGATGCTTCTGCAGACGCTACAACATATACTGCAGGAACTTTAACCTTTGCAAATATTGATATTCTACATCCTGTTGATGCTGAAGGTGCTGTTTGTTCAGATGTTGAAACACTTGACCTAATTTTCGATGATAAATCTGACGAAAGTACATTTGAAACTGATGCTTCGACTTTTGCTGAAGTAGTAACTGCACAAGCTGATGGAAATGGACTAGCTGATGATTCAATTTTCTCTTGGACTTTTTATGCTTATAATAACTAACATATAAATCTATTAATACTTTTTTTAATTACATGCTCAGCTCTTGCTGAGCATGTAATTTTTTATATAAATACTATGATTAAACTGATGAATCAAATTAGAACTATTTCCCTTCTTACCTCTTTTTTATTTTCTTTCTTTGCTTTGGGTCAATATGGAATTATTGGGACAGTAATTGATGGTGACTTCAATGAGCCTCTACCTTTTGCTAATATCCTCGTCCTTGAAACAGGAGAGGGGGTTACCTCAGACTTTGACGGAAAGTACACTTTTGAACTACATGCTGGAACCTATTCAGTACAATTTTCGTTTGTAGGATATGAAACTAAAATTATTACTGAAATTGAAGTAACTAATGATGAATACACCATAATCGATGTAGTCATAAACTCAGCTGCCCAAGGTTTAGAGGAGGTAGTTGTAACTGTAGAAGCAAAAAGAAATACAGAAGCCTCCGTATTAGAAATTCAAAAAAAATCAGCCAGTTTAATAGACGGTATCTCAGCTCAAGCTTTCAAAAAAATAGGAGCAAGTACGATTGCATCGGCAGTAAAAAGTGTCCCGGGTGTATCAGTTCAAGGAGGTAAATACGTTTATGTTCGTGGATTGGGAGATCGATATTCAAAATCCATCTTAAATGGGATCGATATCCCAGGTTTGGATCCAGATAGAAATACAATTCAAATGGATTTATTTCCTACTAACATGCTCTCCAATGTTTTGGTAATTAAATCGGCAAGAGCTGATTTACCTGCAGATTTTACTGGTGGAGTTATTGATATTATTACCAAAGACTTACCAAGTAAAGAAGAGTTTTCCGTTTCTGTAAGTACAGCATATAATCCCGATATGCATTTTAATGATAACTACCTAAGTTATACAGGTGGAAGCACGGACTTTTTGGGCTTTGACGACGGTTCTAGAAAAAATAAAATTGCGAATAGTTTTCTAGGAAACGTATTTGATCCAAGATTAAATCAGACAGAACTAGGAATGAATCTGGTCAACAGAATTAGCAATCAATTTAATCCTCAAATGGCACCTCAGGTTTCCAATAGTGGGATGAACTTTGGATTTGGAATCACCTACGGTAACCAATTTAACTTTGAAAATGGACATTCCTTTGGAGTCCTAGGATCGGTATCATACAAAAGTGAGCAAACACTTAATGAAAATACTCAAGATAACATTTTTAATTTCAGCCCCAATAAAAGCGTATTGACATTTGAAGAAAACCGAATTCAATCTGGGACTATTGGTGGGCAAAATATTATTGCAAGTACCCTTTTTGGGATGACCTATAAAACGAATACATCGAAAATAAAATTTAACGGACTCCACATTCAAAATGGACAAAGTACCTCCGGAATATTTAGACAACTTACTCGTTTTTCAGATTTCATCGACTTTAATAAATTTAACTTAGAATACAATGAAAGAAGTATTTCCAATGGAATGATTTCTGGTTTGCACAATTTTGAAGAATCCAATTTAAAATTGGAATGGACACTCTCTGGAACCTTAGCAAAGGTTCACGATAAGGATGTTCGAAATACTACCTTTCAAGATGAAGAGGGTATCTTTAGTTTTCAAGAAAATACAGAACCGAAACGAATTTGGAGAACTTTGGATGAAAACAACTTAGTTAGTAAAGTTGATTTTACCAAAAGGTTTCAATTTTTAAAATCTGATGCTGTTTTAAAATTTGGACTGTTCGGCTCTTTAAAAGAGAGAGACTTTTCAATTGCTCAATACTCAGTTAGTTCAAATTTTACCTCTGAAAGTGATTGGGATAACTATGGGGGAGATCCAAACCAACTATTTAACCCATCAAATTTAATTGGACCTAACAATGCTGATGGTACCTACATCAACCCTCAAACTACAATTCGTCAGGATGCAAATATATTTAATGCTAAACAGCAAAATTTTGCAGCGTTTATATCTAATGAATTCAATGTCACAGAAAAATTAAAATCAATTATTGGTCTGCGCTTTGAAAATTATCAGGTATTCTATACTGGAGAAAATAGTCAGTTAGGTCAAGTATTTGAAAATGAAAATATCATTAATAAAAACAATGTATTCCCTTCATTAAATTTCATTTACAGCCTAAAAGAAAATCAAAATCTACGAGTAGCCTATTCACTTACAACAGCTAGACCAAGTTTTAAAGAAGCCTCTATTGCTGAAATTTATGATCCCTTGTCCAATCTATTTTTTATTGGAAACATCAATATTAGGCCTACATACATAGATAATTTTGATATTCGCTACGAAGCTTATGGAGAAAATGCACAATTATTTGCCTTCAGTGCTTTCTATAAAAATCTGACTGATCCGATCGAAATTGGATTTGTCGCAGCCTCTACTTCTAACTATAAACCTCTAAATCTAGAAACTGCAAATGTATTTGGATTAGAATTGGAATTTAGAAAAAAATTAGGGACTTGGTTCAATAATTTAGCTAACTGGAATCTCAACCTTAACGGAACTTATATTATTTCTGATGAAAAGTATAGTGAAGATGAATTGAAATTGAGACAACTTGGATTAAGAGATGGACAAACTTTGGGTGATTCAAGACCACTTCAAGGTCAATCTCCTTATCTAATTAATGCAGGTATTGAATATAATAATTCAGAAAAAGGCATACAGGGTGGGCTATTTTACAATGTTCAAGGAAAAACCTTACAAGTAGTCGGTGATGGTTTTTATCCAGATGTATTTACAATCCCGTTCAATAGTCTAAACTTTAATCTTATTAAACAATTTAATGTTAATCGTAAACTAGCATTTAAAATTACAAATCTCTTAAATGACTGTAGAGAGAGCCGATTTGAAGGCTTTAATAACGAAAGTCAAATCTTCAAATCACGTAATATAGGACGCCAATTTTCTTTGAGTTACACTATCGGATTAAAATAAAGTCCAATTAACTATTATAATTTAATCAGATTTTATTTTTTATAACTACTGTAATACTCATCCATAAGAGACATAATACTATTTAACAAATCTTTAGTTTCCAATAAGATGTTAAAATAAAGAGTTGTATTCTTAGGGCTAGATTCTTCCAAACGAGTCCGATCAATTTGAGCATTAATCTTTTCTGAAAGAAAAGAAACCAATTCTTCCTTCTGAGATGTTATATAGGAGATTCTCTCAAACTTCCTGCTCACAAAAATATCTATAATCTCTTTATATAAAAGCTCCAAACGATCTTCAATCTCTTTAAGATCTTTAAACTGATTGAACTTTAGCTTTTGGTGTTGATTATTAACGTGTTTGTAACTCTTTTTTGAAATAAAATCGAGTGACTGAGCGATGTCGGTTAGATAAGCTAAAATGGTAATATAAAAATTACTACCTCGAACACTGGTCTCATCCAAACTCTTTATGAAAAAGAAAATATTATCTCGAAGTTCTTCTATTTCACTATCTAATTTGGCCACTCCTTTTTTACTCTTTTTAAGTAAATCTGAATTTTGTGTGGAGAGACCCTCTAAGAAATCAGCATAAATTTTAGTTGTTCTAGAAATTACATTTACGATATTGTCTGCACTTTCTATGATGATACCTTGAACAGTACTGCTTTCAGATTTCTTTAGTTGTTTAGGATCCACTTTTGTTGTTTTATTTTTGTGAGAAATAAAATTTCTTGCTAAAATAACTAATGTCAAAAGTAACAAAATGGGAATCATCGTAACTTTATTCCAATGAATTAAAAACACAACAATTCCAGAAGCAGCTAAAGCAACTAAAGCTGTGAGAAACCAACCTCCGATGACATTCACAACACCAGCAACACGGTAAACAGCACTCTCTCTTCCCCAAGCTCTATCTGCGAGTGATGTACCCATTGCTACCATGAAGGTTACGTAAGTTGTTGATAAAGGTAGTTTCATAGCTGTTGCTATAGAAATCAAAATACCAGCTACCATCAAGTTTACAGAAGCTCTAATCATATCAAATGCAGGTGCATTGACACTTTGATCTTTAGAAATCAAAAAAGCATTATGATACTCGTAACTTTTTTCGATTTTTGATTTTAAAGACTCTGGCATTACTGAACTGATTGCAGCAGACAATCCGAAAAATACATTTACAAAACCCCTGGAGATGATATTGGGGTTAAATTTTTCATGGGTATCATTTTGTCTTGACAAACCAATCTCAGTTTCGGCTACAGATTTTGCTTTTTTGGAGAACCAAAGTGTCATTACCATTATTCCTCCAGCAATAAATAACAAAAGGGGTTCTGCTGGAACCTTCTTGTCCAATACCTCCATTGAAAATAAAGTGGGATCAATCCCTGAAACACTCCATGCTTCATATGAGTGATAGGCAGCCATAGGCACACCAATAAAGTTTACAAGATCATTTCCAGAAAAGGCAAGAGCCAAACCAAAGGTTCCAACTAGAATAATCACAAGTAAAATACTTTTTTGTGATATTTTTTGAAATAAATATGAAAAAACTGTTAAAATTATAAATGCAAAAAACACGATAAGAAGCTCGTTGTTTTTTAAAATTTCAGACATATCCTTATAATAAGGAGTTCCTTTTAATCCTTTTATGAAAATGAAATATGTAATCGAAGTGAGTGCTATCCCTCCAAATAATGCTCCAAAATTTTTGATTTTTTTCTCAAATTGAAAAGTAAAAATTATTCTGGAAATCAATTGTACAATTGCACCTACAGAAAAGGCAATAACGACCGAAAGAAGTATTCCACTAATTATAGTAATCGCTTTATCTGTATTGATATAATTATTTATATCTATGAGAGTTTCCGTATCCGAAGCACCTATTTTTATGAGTGACATTACAATAGAAGCACCCAAAAGGTTAAAAACTATAGATACGGTAGTAGAAGTTGGTAATCCCAGTGTGTTAAAAAAGTCAAGTAATAAAATATCTGTAATAATTACAGCCATAAAAATGACCATGATTTCATCAAAATAAAAAGCACTTGGATTAAAAATTCCCTTTCGTGCTACTTCCATCATTCCGCTTGAAAAAACAGCTCCAATAAAAATTCCTAAACTTGCAACAATCATTATAGTTCTTAAGGGAATAGCTTTTGAACCAATCGCAGAATTTAAAAAATTTATTGCATCATTACTAACGCCTACAACAATATCTACTATTGCAAGAACCGCAAGAGCAACTAAAATTAACAAGTATATATTATCCATAAAAAAAATATTAATTAGGCAAATATGGGTTTAATTTTGATTAACCATATTAAAATAACATTAAAAATGAAGATCAAATCCCGTTCTAAAAAGCAAATAATCTTTTGTCGAATTGGACTGTGAAAAACTGAGGTCTGCCTGTATTTTTAAACTATGTCCCATAACATATTTTGAAATTCCATAGGTGATTTGTTTTAAATCAGATAGTCGAGTGACTTCTTGAAAATCAACTTTCGTATAGCGAATGGTCATTTCAACATTATTTTTGAACAGATAACTACCCTGAAAGTTGAAAGCTGAACCTGCCCCAACAACAGCACCAGTCTTTGTTATTCCATCAGCTTCTAGCGCTTCAATTGTATCCGCATTTCTATTAGCGTACTCCCCAGTTATTGCAAATCCATAATACTTTATAACTCCATCTAAAAAAACCGTTGTGATATCCGTTTCGAAAAAACCACCATCAAGGCGAGTCATATACGATCCCATATTACTTCGATTTTTAACTGCATTTTTATTAATGTCGTATGTGAAGCCAAACATAGCTTTGATAGTTTTTTCACGTTTTAAATCGCCTTGAGAATAGTCTCCATTAGAAGAAAATTCACCAAAAGGAAGTAATTCAAGTCTAGAAGTGTACTGAAGTCCACCAATATTTCCTTCTGTAATATTTCTACCTTCTCCCTGTGAAACCGAAAACTTTTCTCTTGTGATCCAGTTTCCTCCTAATTTTATTTTGTGCCGTAACTGAACACCCATATCTCTATCAATATTGAATTTACTGTTCAATATTGAACGATCAATCAACTGCAAATTAGCTGAAGATACAACACGTTCAATATTTCCAGGTAATTTAGTTTGACCCGCCCATAATTCAAAATTTTCGTGAAAATTCCACATAACAACGGCATCCAAAATATAACGTGGCGTATTTCTATTATACACACTAGCTCCAGATAAATCTCTATTAGAAAGTCCCAGCTCGATTTTATACTTTAATTTTGGAGTAAAAGCAAATCCTCCAAATTTCAAACGTGCTCTTCTTACTAAAAAATTAAGTTCTGCTTCATCGTAATCTTCACCACTATAATCCCATTGACTCTGATAACGAGATTGAATCCTTGGAGCAAATTTGACACTAAAAGAGCTGTCCTTGGCAATGAAATTTATTACTCCTTTGCCAAATTTTGTGTCACTTATTTCTTGTGCGAAAACAGAATTTATTAATACAACTGTAAAAAACAAACAGCTTAAGAGTTTAATTTTCATTTCATAAAATTTATTCAAAAGAAATGATAATAAAGTCCTTGTATGTTAACTAATCATTAAGAATTTTACATTTTAATAACACATGCAGCTAAATGTTAACAAATCATTATACTAAAACGTTTGTTTCTCAATTTAAGAACCACACATCAAACAATCATCGTCTTCATTGCCCTTTGCTTGTGCCAACATTTCTTTGAGCTCTTGTGGACTCAAGGGTTCTACAGGGACATTCGCTTGCTCAGGTTTTGCCGCTATTGTGCCTGCTGCAATTTCTGCTACAGGTGGAGCTTCTGCTTTGGCTTTGTTATCCAATGTAAACTTGATCGCATCTACAGCCGATTTCGTTCTTAAATAATACATACCTGTTTTAAGCCCTGACTTCCAACCATAAAAATGCATGGAGGTTAATTTGGCCATAGTTGCCCCTTCCATAAAGAGGTTTAAAGATTGTGATTGGTCTATGAAGTAACCGCGTTGGCGTGACATGTCTATGATGTCTTTCATACTCATTTCCCAAACAGTGCGATAAAGTTCTTTTAGGTCATCTGGAATTCCTTCGATATTCTGAACTGAACCATTATTTCTCATTAACTCTTGTTTCATATCCTCATTCCAAAGGCCTCTTTCTACTAGATCTTCAAGAAGGTGTTTGTTTACCACAATAAATTCTCCTGAAAGTACTCTTCGAGTATAAATGTTAGAAGTATATGGCTCAAAACATTCGTTATTCCCTAAGATTTGAGAAGTACTTGCTGTCGGCATAGGAGCAACGAGTAAGGAATTTCGAACTCCTTGCTTTTTGACAGTCTTGCGTAATGCTGCCCAATCCCAACGACCGCTTAGCTCTTCATCCTTAATCCCCCACATATTATGTTGGAATTCACCATTTGACATTGGAGATCCTTTATAGGTCTGATAAGGTCCGTCATTTTTTGCCTCTTCAGCAGATGCCGTTACCGCTGCAAAATAGAGTGTTTCAAAAATTTCTTGATTCAATTTCTTAGCTTCGTCAGAAGTAAAAGGTAGGCGTAACATTATAAATGCGTCTGCCAATCCTTGAACGCCTAATCCAACAGGACGGTGTCTGAAATTCGAATTCTCCGCTTCTTTGACTGGGTAATAGTTTCTGTCGATGACTCTGTTGAGGTTTTTTGTTACACGAACCGTAACATCGAAAAGGGCTTGATGGTCAAATGCACCGTCTTTGATAAACATGGGCAGTGCAATAGAGGCGAGATTACATACTGCAACTTCATCTGGGGAGGTGTATTCCATGATCTCTGTACATAAGTTGGATGAACGTATCGTACCGAGATTTTTTTGGTTGGATTTTCTATTGGCTGAATCTTTGTACAACATATAGGGTGTACCCGTTTCGATCTGAGATTCTAAAATTTTCTCCCAGAGTTCACGTGCTCTGATGGTCTTTCGGCCTTTACCTTCATTTTCATATTTGGTATAAAGAGCTTCAAATTCATCTCCGTGAACGTTGAATAGATCTGGGCATTCGTTCGGACACATTAAAGTCCAATCCGAATTTTCTTCGACACGTTTCATAAATAAATCGGGAGTCCACATAGCATAGAATAAGTCTCTAGCTCGCATTTCTTCTTTCCCGTGATTTTTTTTCAATTCTAAAAACTCAAAAATATCAGCGTGCCATGGTTCTACATATATTGCAAAAGACCCCTTACGCTTGCCCCCACCTTGATCTACATAACGAGCTGTATCGTTAAATACTCTGAGCATGGGTACGATGCCGTTAGAAGTTCCATTTGTCCCTGAAATGTAAGAACCTGTTGCACGTACATTGTGAATAGACAATCCAATACCACCAGCTGACTGAGATATTTTAGCAGTTTGCTTCAGAGTGTCATAAATTCCGTCAATGCTATCGTCTTTCATGGCTAATAAAAAACATGAGGACATTTGTGGTTTGGGTGTTCCCGAATTGAATAATGTCGGTGTTGCATGGGTGAAATAACGCTTAGACATCAATTCGTAGGTTTCTAATGCAGATTCAATATCGTCCAAATGAATTCCAATTGAAACACGCATGAGCATGTGCTGAGGTCGTTCAACGATACTCCCATTTAATTTCAGAAGATAAGACCGTTCTAGGGTTTTAAAGCCAAAGAAATCGTATCCAAAATCACGATTGTAAATAATGCTGGAATCCAATTGATCTGCATTCTTTTCTATGATTTTATAAACTTCATCAGAAAGTAATGGGGCCTTTTTTCCTGTTCTGGGATTAACATACTCATACAAATCAGTCATCGTCTCCGAAAAAGACTTCTTCGTATTTTTATGCAGATTTGATACTGAAATTCTCGCAGCCAACTTTGCGTAGTCTGGGTGTGTTGTAGTCATGGTCGCTGCAATTTCTGCAGCTAGATTATCCAACTCAGAAGTTGTCACACCATCGTATAGTCCTTCAATGACACGCATAGCAACCCGAACAGGATCAACAAGCGGATTTAATCCGTAGTTGAGTTTACGAATTCTAGCGGTAATTTTATCGAACATGATGGGTTCTTTGCGACCATCTCTTTTTACTACAAACATACTTTTGGCTTTATAATTTATTTACTAATTCTGTTACTCCTGGTTTATGGTTTGTGATTGACTTGGATCAAAAGTCCTCATCAAAACTAATTTTAGTCTCGCTATTTTCGTTGCTGAGTACCCCAGCCTTTTGGTATTCTCCAACTCGTTTCTCGAAGAAATTAGTTTTTCCTTGTAACGAGATCATATCCATAAAATCAAAAGGATTCGTCACGTTGTATTCTTTTTCAAGACCAAGCTCTACTAACAAACGGTCTGTTACAAATTCCAAATACTGAGTCATCAATTTTGAATTCATTCCAATCAGACTAATAGGCAAAGACTCTGTTATAAATTCACGTTCAATATTCAGTGCGTCTAGAAGAATTTCTTTGATTCGTGCTGGTGGCACTTTATTTATCAAGTGATGATTGTGAAGGTGTACTGCAAAATCACAATGCACCCCCTCGTCTCTTGAAATTAATTCGTTAGAGAAGGTTAATCCTGGCATAAGACCTCTCTTTTTCAACCAATAAATTGAACAAAATGCTCCTGAAAAAAAGATTCCTTCTACAGCGGCAAAAGCAATGAGACGCTCTGCAAAAGAGTCTGAATCAATCCACTTCAATGCCCAATCCGCTTTTTTCTTTATTGCTGGAAATACTTCGATAGCTCTAAACAAGTTATCTTTCTCAGCGTCATCTTTAACGTAGGTGTCAATTAACAACGAATACGTCTCGGAATGAATATTTTCCATCATAATTTGGAAACCGTAGAAAAACTTTGCCTCTGAATACTGCACTTCGTTTACAAAGTTTTCAGCTAAATTTTCATTTACAATACCGTCTGATGCTGCAAAGAAAGCCAAGATATGTTTGATGAAATATTTTTCATCATCATTCAACTTGTTATTCCAATCTGAAAGGTCTTGGTGTAAATCAATTTCTTCAGCAGTCCAAAAACTAGCCTCCATTTTTTTGTACCATTCCCAAATGTCATGATGTTTAATAGGAAAAATTACAAATCTGTTTTCATTTTCTTGGAGAATCGGTTCTACTGCAGCCATCTGTTTTGAATTATTGTTTAATAAAATTTTAATTGAATATTGTCTTACAAAGATTCTAAATTGAACTCATATTTGAAAGGTGAACTTTTCCACAATGGGTATTAGTTTTTAACAAAATGTGTCTTTTTTATGATTTTTTAGGGAAATCATATTTTTGTTAACTAAATGTAAATCAGAATATTATATCTTGTCAACCTCTCGAATGCCCTAGAAACAGTAGCAAATCACTAGGACGTCTTTTCAGCATATTTTTCCAAAGCCTCATACCATGCTTTTCCAAACTTGCGGATTAGGGCTGTTTTCACAAATTGATATACAGGAATTTTTAGGGCTTGTCCAAAACTACATGCGTCGGAACAAATAGACCAACTATGATAATTTACAGCGGTCATGTTTTCATATTTCTGAACACGAACTGGGTATAAATGACAAGATATTGGCTTTTGAAAATCAATAACTCCCTGTTTGTGTGCTTTTTCAATCCCGCAAGATGCAATTCCAGTTTCTGAAAATACCGTATAAGCACACTCTTTACCGTCTACTAAGGGGGTTTCTAAGTCTCCATCAATCCCAGTTACATAAACTCCTTGTTCTTGGATAGAACGGATCCCTTTTTCATTTAGAAAAGGTTTGATTTTTAAGAAATTTTTGGACAAAAAACTAGTTTCCTCTTTCTCCAAGGGAGCTCCTGCTTCCCCAGCTACACAACACTCCCCTTTACATTTTGAAATATTACAAACAAAATCTTCAGACATTAACTCATCAGAGACTAGGGTATTTTCTATAGACAACATGGTGTGTGTTTTTACAAAATTACTGATAATTTAACGGTTAAATCCTAAGAATGAAATTACATTTGCAAAAATTAGAATAATGTTTGATTTTAAAGAACTTTTATCGGCTAGTCTAGTCTTGTTTGCAGTCATTGACATCATTGGTAACATCCCATTAATCATAAGCCTACGAGCAAAGGTAGGGCATATTCAATCGGAAAAAGCTTCTGTTGTTTCGGCAATCATTATGATCAGTTTTTTATTCTTAGGAGAGGAGATTCTCAAGCTTATTGGAATTGACATCAATTCTTTTGCTGTTGCGGGATCTTTTGTTATTCTTTTTTTAGCACTTGAAATGATTTTAGGAATCAATTTATACAAAGACGATATTCCAGAAACTGCTTCCATAGTACCTCTTGCTTTTCCTATGATTGCTGGAGCCGGAACGATGACTTCCCTACTTTCCTTGAGGGCCGAATACGATGTGATCAATATCATCTTGGCAATTCTAATTAATATTCTTTTTGTATATATCATTCTCAAGTCTTCCAAGCATATTGAACGAATTCTTGGAAAGTCTGGAATTAGTATCATCCGAAAAGTTTTTGGTGTAGTTCTTTTAGCGATTGCAGTAAAACTTTTTACGACCAACATCGGTCAACTCATATAAATCCCTAATTTTAGAAAATGAAAATTATTCTCCCTCTTTTAATGATCCTTGCGCTTGGGATGTTTATTTTTAACCTCACTCAGATAGATTGGGATGCCCCACTATTTGGTAATAGCAGCGTTGCACTGATAGGATCTATGGCTTCGGCCAGTGCTTTTTTACTTCTTTTCATCCTTATGCTTTCAAAAAAAATAGCAAAGAAACTGAAAAAATAAATCAGTCTAACCCCATTTCATCAAGTGCCTTTTTGATAAAAAGATCTTCTTTATTTACGATTCTAGTAAACATATTCTCATCAAAAAGTTGCAATGCTATGTATGCTTTTATGGAAATCAACAGGCTTTCTTCATCTTTGAAGTCTACGGGGTAATTATTTGCTAAACAATAGTCTTTAAATGCTTTAACAAAATCTTCTTTGTAGGGTAATTCTTCATTAAAGAATTTAGGGGCATTGTCAAAATTATATTTCTTTATGTTTTTATCCAATTCTAAAAAGACAAAACGGTCTACAAGATTAGACCGCATAATAAATGAGTTCCATTCTTCTTCTGGGGTATTCTCATTATTCAAATAAAAATCAGGAGTAATCCCTCCTCCTCCATAAACCTTTCTTCCACTTGGAGTCATGAATTCAAGACTGTCATTCACAGGAATATTTGAAGAATTTTCCATTTCACCGGTTTCAAAACGTTGTTGAACTTCCGCATAATATTCTGACTTGGTACTTAAATCATAAGGACGCTGTATCGATCTTCCTGTGGGAGTAAAATACCTAGCAGTTGTCAATCTTATTTGATCCCCCTCTCCCAATGGCATTTGCTGCTGTACTAATCCTTTCCCAAATGTTCTTCTACCAATAATCCATCCTCTATCGTTGTCTTGAATTGCTCCTGCAATAACTTCACTAGCTGAGGCAGAATTTTCATCAACTAAAACATATAGACTCCCTTTTTCAAAAATCCCATTGGAGGAGGCTACAGTTCGCTCTCGTCTTCCATTATTAGCTTCGACAATAACGATGGGCTTCCCAGAAGACAAAAAGTCATCAGCAATTTGTTTTGCAGGCAGCAGATATCCCCCAGGATTTCCTCTTAGATCTAGAATCAGATGCTCCATTTCTTGCTCTAGGAGTTTTCTCATAGCAGCTTCAAATTCCGTGTAAGTTGTTTGAGAAAATCGATTGATTTTCAAATAGCCAATCTTTTCTTTTAAAATGTATGAGGAGGATATACTAGGTAATGGCACTGGTCCTCTTTTGAGGTTGAAGGTATAAATAGAGTCTGTTTTTTTTCTAAAAACTTTAAGTGATACAGCTGTTCCGGAAGGTCCCTTAAGTTTAGAGATAATTTCATCATTCGTTTTTTGTTTAGAATACAAAGTGTCTTGATCGGCCATAAGAATCCGATCTCCAGAAATTAATCCTGCTTTTTTACTGGGCCCTCCGTCTAAAACTCGAACCACAGCAATTGTGTCCTTTTGCATAAAAAATTGAACGCCTATGCCCTCAAAATTCCCTTGCATATTTTCTGAAATAGCCTGTCTCTGTATTGCAGGTATATACACAGAATGAGGATCAAGTTCATCTACTATATCACTGATTACAGAACTAACTAAACTGTCAGTATTTATTTTGTCTACATAATCCTCAGACAAATAAGTAATCAAACGATTGAGCTTTTGGATACTTGGATGTACAAAACCCGTTTGTAAATTGTTGTTTCCCTTAAGAGAACCGTAGAGATATCCAATAGCTGAAGAAAGCAGTACAATCAAAAATAAAAAAATAGTATTTCTTTTCACAATCTATAGTTTACATAGGAACGCATTCCAGTTGAACTCCTGCTTTCTCTAAAAAATCTAACCCACTTGTGTCTTTATAGGCCTTGGAATATACGACACGGACAATACCGGATTGATGGATTAATTTACTACATTCTTGGCAGGGAGACAAAGTTATATAAAGTGTCGCTCCTTTACAAGATTGGGTAGAAGACGCTACTTTCAAAATAGCATTGGCTTCTGCATGAAGCACATACCATTTTGTGTAATGATTTTCATCTTCACAAACATTTTCGAACCCCGAAGGAGTACCATTATAACCGTCTGAAATAATCATACGATCCTTAACAATCAAGGCCCCTACTTTTTTTCGTTCGCAATAAGAAAGTTGACCCCATGTATTTGCCATTTTAAGATAGGCTTGGTCATACTTAATTTGTTTATTTTTTGCCATTGGGTCTAAGATACCAAATTAGGACAGAATCCTGTTTATATCCTTTCAAATATCATTACTAAAACTTGAGAAAGGACCATTGCACCAATCAAAAATTCCCATTTTTGACGGTTCATTTTAAAAATTTGTAAGACTAAAACATTGATAAAAAGGACACCTAATACAATAAAAATTTGTGCAAGTTCTACTCCAATAGCAAATGAAAAAAGAGAAAGACTGGCCGCGTCCTCAGGGATAAGCATACTGAAATATCGCCCAAAACCTAAACCATGAATTATTCCAAAAAGAACAGTCATAATCGGGAAAAACCACGATTTTTCAGATTCAAAAAAATGTTTTTTAGTGAGTAAAAGGGGTATGGAACTTAAGCCAATAGTGATCGGAATCAGTAACTCTATCAAATAACTTGAAAATTGGATTTCAGCATAAAAATTTCCTACTAATGAGAGTGTATGTCCTATCGTAAAAAGTGTAACCCATAACAGGAGTTTTTTTCCTTGTTTAAATGTGAAAGGCAGAGCTAGTGTAACGATAAAGTAGAAATGATCTAAACCTTGCCAATCAATAACGTGCCAAAACCCCAGATCTGAATAAAACCATAACGTATCCATCATAAGTTTCTTTCTTTTTGGATTGTTTCGTAGGCTTCTTGTACTTTTTGAAATTTCTCTTGAGCACCTTTAATGAGCGCAGAATCTTGTGACTGTAGTTTATCTGGGTGGTATTTTTTCGCCATGGTTCTGTAAGCTTTTTTCACCTCTTCATTGGAAGCAGTGGATTCTATTTCTAATATCTTGTAAGCATTCCCAGTTGCTTTTATAAACATGGCTTTGATACTCTCCATGTCATTGGCCCGTATGCCCATGGCAGCAGCAATCTGCTCTACTTTATTTAGTTCTGGCTGTGAAATTGATCCGTCAGCGTTAGCAACGCCAAATAAAAAATGTAAGATTTGTAAACGAGTTTCGTATGGAGCCTGTCGTGTGAATATTTGAGCCAATTCAGGAATATTTTGTTTTTCTTTTTTGATTTCTTCATTGAATTTTTCAAAAATAGAATTGGCTTTATCTGGTCCGTAATTGGTAATGAAAAAATTACGAACAAACTGAAGCTCCTGAGTTTTAACAGCACCATCAGCTTTAATAACTGTTGCGGCAAGCGCCAAGAGATTGAGCTGAAAAAGCCCAGTGTTTTGATTCTGTACTCGGTTTTGATTCCAAGCAGTTGTTGGTTTAAAAAATTGATCAATCAATCCTCCAACGATAAAACCTAATATGGCTCCAGGGAATCTGAAAAAAGAATATCCAATAAAGGTTGCAATCCATTTGATCATAATAAAATCAGCTTAATCAATGCAAATTTGAAAAATAAAAACGGGGCATCAAAACGTTTGGTAAAGCGATTACTTTATTATCTTTGAAAAAAAAAATATGTATCCTCCAGAACTAATAAAACCCATGAGAGAAGAGTTAACCAACATAGGCTTTGTTGAGTTGAGTTCTTCTGAAGATGTTTCGAACGCCATATCAAAATCAGGAACTACTTTAGTTGTTGTAAATTCGGTATGTGGTTGTGCAGCTGCAAACGCTCGCCCAGGTGTTTTTTATTCACTCCAGAATGAAAAAACTCCAGATCATTTAGTTACTGTTTTTGCGGGTGTAGATACGGAAGCTACAAAAAGTGCACGTGATATGATGGTTCCTTTTCCTCCCTCATCACCAAGCATTGCTTTATTTAAAGACGGTGAATTAGTCCACATGGTAGAACGTCACCACATCGAAGGAAGACCTGCAGAACTCATCGCAGAAAATCTTAAAGCAGCTTATCAAGATCATTGCTAATAGTAAAATGCTCCAATTCAAGGCATGAAAAAAATACTTGCCTTTCTAACTAGCCTAATCTTTTATCTCTGTTTTGGATGCAGTCTTGTGATATTTCATTTGATTCAGTGGATTGCTTTAAATCTATTCGGATACCGTGCACATAAATTCACTATCGAGTTACTAAACCGAATACTGCTTTTATGGATGAAGATTCTAGGTACCAAAATCAGTTTTGAAATAACCACAGCCCTGCCCGAAGACAGACCTCTTATATTTGTAGCCAACCACCAAAGTACCTATGATATCCCTCCCCTAATTTGGCACTTAAGAAAATACCATCCCAAATTCATCAGTAAAATAGAATTGGGGAAAGGAATTCCTAGTGTTTCATTTAATTTAAGGCATGGCGGTTCCGTATTAATCGATAGAAAAAAACCTAAAGAAGCTTTACAAAAAATAAAAGCTTTTGGAAAGACCATTAACAAAAAAAAATACAGTGCTGTAATTTTTCCAGAGGGGACCAGAAGCAAGGATGGAAGCACTAGAAAATTTCAGAAATCTGGACTTATTTGTCTTTTTGAATCTATGCCAAATGCTATGGTTGTTCCAATCAGTATTGGAAATTCATGGAAATTTGGACATCAAAATTACTTCCCTATGCCGATGGGAGTCAACCTCAAAATTACAGTTCATAAAGCACAGGAAATCAATCGAAAAAATCCAGTGAAATTTATCGAAACTCTTGAACATTTTATTGAAAAAGAGGTGCGTGATAAACAGGCTATTTAGGTAATACGATAGTGAATGTTGTCCCTTTCTGGGGAGTCGAAACAAAAGTGATTTTTCCATTATGAGACTTGATGATATTTTTAACTATCCCCAAACCAAGGCCCATTCCAGCTGATTTAGTAGTAAATTTTGGCTCAAATATTTTGTTTTTTAAATTGTTGGGGATACCATTTCCATTATCCATAATCGAAATAATGGTCTGATTAGGCTCTGAAATTATTTGAACTCCAACTTGGGGTGTTTTCTTTTTAGAAACAGATTGAAGTGCATTTTGGACAAGATTGGTAATTACTCTTATCCATTGGGTTCGATCTATGTGCTGAAAAACATGAGCAACATTAGCTGAAAACACAATATGTTCCTGTTGAAAAATACTAATCGCCATCTGAGTGACCTCAACCAGATCACATTCTTTCATATTGGATTTGGGTAGGGCTGCAAAATTTGAAAATGCCTCCGCCACCTCAGTCATTGTATCGATCTGCTGAATTAATAACTCTGAGAATTCTTTTAATTTCTTTTTACTTTCTATATCGTTAGGATCAAAAGTATGCTCAAAGCTTTGAATGGTCAACCGCATTGGAGTCAATGGATTTTTAATCTCATGTGCCACTTGTCTAGCCATTTCCTGCCATGCATTTTCTCGCTCTGTTTGGGCTAACTTTTGTGCGCTTTCTTCAAGATCATCTACCATTTTGTTGTAGGAATTGATCAAACTATCAATTTCACGAGTTGCATTTTTAAGATGGATTTTTTCATTCTTTTTCTGTAGTCCCATCTCCCCCATTCTCACTCGGATAGTTTCTAGAGATCTAGTAACAAATTTGGAGAGAAAATAGGCAATAAAAATAACCCCAAAAAGAAGGAGAATATATATCTGATATAGATTTTCTAAAAAGTTATTTAATTCGTTTTCAGAAAATGAAACGTCTTCAAAATAAGGAAAAAATAAAATTGCATAAGGTTTTTGAAATCGATCTTTCAAATAACTATACGAGGCATGAAACTTATCAATATCCGATTTATAATGCACAACATAGCGTCCATCACTTTGATTAATTTTTTTGAGTAATAAAGGATCTAAAATATAATCATTTGCGATAACTTCTAAAGGAGAATGATAGATAAACAAGGGGCTACCATCTAAATTAAAAAGGGAATATTGGATACTGTGTATGTCATTGATTTTTTCAAAATCGGAGGTATGAGATTGCCAAACACTATCTGAACGGTTGTTTAAGTCGTGTTTTTCAACTAAATAATCTATGTGCCTTTGGAGCTGTATTTCTTTTCTATTAAGGCGGCCCAAATGATAGTTTTCGCGTTGTGATTCATACTGAATACTAGTCGTCCCTAGGATTAACAATCCAGCAACAAATAACAACAAAATCATCACGACAAAAAGACGCGTTCTAAAAGAAAATTTCTCCGGAATCTTAAAGGACTTGATCATTAATTTTTTCGTGTTTTCTTATACAACTTGATTCCCAAAAATAGGACTACGCCAAGACCAATAAAACCAAGCATCCCAGATATCCAGTGAAGACTATCTTTTAAAATGACTAAAAATACTATGGCAAATAAAAGCAAGGTAGCTCCTTCATTCCAAATCCGCATATAGTTACTGGTATATGTAACTTCATCCTTCTGAAATTTCAAAAACATCTTGTGTGTTTTTAAATGATACAAAATTAGCATGAATACAAAAAAGAGCTTCAAATGCATCCATGGTTGTAATAACCATACAGGCATTAAATACAATAGCCACAAAGCAAATGCAATGGCAAGGATTGCCGATGGCCACGTGATAATATACCACAATCGCTTTTCCATAATCTTAAACTGAGCAATAAGTATAGAAGCCTCTGTCTTACTCTTTTTTAAACCCTCAATATGATAAATAAAAAGCCTAGGAATATAAAACAAACCTGCAAACCAGGTAATGACAAAAATTAAATGCAAGGCTTTTACATAGTTGTAAAACACAAACTTTCTATTTTAGAGTTAAATAATCCAGTTTTAATTTTGCAAAGGCCGCATTAAATTGCTCCAAATCTTTCGAAATGAGTTCGTTATAATGTAGCATATGTTCTTCTATTTTTAGTGTTAATTCTTTTCTAACTGCCTCATCTTGAGCTGTAGGTGGAAAATCACTTCCTGTAACTAGTCTATTAAGATGTCCAAGTTTGTTGGTAAGTCTGATTGGAAAATTTAACGGATCCTGATTACTTTTATTCTGAGTTTGATAGAGCGCTTTTTCTATTGTTGAAAATTCCTCTTTCAACATTTTAACCTGTTGCACTAAGTCCTTTGTTTCTTCCATACTTCCGTAATTCGTTTCAAAGTCACTTAATTTTTTATTGATGCTTCTGATGTTTTTAATGGCCTTGTGGGCAGCATCAATGGTTTGATTTACCTGATTAACAAAGTCAAATTGCTTTTGCATCTGTGCAACACTGACTTCTGCTCTCGGATCACTCAAAATCGTGAATTCTTGCTTTTCAGTTAGTCCATTTTTTTCAATTATGACATCATATGTTCCTGGAACAGCTTTTGCTCCTGAGAAAGAAGCAGACCAAAAAATCATTCCATCTAGTGTTTCTGCTCCCTCATAACGGGTATTCCAAACAAATTGATTTCCACCTGGACTTACAGTTAACTTTTCTTTGTTAGAAGCGGTACTGTAGGTTTTTATGGTTCTTCCATTCTTTTCTTTGAAATGAAGCTTAAGTGTATCTTTAGTTTCATCAAAAGCCTTTACATTAAAATATACGACTACTCCATTAGGAAGATTGTTCCCCTCGGTTAGGGATGGATTTGATTGTGCTCTTCCTTGAGTTCTATAACTATCTTTGGGCTTGAACAACGTAATCTCTTTTTTTATTGTTTCGGCATTCAACTGGTGAAGCACGGTCAGGTCATCAAGGATCCACAGACTTCTTCCTTGTGTAGCAACGATTAAGCTATGTTCCTTAATAGTTAAGTCTGTTATAGGAACGATAGGAAGATTCAACTGGAAAGAATTCCAGCTAATTCCATCATCATGAGAAATATACATTCCTGATTCTGTACCAGCGTAAAGCAACCCCTTTTTAGCAGGATCTGCTCTGAGTACCCTTGTGAAATCTTCTGATTTTATTCCATTAGTGATTTTGGTCCAGGACTTGCCATAATCAGAAGTCTTGTATAAATAAGGTTTAAAATCACCCGTCTTGTATAATGTCCCAGCGACATAACATACAGCTGGATCAAAAGGTGAGGGTTCTATACTATTAATCATCAGCCACTTTGGCATTTGGGTTGGAGTGACATTTTCCCAATTTTCTCCACCATCCTGTGTTAAATGAATCAACCCATCATCACTTCCTACCCACATAAGTCCTTCCTTAAGAGGAGATTCATTTGCCGCAAAAATGGTACAATAATATTCTACTCCTGTATTGTCTTGAGTGATAGGTCCTCCTGATGACTTTAATTTTTCTGGATCATTTCGAGTTAAATCAGGACTAATTATTTTCCAGCTTTGGCCTTCATTTTCTGAAACATGAACATGATTAGAAAACGTGTAGAGCTTTTTTGGATTATGCTTACTAAAATGAATAGGAAAATTCCACTGAAAACGATATTTCATTCCTTCAGCTCCATAGCCCATAGGATTATCAGGCCATACGTTAATTCCTCTTTCACTATTCGTTTTATGGTTTACGCGTGTCAAATACCCTCCATAACTACCTCCATAAACAATATCATTATTTAATGGGTCTACTGCTATATGAGCGGACTCCCCTCCAGCTGTGGGTTCCCAATCATCTTCTGAAATCGAACTCCCATCAGATCTATAATTCACGCGCAGTGTGGAATTATCTTGCTGCGCTACATAAATACGGTAAGGAAATGAATTATCGGTTGTTACTCTGTAAAACTGAGCTGTAGGTTGATTGTAATAGGTACTCCAACTTTCACCTCCGTTATAAGAAATTTGAGCACCTCCATCATCTGCAATGATCATCCGTTGATTATCTTCAGGTGCAATCCATAAGTCATGATGATCACCATGAGGAGCATTATTGGATTGAAAAGTTTTCCCTCCATCTTTAGACTTGTGATAGGAAACATTCATCACATATACTATATCTTCATCTTGGGTATCCGCATAAATTTTTGAATAATACCAAGCACGTTGTCTCAAAGCTCTGCTATCGTTTATATGTTTCCATGTATCGCCACCATCTTCTGATTTATATACGCCTCCTTCTTCTTTATTTTCTACAATAGTCCATACTTTTTGGGAATCAATTGGTGATACAGTTACTCCCATTATTCCAAGTGTCCCTTCTGCAAAACCTTCGTTTTGGCTAATTTCAGTCCATGTTTGTCCTTCATCTGTGCTTTTCCATAACGCGGATCCTTCTCCTCCACTATTGAGACTGTAAGGAGTTCGATTTACCCGCCATGTTGATGCATATAATACTCTGGGATTAGTAGGGTCCATTACTAATTCAACTGCTCCAGAATGCGCATTGGAGAATAATACTTTTCTCCAACTCTTACCTCCGTTTGTACTCTTATATACTCCTCGCTCATCAGTAGGTTTATATATATTACCTAAGACCGCTGCATAAACTATATCTGGATTACTTGGGTGAATTGCTATTCTAGGAATATGTCTTGATTTTGGTAATCCTGAAAAGCTCCATGTTTTTCCAGCATCTACTGACTTCCATAATCCATAGCCAGAAGAAACATTTCCTCTCAAAGTTACTTCTCCACCACCCACATAGATCACGTTAGGGTCACTATGAGAAACGGCAACCGAGCCAATACTTCCACCAAAATAACCATCAGAGATATTCTCATAAGTTTGACCTCCATCTTCTGTTTTCCATACACCTCCTCCTGTAGCTCCAAAATAAAATAAATTAGGCTTTCCTGGAACTCCTGTAACAGCTGCAGATCGACCGCCTCTATATGGACCAATAGATCTGTATTGAATTGCTTCGTAAGCTTTTTCTGGAAAACTCACTATACTTTCGGTAGAGACACGTTTTTTTCTTTGTCCATAAAAAGGGGATATCGCAAAGAAAATAAATGCAAAAGAAAATAAAGTAGTATGATATTTAGAAAAAGTCCATTTCATAAATGCGGTTTTTGTGATGACTTAAAAGTATAAAATTAAATTCTTAATTGTGATAATCCTCAAAAAGCTTTTGTTGATATGATCAAGCAAAAAGCTCTTTTCTAACTGCCCTATTTAAAAAATAAGCTGTCATTATTGTTGAGATTACATCCGAAATTGGAAATGCCAACCAAACTCCCTGAACACCATAGTAGTGTGATAAAATAAATAAGAGCGGGATAAAAATCAAGCCTTGCCTACTCAATGTAAGTAATAAGGCTGGTAATGCTTTCCCTATTGCCTGAAAATATGCGGAGCCGATTAATTGAATACCTACTATCGGCAACGCTGCAAAAACATATTTTAATGCTGCAGGTGTCTGCGAATTCACTGCTAAATCTTTTGAGAAAAGGGTAGGTATTTGATCCGCAAAAAACATGATGAGTAACAATACTAAAGTCGCCAGTCCACTAGCATAGCCAATGGAAATATTGATTACTTGTCTGACACGACCCCAGTTTTTTGCACCATAGTTAAATCCTGCTATGGGGAGGAATCCTTGAGTTATTCCAAAAATTGGAAAAGTCGCAAACATTAGCATCCGACTTAAAATAGCATAGACTGCAATCGTAGATTCTCCACCAAAAGAGAATAAAATATTATTTACCAGAAGAACCGTAATACTTACCATAGCTTGTCTTGCAAGAGTCACCGAACCCAAAGAAGAGATCTCTTTTACAAGGCTAGACTCTAAAATAAAGGCGTCTAATTTTGGACGAAGGACAGATTTTTTTGAAATAAAAAAATAAACAATGTAAGAAGCACAAACGCCATATGACAGTGTAGTTGCCCATGCGGCTCCCATCATACCCCAATCAAAAACACGAATAAAAACATAGTCCAAAACCAAGTTAGAAACTGATGGTAAAAGCATCGCATACATTGCATTTTTAGGCTTGCCCTCTGCACGAATCGTATTGTTAGCCATCATGCAAAATGCAAGAATAGGAACTCCGTACATTACAATTACATAATATGTTTTTGCCAAGGAAAATAAACTTCCTTTTCCGCCAAAAATTGGGATAATATTATCTACGAAAAGTAACCCAAAAATTACTACAAAAACGGTCAGAATAAAGGTTAATGTAATCTGATTTGCAAAGGTCTTTTCTGCTTTAGCATGGTCCTGTTCTCCTAATGCTCTTGAAATAATTGAAGCTCCTCCAACCCCAATTGACATTCCTAATGCAGCAATAAAAAATGAAACAGGAAGCACCACATTGATCGCTGCAATAGCATTTGATCCAATCCACTGCCCTACAAAAATTGTATCAATCAGTATATTTAGTGACATCACTAAAATGCCGATAGAAGCCGGAACAGCTTGCTGAATCAATAATTTAGGTATGGATTGGGTTCCTAAAGCAGTAGTCGATTTAAACCCCATTATGCCATGTCTTTCTCTGCCCATTCATCGATCCATCTGCTCAATACATTGACCCAATCTTCTCGATCATTTACACAGGGAATAACATGTAATTTTTTACCTCCATTGTCTTCAAAATCTTCCGCTGCTTCCATCCCTATTTCTTCTAATGTTTCGAGACAGTCTGAAATAAAAGCAGGGGTTGCAATAGCCAACTCTTTTGTACCGTTTTTAGCAAAAGCTTCAACTGTTTTATCGGTATACGGTTTCAACCAAGATCCTAAAATTGACACTCGCGACTGGAAACTTGTAGAGTATGTTCCTTCTTTTAATTCTAAATATTCTGCCACATTCTTAGTAGTCATTTCACATTGATGTCGATAACAGTATCCATGCGCTGGCGAATCTTCAAAGCAACATTTACCGTCCATTTTACAATGAGATTTGGTGATGTCGGATTTGCGTATATGTCGCTCGGGAACCCCATGATAAGAGAACAAAAGGTGTTCCCAATTTTTGTCTTTTAAAGATTCCTGAATTGAATTTGATAAAACCCGAACATAATCAGGGTGATTGTAAAAGGGTGGCAAGGAGGTGAACTCCATTTCAGGAAAGTGCTTTGCCCGAATTTCTTCAGCCAACACCAAAATGGTTTCAGTAGTTGCCATTGCAAATTGGGGGTAAAGTGGAATTATAAGTACCTCTGTTATTCCTTTTTTTGCCAAAACTTCTAAACCAGAATGAATGGATGGATTACCATACCGCATAGCTAAAGTGACAGGAACACCAACTTTCTTCTGAACTTTTTCCTGAAGTCTTTCAGAGAGAACAATAAGGGGAGAACCTTCTTTCCACCAAATTTTTCGGTATGCTTTTGCGGATTTTTTGGGACGTGTGTTCAAGATAATGCCCTTAACCAAAAAGGTACGGAACCACTTGGGCAAATCAATAACCCTCCCATCCATTAAAAATTGATCTAAATACGACTTAACATCTTTTGTTTCAGTACTGTCTGGCGAACCCAGATTGACTAATAGCACTCCTTTCATGGACAATTTTTTTACGAAGATACTGAACCTAAATATTTCTTTGGAGTGGTTCCATACTTCTTTTTAAATGCAGCAATAAAATGACTTGCAGTACTGTAGCCCAGTCTTAAACCAACTTCATTTACATTATATTTTTGAGAACTTAACATTTTGCATGCTTCCTCCATTTTATGATCCAATAGATAAGCGTAGACAGTGTCTCCGTAGAGTTCCTTAAAACCCTCTTTTAACTTTTTCAAAGAAAGTCCAATCTCCACAGCTAAACTTTCTAACGAAGGAGGATTCGTCATTCGTTCCAATATGATTTCTTTTGCTTTCCTTATTTTTCTAACATTCTCTTCATCTACTAAAAAAGGACACTGCTCCACAGAAAGATCTTCATTCTTGTTAAAATAAAGACTCAATAACTCATATACTTTTCCTTTAATGTAAAGGGCTTTAATACTATCATGAATTTTTGATTGAAGTATTTGGCTTAAAACCACTGCAATTGAAGAAGAAAAAGCCTGATTGTCATAATACTTTTTTGAACTATTCTCAGAACTTAGAAAAGGAATATGATCGGCATCTGAAGAAAATAAGGCGTGAAATTCAGTGATCGAAATTAAAACACTTACAAGCCAAGTGTCTGGATTAAGCTCAACATCAATCGGCAACTCTTTTGCTGGATTATAAAGCAGCATGGAATGATCCTCATTTAAAGGAAAGGTATAACTGCCTTCATTGTATTTAAAATTCATTTGTCCCTTTAAACAAAAATGGAATTGTAAAAAGTCTTGAGCAACTTTATGTGAGAGATTCATGTTTTCACCCCTGTCATTTTTAGTTCTTAACACAAAGCAACCTGACCCTATCTCCGTAATTTTAAAAGAACTTTTATCGTTATTTTCCTCCTTCATAAAATTTATATATAAACTGATAAAATTAGTTTTCATTTACAAAATTATATAAAAATAAGTCTTTTCAAGGAGTTTCAATAATACCATCTAAAAAACCTTAAGAGATATTTATAAACTTTATAGCGTTATTTTTTAGAGTCAGACTCATTTATTTTTGCTGAAGAATTTAAAAGAATCTTTTTGCCTAAAACAAAGCAATTTTATGCTGTTGGTGTAAGTCACAAAACCGCCTCTATTGATCTTAGGGGACATTTCAGTTTGAGTGATTCTAAACTCCATGCATTGTTTTTAGATGCTAAAGAAAAAGAGATCCAAGACTTGTTACTCATTAATACGTGTAACAGAACCGAGATTTATGCCTGGACCACTTCCGATTCTATCTTGGTAGACTTACTTCTATTCCATTCAGAAGGTACCGAGAAAAATTTTCGAGAAATTGGTTATTCATACAAAAATGAAATTGGGATTAATCATCTCTTCAGGGTAGGGACTGGATTAGAAAGTCAAATATTAGGTGACTTTGAAATTATTGGACAAATCAAACAAAGTTTTTATCGTTCCAAAAAAATGGGACTTGCACAGGGTAACTTGGAACGCCTTATTAACTCCGTAATACAGGCCAGTAAAAGAATCAAGACAGAGACTCAAATATCCAGTGGCGCTACCTCAGTAGCCTTTGCTTCAGTTCAATACATTCTTAAAAATGTAAAAGATATTTCTAAAAAAAATATACTCCTTTTCGGTACGGGTAAAATAGGAGCAAATACCTGTGAGAATTTGGTTAAACATAGTCAGAATGATCATATTGTTTTAATCAACAGAACTCAAGAAAAAGCAGAAAAAATTGCTGGAAAATTTCCCGTTCAGGTGAAGCCTTTTGGAGAATTAACGTCCAGCATATTGGAAAGTGACGTATTGATAGTTGCCACAAGTTCACAAAAACCAACCATCACTGCAGACTTAATTCACAACCAAAAGCCCCTATTAATTCTCGATCTCTCACTTCCAAGAAATGTAGACGCAAGCCTTGATAAAAGACCAAATACCCGAGTCATTCACCTTGATGAACTTTCACAAATTACTGATGCCACTTTCGAAAAGAGAAAAAAATTCATTCCCCAGGCTGAAAGAATTCTTGAAACAGTTAAATTAGAATTTATGGAGTGGATGGTACACAGAAAATATGTCCCAACCCTAAAAGCATTTAAAGAAAAAATCACAACCTCTAATGCCAATTTTGAGTTTATTCCTGAAAACGGTGACACAGAATACATGGCACAAAAAATAATGGGGCAAGTAGCCGCATACCTTAGATCTAATCCACACAAAGCAGATGAAACCGTTCATCTGCTTCAAGAAGTTTTTGAGTTGAACCCAGATCGTTTTCAATAATGATAAGGATTGGAACTCGAAAAAGTGAATTGGCCTTGTGGCAAGCAAATCAAGTAAAAGATCAATTAGATGCACTTGGAGCCAATACTATTTTAGTCCCCCTTGAAAGCGAAGGAGATCAAAACCTCATAGATCCACTTTACAAAATGGGAATTCAAGGTGTTTTCACTAAAACACTTGATGCAGCCCTACTTAACAATAAAATTGATCTCGCTGTGCACAGTCTGAAAGACGTTCCCACTGTAATGGCTCAAGGAATTGAAATTAGTGCCGTTTTACCTCGAGGGGCCAGTAAAGATGTTATTGTAAAGCATCCCGATAGGAACAAAAGTGAAACAGAGAAACGGATTGGTACTGGAAGTTTACGCAGAAAAGCACAATGGCTAAGGAAATATCCCAATTATACCGTAGAAAACCTGAGGGGAAACGTTCAAAAACGTCTAGAAAAACTGAGTCTTTCTGTGTGGGAGGGAGCTATTTTTGCACAAGCAGGACTTGAACGTTTGGGACTGCTAGAGTTGACTTTTGAATCTCTTGAATGGATGATCTCGGCACCCGCCCAGGGAATTGTAGGGATTGCCAGCCTTGAGACGAATAGTGCTTTGAAACCTTATTTAAATGAAATTAATTGCGAGCAAACAGCCTTATGCGCAAAAATAGAACGAACATTCTTAAATACACTTGAAGGTGGATGTACCGCACCCATAGGAGCCTTTTCTGAAATTAAAAATGATAAGGTATATTTTAATGGGGGACTCTTTGCACTTGATGGAAGCCAAGCCATAACTGTTGAAGAATCTATCTCACTTAAAGATGCTTCAGGATTTGGAATTCAGCTTGCCCAAAAAATTTTATCACAAGGAGGGGAAACACTTATGAAGGAAATAAAATCCAAAATGTGAAATGAGATTACTGGCCACTAAACAACTTTCACTGTCACTAAAAGACCGGCTTATTCAGCATGGATTTTCTATTGTAGAACAATCTTTTATCAAAATAAAAGCGCTTTCTATTCCAAAAAAAGAGATTGAGAATCAATTGATTTTTACAAGCCAAAACGCAGTCAAAATTGCTTTTTCAGAACCAGAAATAAAAGCTCAATTAGAGGGCAAAAACTACTTTTGTGTCGGTAAAAAAACAAAAACACTTTTAGAAGAAAATGGCCAAAAAGTGATAAAAATGACTCAAAATGCAACTGATTTAGCCTATTTTTTGACAAATAATCACAAAAAAGAAGCTTTTTCGTTTTTTTGTGGCAAACGTCGTAGACCCGAAATTGAGAATCTACTCAAAGAAAATAACATGAGGTGCCAGATCCATGAAATTTACGATACCTTTTTAACCCCAAAAACCATAGACAAGCCTTTTGATGGAATTTTATTTTTTAGCCCATCAGCCGTATCAAGTTATTTTAAAGTCAACTCAATAAATACTGAAACCAGAGGATTCTGTATTGGAAAAACTACTGCTTCAGCATTAGATTTTTATACTAAAAATTACAGTATTGCTAAAGAACCTACTGAAACACAACTCTTATTAAGCATTTATAATTATTATCTACAACACCATGCTCAAAAATGATCTGTTCTTAAAAGCCCTAAGAGGCGAAACCGTTACAAGACCTCCAGTTTGGATGATGCGTCAAGCAGGACGTTATTTACCAGACTTTATGGTATTAAAAGAAAAATACGATTTCTTTACACGTTGCCAGACCCCAGAATTGGCTACTGAAATAACGATTATGCCAATAGATCAAATCGGTCCCGATGCTGCCATTTTATTCAGCGATATTTTGGTTGTCTTACAAGCCATGCAAATTCCTGTAGAAATGAAAGATGGCTTAGGCCCCTGGATCCCGGACCCTATCCGATCTCAAAAGGATGTAAATCAAGCAATAATTCCTGATATTCATGAACATTTAGGTTACGTATTGGATGCTGTAAAAATGACAAAACAAGAACTTGCAAATCGAGTTCCTCTGATCGGATTTGCAGGTTCTCCCTGGACTCTATTGTGTTATGCTGTGCAAGGTCAAGGGTCAAAAACATTTGACAAGGCTAAAGAATTTTGTTTTAGTCAACCTGAAGCTGCGCATGACCTTCTTCAAAAAATCACCACCACAACAATAGCTTACCTCAAAGAAAAAGTAAAGTCCGGGGTTGACGCTGTACAAATATTTGACTCATGGGGCGGACTGCTTTCTCCTGATGATTATCAAATCTTTTCTTGGCCTTATATCCAACAAATAATTGACGCTCTAAAAGACGAAATCCCAGTGATTGTTTTTGGAAAAGGTTGTTGGTTTGCCCTTCATGAGATGGGTAAATCAGGAGCTGCAGCACTAGGTGTCGACTGGACATGTTCCGCAAGAAATGCACGCTATCTCTCCGGAGGACAAATCACTCTTCAAGGAAATTTTGATCCTTCCAGACTACTCTCTCCCATTCCTGAGATCACTGAAGCAGTTTACAAAATGATTAATGAATTTGGTAAAGATCGATACATAGTGAACCTTGGTCATGGCATTTTACCGAATATCCCTGTAGATCATGCAAAAGCATTTGTAGATGCAGTAAAATCCTATTATTAAAACCCTTCCCCAATGAAAAATCAATTTTACCTTTACATTCAAAATTTGCAAAATAACATTACCCAAGCTCTTGAAGAAATTGATGGTAAAGCAAAATTCAAAGAAGATATTTGGCAGCGCGATGAAGGCGGAGGAGGTCAAAGCCGTGTTATTGAAAATGGTGATGTGATCGAAAAAGGAGGCGTAAATATTTCCGCTGTTCACGGACCTTTACCTAAAAGTATGCAAGCTTATTTTAAGGTTGGTGAAGTTAATTTCTATGCCTGTGGATTAAGTCTAGTGCTCCATCCAAAAAACCCAATGGTTCCTACTGTTCATGCAAATTGGCGTTATTTTGAAATGTATGACAAATCCGATCAGCTTATAGACCAATGGTTTGGTGGGGGATTGGACCTCACTCCATACTATCTTTTTGATGAAGATGCGGTGCATTTTCATCAGCAATGTAAAAAAGCTTGTGATGCTCACCACCCAAATTTTTATGCCGATTTTAAAGCCCATTGCGATCAGTATTTTCACAACGAACACCGTGATGAAGCTCGAGGTATTGGGGGTTTATTTTTTGACTACCTTAAAGCAAATGAAACCTTTAGTATTCAAGATCGTTATGACTTTACCACTGAAGTGGGCAATGAATTTCTAAATGCATACCTACCCATTTTAAATAAACGTAAAGACCTTCCTTTTACAGAAGCACAAAGAAATTGGCAAGAAATAAGAAGGGGTCGCTATGTAGAATTCAATTTAATTCACGACAAAGGAACCCTTTTTGGTCTTAAAACAAAAGGACGCATTGAGAGTATTTTGATGAGTCTTCCTCCTCATGTTCAATGGCGTTACGATCACCATCCAGAAAAAGGAAGTGAGGAAGCACGACTATTAAGTGTATTGAAAAATCCCAAAGAATGGGTATAATCGAAAAACTACATTTCATTTTTTGTATTTTAATACCAAATTAGCAACTCATGAATAGCCTGATCATCTTATTTGTATTGCCCCTACTAATTATTTTCTCTTATTTATTTGATGCTTTTGCGCGAAAAACAAAATTTCCATCGGTTATTTTGTTGATGTTTACCGGTGTAATTGTTCGATCAATCACAGCCGCTTATGGATTTGAAGACTTCGGTTTTTTAGATGATCTAATTCCTGTGCTGGGGACTATAGGGCTAATTTTAATTGTTTTGGAAGGTGCACTAGAACTGGAAATAAGAAAGGAAAAACTTCCTCTTATTCTAAAAGGATTTCTCGCTGCTCTTGTTTTGCTAATCCTCAATATTATTGCATTGCATTGGGTTTTTGTAAATCTTCTTAAAATGACTTCTCAACTTGCTACACTTTCTGCTATTCCATTGGCGATTATTAGTAGCGCTGTCGCAATTCCATCTGCAGCAGGTTTTCTTAAACAGGATCGTGAATTTATAGTTTATGAATCTACTTTTTCCGACATCTTAGGAATTATGATTTTTAACTATGCATTGCGTCAGTTTGAAGTAAAAGAAGCATTGGTAGGCATTACACCGTTGGCTTCTTTATTCCTTCAAATTTTAGGCGTAATCGTAATTTCCTTGGCCATTACCTATGTTTTATTTCAACTACTTCGTCAGATAGATCATCATGTTAAATTTTTTCTTATTCTAGCCCTACTCATACTCGTGTACGCTTTTGGGAAATTATTTCATTTGCCAGCTTTGGTTACCATTTTCATTTTTGGAATCTTCTTAAGCAATGTCAAAAGTTTACTTCCTCGATTTTTAAAAAATTATTTGGATTTGGATCATACCGAAAAGGAATTGCATGAATTTCATATTCTCACTGCAGAATCAACCTTTATCGTTCGGACGTTCTTTTTCTTATTCTTTGGTTTTTCTATTCAACTCTCTGACTTTAACACCTCTCAGCCTCTATTTTATGGAGCACTCATCGTTTTAGTCATGTTAGCATTACGCTATATTTATTTTTCGGTGACTACATTCAGACTCAAACCCAGTTCCTTAACATATATGTCACCTAGAGGGTTAATAAGTATCCTATTGTTTGTTCAACTTAATGAGGTTTCATTCATTGATTTGTCCAATAGTCCAATAGATGAACGTGTCTTGTTAGTTGTCATTCTGAGTTCTATGCTCGTAATGCTTATAGGGACTCTAAAAAAGCCATCTCCTAAGGAAGAATCCATTACCTCTGATTTTGAACCCGAAACTCCTGTAACATTAGATCTAAATATTGACATTCCTGAACTTCCAGACAATGATTCTGAAGAGCCACTAAATTAAAGACTATGTATCCATTAAATCGCAATCGAAGATTAAGAAAATCCTCTAGCATGAGGAGCCTGCTCCAAGAGCACCAGCTTTCTCCAAATGATTTTATCGTACCTCTATTTATTGTGGAAGGAAAACAATTAAAAGAACCCATTCCATCCATGCCAGGGTATTTTCGATTATCGTTGGATTTAATTGCTCAAAAAGTGATTTCATTATGGAAACAAGACTTAAAAGCGGTACTGTTATTTGTGAAAGTCCCCAATAATTTAAAAGACAATCAGGGAAAAGAAGCTTTAAATCCTGATGGTTTGATGCAGCGTGCAATTAAAACTATAAAAGATACTGTCCCTGAAATGATAGTAATGACAGATGTCGCACTGGATCCCTATTCTTCATTTGGACATGACGGAATCGTTGAAGAAGGAAAAATATTAAATGATCCTACGGTCGCAGTTCTGGCAAAAATGGCCAGTTCCCATGCCGAAGCTGGTGCAGATGTTGTTGCACCTAGTGATATGATGGATGGCCGTGTTTTAGCCATTCGGAAGCAATTAGAATCAGCTCAATTTCACGATACACTCATCATGAGTTACAGTGCTAAATATGCTTCTGCTTTTTATGGTCCTTTTAGAGATGCACTCGATTCTGCACCAGGATTTGGAGACAAAAAGACCTATCAGATGGACTTTGCAAACCGTAAAGAAGCACTCATCGAAACCCAACGCGATCTCGAAGAAGGAGCAGATATCGTAATGGTAAAGCCCGGACTGGCTTATTTAGACATTATCCGTGACCTAAAAAACACTATTAACGCACCAATTGCAGCCTACCAAGTGAGTGGAGAATACGCCATGCTCAAAGCTGCTGCTGAAAAAGGATGGATCAATCATGATCAAGTGATGTTAGAACAATTGATTAGTTTTAAACGTGCAGGAGCCAGTCTCATCGCTTCTTATTTTGCAGAAGAGGTCGTTAAAATGCTTTAAAGTTGTCTTCTTTTTATGAAAAAAAAGATACTTTTATAAAAAGTACCCCAAAATGCGCCCCTTATTTATACCCTTGCTTTTCGCATTATTGCTTGTCTTTTATTTCTGTAGCGGAATAGATCTTATTGATGATTACATACCCCCAGATGTTCGGATCACAACTCCTTTATCATCAATGACCATTGGCACTTCAGTTCATCTGAAGGCTTCTTATTTTAATAATGTAGGGGATCACATTCAAGACGCATCAATAAAGTGGATAAGTTCAAATTCAGAGATCATTACTATTGACCCTGATGGAATTGCTACACCCCATAAGGAAGGTGTTGTAGAATTAATTGCTCAAATCACTACAGAAGATAATGAATTAATCCAGGATATAATCCGTGTCACTGTAATCAGTAATGTCAAATTAGTAACCGATCCCGTTGAGAACGAAATAGTGGAGAATACAACTACGAGTCCCACTATTGAAATTCTGAATAGTATCTCAGAGATCACTGCTCAAACTTCTTACCAATTGGAAATAAATATTACAGATGAAAATGGAAATGAAGCCGTTCCCTCAACGCTTTTATGGACGAGTTCAGATGAGGCTATACTTTCTGTAGATCAAGAGGGTAACATAAATGCAATTGCATCAGGTATGGCTACAATCACTATATCATTTACTTCGTCAAATACTGTATTTACTGCTCAGAATTTCATTACGGTTATTGCACTTGAAAAAGATTCCATTTCTTCGTTTTCAGGAAATTTGGTTACCAAAAGTGGCTATACCTTAGAAGGAAGTTTTACTCTCTCTAAAACAGAATCAGGTCTCATACTGAGTTTAGGAGAAGATTACAAAGCTTCTGCTACTCTTCCTGGGCTCTATGTTTATTTATCAAACAATAACAATACAACCTCACAAGCTTATGAAATTGATGCAGTAAAAGTGTTTAACGGTTCTCATTCCTATACACTCCCAAGTTCCATTGAACTAATGGATTATCAATATTTATTGTATTGGTGTAAGCCTTTTAATGTAAAAGTGGGTGAAGCTAAAATTTACGATTGATGAAAAAATATATTGTACTCGTCCTTTTTCTACTAAGCATATCAAAAATTCAAGGGCAGTGGATAAAAGAAAAAGGAAAAGGCTATTACAAAATATCAGGGTGGTCACTCCTTGCAGATGAACACTTCACTGATAAAGGAATAGTTGACCCCAATGCTACTAGAGGTATCTTTATTACAAGCATCTATGGACAATATGGTCTTTCAAAAAGAATAAATCTCATCGGCTACCTACCCTTATTTGTGAAAAATTACCAGTTTGCTCAAGTTTCGCAAACAAATGGTAAAATCTACGAACCCCGTCAAGAATTTAATGGATTAGGGGATATTAATCTAGCAGTCGAATACGGACTAAAAACAACTGGGAAATGGATATTATCTTCCACACTTACTTTTGGAATTCCATCGGGGAATGCTGCTGCTGGAAGTGATGGAAGTTATCAGACTGGCGATGGTGAATTCAATCAATTGGTTCAGTTTAATGTTGGAAGTGGGTATGCTTTAGGAAAACAGAACTTATACATTAAATCTTATTTAGGATTGAATAACCGAACCCAGGGATTTTCTGATGAAATACACTCTTATTTCGAAACAGGCACACAACTTTTAAAAAACAATCTTTTAGTCCTTAGCCGTTTGCATTGGATAAAATCACTTTACAATGGTACCTTAGATGCATCGAATGCTAACGGTACTATTTTCGCAAATAATATTGAAAGTTTTACTATTGGATTTGAATCTGCACTAAATTTTGGAAAAAACTGGGGATTGAGTATTGCCTTAACTCATCCGCTGTCTGGAAAAGTTATCTACCGTGCTCAGAGTTATTCAGGAGGACTGTTCTTCAATTTTTAAAAATTTATCCTCCGTACTTTCGCTCTGCAGAAAACGGGCTTAATGAAAGGGTAGTAATTTGATCCGAAATAAGTTCAGTCACCAACTTTCCCGTAGCAGGACCCAGACTCCATCCCATCATAGAATGCCCAGTTGCTAAAACTAAATTTGTGCATTTGGAATGCCTCCCAATAAAAGGAAGTCCGTCAGGAGAAAGTGGTCGAAGTCCACATTTTACGTCAGCTAGCGTTGTTTGAGAAGGGACTACATTTGGATAATAGGCTGTTGCTGCTTGGGCAATAGCTTGTACTCGTTTGGTATTGATCTGATGATTAATTCCAGAGAGCTCCATCGTCCCACCAAAACGAGTAAACCCTTGCATTGGAGTCACTGCTACCTTAGATTCCAATAAAATTGCTGGGAGATTAATTCCAGTAGGCTGAGTTACATTGATTCGATATCCTTTTCCTGCCTGAACCGATAACTGAATTCCTAACTGCTTTAAAAGTGACTCCGACCAGGCTCCACTGGCGATTACAGTCTCATCAGCCTGAACTTGATGTTTTGATGTACAAACTTTATTTATACGAGTACCGCTTGTTTTAAAATGCGTGACAGCCTCCCCGGTCAAAAAGGTAACACCTTTCTTTTTCAGTAGGCTTAGCAAATTTTTCATAAACAATTCTGGAGTACTATGTGCATCACTTTCATACCAAAAAGCTCCTGCAATATCCATAGGTGTATCAGGTTGTTTTTCTAATACTTCTGAAGGACTTAATTGATCAATTTTCAATCCCAAATCTCGAGCCCAGGCTACTACCTCGGCTTCTTCTTTTTCTGCCTGAGTTGTCTTATAGGCCATAAGAAGGCCTTTTGTTTCGAGGTGAAAGTCAAAGTCCTCTTCACTTTGCATCTCAAGATAAAGCTGTTTACTCAATATGTTAATATCTAATATTGTTTGTATGGAACGCTGAACATGAGCTGTTGTACAAGATTTCATGAATTTAATCCCCCATTTAATCAAATCTTTATCCAATCTGGGCTTAATATAAAAAGGGCTTGAGGACTTAAACATCCAACGGAAACCTTTAGCAACCATACCTGGAGCCGCCATAGGAACAATATGACTTGGCGTCAGGTATCCTGCATTTACATGAGAAGCTCCTGCTGATAAATTTCCTTGGTCTATGACGGTTACTTCATGCCCCTCTTTTTGAAGAAAATAGGCTGTACACAAACCTACGATTCCTCCTCCCACAACAACTACTTTTTTTTGAGTCATATTAGATAACTTGAAAGCCTTTTACATAAGGATCATCAGGGTCTAAAATTAATTTATTATAACCCGTAATTCGGGCATCCCCTTCTATACTTGGGATGATTGCCTCCAGCGCACCTACCTTTGTAGATGATTCTACCTTCCCAGTGAAAAGAGATCCGATAATACTTTCATGAATAAATGAATCCCCTACTTTTAATTTCCCTTTGGCAAACCATTGTGCCATCCGTGCTGAAGTTCCAGTCCCACAAGGAGAGCGATCTATTGCTTTATCCCCATAAAAAACCGCATTACGAGCCGTGGCATTTTCATTAGTAGGTTTTCCAGCCCACAATACATGACTACAGCCTTGAATCTTGTCATCCAATGGGTGTTCAAAATAATGCAGTTGATTAACTTTTTCCCTTATTTCCCGACTCCTAGAAACAAGCTGCCCAGATGTATAGGCATCGATTCCTTTATAATTTTCTTGGATATCAACGATTGCATAAAAATTGCCCCCATAGGAAACATCCAAACTTAATACTCCCAGATCGCTACACTCTATTTCGATATCTCTAGCTGCTAAAAATGCAGGGACATTAATAAATCGAACTGATGTAATTTTTTCTCCACTTTGAGCGAAATTCGCTACAACCAAACCCGCAGGTGTTTCAATGCGAACAACTCCCTCTTCTTTTGGTTGAATTAAATTCTCTTCCAATAGTATGGTAATCGCACCGATCAAACCATGACCGCACATGGGCAAGCAACCACTAGTTTCGATGAATAAAATCCCTACATCATTTTGTGAATCTTGAGGTTCGTAATAAAAACTCCCACTCATCATATCATGCCCTCGTGGTTCAAACATCAATCCTGTTCGAATCCAATCATAGGTCTTCATAAAATGCGCCCTTTTCTCACCCATACTAAACCCTATCAAATCTGGTTTTGGAGATTTCACTAAACGTACCGGATTCCCAGCGGTATATCCATCTATACATTCAAATACAATCCGATCTGTTCTTTTCATATTTCTGATCCCGTGATTTTTCCGTTTACATTCCTTTGTAAGCCCAAAGGGTTTTTATTTTTTAATGCATCGGGAAGTAAATTATCTGGACAATCTTGATAGGCTACAGGGCGTAACCATCGATAAATTGCATCTGTCCCCACAGAAGTAAAACGACTATCTGAAGATGCAGGAAAAGGACCTCCATGCTGCATTGCATCGGTGACTGCCACACCTGTAGGTACTCCCTCAAAAAGAATTCTGCCTGCCTTTGTTCTCAATTTTGACAGAAGCACTTTTGCAATTCCTTTATCCGAAGGATCCCCTAGAATTGAAACAGTCAATTGGCCTTCTAAAGCAGAAGCTACCGCCAACATTTGATCAGCTGAATTACAATTAACCACAAGAGTAAATGGACCAAAAACTTCTTCAGATAAGTTTTTATTGTATAAAAAATCCTGTGCTCCTACTGATCCAATCACCGCTGAACAAGTTGATGAATGATGCATGGATTTCAATAACCCGCTGGATTTAAAATCTACTATTTGCTTGTCGTATTTATTTTGAATCGAATCATGCACCATTGGTGGTATGTTCATAGAAGCAGTATGTTTACTAATTTCAACTGCAAGGTCATGAGCCCCTGAGGGATCACAAATCACAATAAGTCCTGGATTTGTACAAAACTGACCCGTACCTAAAGTGATCGATTGAGCAAGACTTTCTGCTAAGCTATAATCCGACTTCAATTTATTTTCTAAAATAAAAACGGGGTTAATACTTCCCATTTCAGCAAATACAGGAATAGGCTCCTCTCGCTTTTGTGCTAAGTCATAAAGGGCTTTTCCCCCAGAATAACTCCCTGTAAATCCAACACCTTTAATCAATGGATGAGAAACCAACTGGCCGCCAACATCATGAGATTGTCCTCCTAAATGAGAAAAAATCCCTAAGGGTAAACGACATTTTGCAACTGCTTTTGCAATAGCTTGAGCAACTAATTCACTGGTTGCTGCATGAAATGGATGCGCCTTAACTATTACTGGGCAGCCCGCAGCAAACGCAGATATGGTATCACCCCCAGCCGTAGAAAACGCCAATGGAAAATTACTTGCCCCAAAGACAACAATAGGCCCAAGTGGAAAGTTCATTTTTCTCAAATCTGGCCCTTGAGTATGAATTTTTACTTCTGAGAAAGAACCGTTATCCATTAATTCAATGAAAGATTGAATTTGGGAAATTGTTCGTTGAAATTCTCCTTCTGCCCTTCCCTCAGGTAAAGCAGATTCTTCCTGATAGCTTGATAAGATTTCTGATTTTTGTTGTTGAAGTTCTTCTTGAATCGTTTTTAAAAAAATTGCTCGGTCCTCAAAACTACTTTCAGCAAAGACCTCAAAACTAGAAGCTGCAGCTTGAACAGCAGTTTCAATTTGAATAGTCGTTGCTTCTTGATGATTGATTCCTAAAGCCGTTTTAGTTTTTGGGTTTACAGTTTGAAAAACTGCTGAACTTTCTGAATGTTCCCAATTGCCAGCAACTAAATTTTTTCCAGTAATCATAAGTATTTTTTATAGTCTAGATTTTCAGGACGCGAAGCTAGCGCAGTCTGTATAATTCCTTGGACATGTTCATGTGCTTTTCCAGTAAGTTGCTTCCTAGGAGGTCTGACATATCCTGTCCCCAATCCCGTTGCTACTTCACATAATTTTATGTTTTGTACTAACTGTGGAGAAATATCCAGTTCCAAAAGGGGTAAAAACCACCGGAAAACAGCGGTTGCTTTGTCCCATTCTCCAGCCTTACAATAGGTGTAAATTGCAACGGTTTCTTCAGGAAAAGCATCTACTAACCCAGCTACCCAACCACTTGCACCCATTAATAAACATTCCATAGCAATCGTATCTACTCCACATAGAATTTTAAACCGATCCCCAAAATGATTGATCATCCGTGTTACGTTTGTAGTGTCTCGAGTAGATTCTTTTACAGCATTGATATTATCATACTTTGCTAATTCCTCAAACATTTCAATGGTGACCTCAATTTTATAATCAACAGGATTATTATAGATCATTATGGGTAGTGAAGTACTTTCTGCTACGGATGAAAAATAGGCAACTGTTTCTTCATCAGTGGCCTTATAACGCATTGGCGGGAGGAGCATTAAACCATTTGCGCCCTCAGATTCAGCTTGCTGAGCCAAAAGCACAGCTTGAGCGGTTGATTGCTCAGCAATATTCATAATTACAGGTATTTTTCCAGCTACTTGCTCCAGACTAGTTGTCAAAAGTGTGCTTTTTTCTTTTCTTGTCAAGGTACTTGCCTCTCCCAAAGTTCCACCCAGGATAATACCATGAACACCAGATTCAATCTGAGCTGATAAATTGATTTTAAATGCCTCTAAATCAAGGTTATGAGCTGAATCAAATTGTGTTGTTATGGCAGGCATTACACCTTTCCACTTAAAATTTTTCATTTCGATTTGTATTTCAATATGTATTGTTCAATATAAGTTTTTTTAAAATTTAAGGCTGCTTTTTGAAAAGATTTCTAACTTGAAAATGAAGTATTATTTTAACACCTCAAATTAATATGGATCATATTTCTTATTTTAAAACAACCATAGGTTGGATCAAAATTCACGAAGAATCTGATAAGCTTTCCTCACTAAAATTTGTCGAAAAACCCCCCTCCAATACAAGAACTAATCTTTCGACACTTTCCAAAAAAATAATACTTGATTTAAAAGGTTATTTCGACACAGGGGTTTTGAATATTGATTTACCGCTTCCAATAACAGGGACAGCATTTCAAAAACAAATTTGGGAGCTTGTAAAAGAAATTCCGAAAGGAAAAACAATGACGTACAAACAGTTGGCTTTGCGTTATGGAAATCTAAAATCTATTCGAGCTGTTGCTAATGCTGTTGGTAAAAATCCCATTATGCTATATATTCCTTGTCATCGGGTTATTGGAAGTGATGGATCTATGACGGGTTATGCTGGGGGAATTAAAAATAAAAAATGGCTCTTAGAACACGAAGGTGCATCCATTCAAAAAACATTAAATTTGTGACACATGCGCTAAAGCCCATTCAATAAATGCTGATATTTTGTTAATGAAAAAAATTTTTAAATCCATCATATTTCTTCTGGTAATCTCATTTGGCTTACTCTATATTTCTGATTACAATTATTTATTAACTGCCGTATCAAAAATTTACTTCAAAGGACACACTACAGCCTTTTTATCTGATTACAAGCACTTTGACAACCGAATCCTACCAGCTTCAAAAACACCTGAACCTTGGCCACTCCATTCAAAATTCAATACGATCACCCTCACAGAAGAACAAGAACAAATCAATATCAACAATGAAACAGTTGCTTTTTTAGTAATCAAAAATGACAGTATTTATTTTGAAAAATATTACGATGGTTATGGCTTAGATTCCAAAAGCAATGCCTTTTCAATGGCTAAAAGTTATGTTTCTGCATTGCTTGGAAAAGCCATAATGGAAGGTTATATCGAAAGTTTAGATCAACCTGTAATCGATTTTATTCCTGAACTCAAAGGAGAATATGCATCACAAGTTACTGTAGGCGACCTATCCAGCATGGCTTCCGGGCAGCGATGGGACGAAGCCTATTACTCTCCATTTTCTGTGACTACGGCAGCCTATTTTGTTAAAGACTTGGAAAGCTTAATTTTAAATCAACCCATAGAATCGGCTCCTGGAAAATCATATATATACCAAAGTGGTACTACCCAATTACTCGGTATGGTAATCAGTAAAGCTACAGGGAAAAAATTAACGAACTATCTCCATGAAAGTTTCTGGGATCCTATGGGGGCTGAACAAGAATCCTTGTGGCAAATTGATAGTAATGAGTTTGGATTAGAGAAAGCCTATTGCTGTATTGCTTCTAATGCACGAGATTTTGCTCGTTTGGCAAAGTTGTATAAAAACCATGGGAAATGGAACGGTATGAAAATCCTTGATTCAACCTTTATAGCCAAATCTATTCAACCTCGTTTTGAGGAAAGTCCAGAATATGGTTATGGTTGGTGGTTAAAAAAATACAAAGGGCATAATGTGTTTATGAATCGAGGGCATCTTGGACAATACGTAATTACTTTCCCAAAAGAAAATCTGATCTTCGTTAGACTTGGAAATAGCAAAGGTCCCGCAGGAAATCCAGATGACCCTTTTACCCCAGACATCTATCGATATATGGAAATTGCCCTTGAACTTAATTCAAATGTTAAAACACCTTGATCTTCATAAGATTCTTTTTTTAGATATTGAAACTGTACCGCTTTACAGCACTTTTCAGGAGGTCCCTCTTGTTGAAAAGAAATACTTTGAAGAAAAAACAGCATATCAAAGAAAGAACGAAATCACTGCTGAGGATTTTTATGGTAGCGCTGGAATTTGGAAAAATAGTTTGTATTTCTGTTGGATATTTTGCTCCACAAGATAATCGGAGAGAATTTCGTTTAAAAAGTTTTTTTGGTGATGAAAAATTTCTTTTGATTGAATTTAAAAAACTTCTTGAAACCTATTTTAACACACCCAAACACAGACTCTGCGGACACAATGCCAAAGAATTTGATTTTCCATTTATTGCAAGAAGAATGTTGGTTCACCAAATTCCATTGCCACCTACCTTACAATTATTTGATAAAAAACCTTGGGAAATTCCTCACCTAGATACTCTTCATTTATGGCGTTTTGGAGATTTTAAACACTATACTTCCTTAAAACTAATGGCTCATGTTTTAGGAATTCCAACTCCAAAAGATGATATAGATGGTAGTCAAGTGGCCAATGTCTATTACGAAGAAAAAAATATAGAGCGAATCGTTACCTACTGCGAAAAGGATGTTGTTACAGTAGCTCAAATACTTCTCAAACTTAGAAACGAAGCTTTACTAAACAAAAAAGAAATTTTATTTAGCCCCTAAAAAATACCTATATTAGAGTCTAATAAAATCAAATTAAGTGGAAACAAACTACGATGCCATTGTTGTTGGAACAGGAATAAGTGGAGGTTGGGCAGCCAAAGAACTTTGCGAAAATGGGTTAAAAACTTTGGTTCTTGAAAGAGGACGAATGGTAAAACATTTAGATGATTATCCTACCATGCATTTAGATCCTTGGGATATGAAAAATGGAGGAAGCACTTCACAAGAAGAATTAAAAAACTACAACAAGCAGCGAAGATGGGGGGTCAATGAAGGAAACCGCCATTTTTACAATAAAGATGCTGATTACGATTATGATGAAGACAAAGCATTTGATTGGATTCGTGGAACTCAAGTGGGCGGTAGATCACTTATTTGGGGCCGTCAAACCTACCGCTGGAGCGACGATGATTTTGAAGCAAACCTTCGAGACGGTATTGGTGTAGATTGGCCGGTACGTTATAGAGACATTGCCCCTTGGTATTCCTATGTTGAGAAATTTATTGGGGTAAGTGGTGAAGCATTAAACCTTCCCCAACTTCCAGATAGTGAGTTTTTACCCCCTATGGAGTTAAACTGTGTAGAAAAAGAATTGCAGTCCTCGATTGCTAAAAATTATACAGATCGAGTATTGACCGTTGGTAGAGTAGCACATATTACTCAAGGAACAAAATCAGACGGGGGGAGAACCCAATGTCAGTTCCGTAATCGTTGTGATAGAGGATGTCCTTTTGGTTCTTACTTTAGTTCTAACTCTTCTACCCTTCCTGCAGCTGAACGTACAGGAAACTTAACACTTCGCCCTAATTCTGTAGTTTCAGAAGTAATTTATGATGAAAAAAGTCAAAAAGCGAAAGGCGTTAGAGTTATTGATACCGAGACCAAAGAGGTGTTAGAATTCAATTCTAAAGTCGTTTTCATCTGTGCATCTTCAATGGCCTCTACAGCAATTTTATTAAACTCTAAATCCGAACGTTTTCCTAATGGTTTAGGGAATGATTCGGGAGAACTAGGCCATAATATTATGGACCATCAGCTGGGTAGTGGTGCTTCAGGAACTTATGAAGGATTTGAAGATAAATATTACACAGGAAGACGTCCAAACGGTTTTTATATACCTCGTTTTAGAAACGTAGGCGGAAAGAAAAAAGATGTTGATTTTTTAAGAGGCTATGGCTATCAAGGAGGAGCGGGACGTGGGAACTGGGCCGATGTAATCGCTGAATTTGGCTATGGTTCTGAGTTTAAAAATGCAATACTCGAACCTGGAAAATGGAATATTGGTATGGGAGGATTTGGTGAAGTATTGCCCTACCATGAAAACCGGATGTATTTGAATTACAATAAAATTGATCAATGGGGTTTGCCTAAAATTGTATTTGACGCTGAATTCAAGGAAAATGAAAAGAAGATGAAAGAAGATTGGAAAGTACAAGCTGCAGAAATGTTAGAAAACGCAGGATGTAAAAATATCAATATCTACGATTCCAATGCACCAATAGGTAAAGGGATTCACGAAATGGGCACAGCTCGCATGGGGCATGATCCTAAAACTTCTATATTAAACAAACACAATCAAATTCATAGCGTTCCCAACGTTTATATGACTGACGGCGCATTCATGACCTCCTCAGGCACCCAAAATCCATCGCTAACTTATATGGCTTTTACTGCCAGAGCAGTTAATCATGCTGTTGGAGAACTGAAGAAAATGAATCTGTAACACAACATTCATTTTATGTCGGGAGTGACTCAAAAAAAAGAAAATCATTCTTTATTAAAGGTAGATCAACTTCATCTTGAAATCGATGGAAAACAACTTCTAAAACAAATTTCGTTTCAATTATCAAAAAATGAAATCGTTGCTGTTGTCGGAGAATCAGGAAGCGGAAAATCCCTTTTGGCATTATCTTTATTGGGACTTCAACCAAAAAATGCAACTGTTTTTGCCAAACAGCTTTTGTTTCAAAAGGAATCTTTATTAACCCTAAAATCCAAAGCTTGGCAAAACATTCGAGGAAATAAGATGGGGATGATTTTTCAAGAACCTCAATCGAGTTTAAATCCTTCTATGCGTCTTGGAAAGCAATTGCTTGAAGTACTTCAACAGCACACTAGATTTTCAAAAAAAGAGCAAAATCAAAAAATTGAAGAAGCACTTTTGGAAGTACAACTTACTGATCCAAAACGAATTATAAAATCCTATCCACATCAAATTAGTGGTGGGCAAAAACAAAGGGTCATGATCGCCATGGCGCTTTTATGCCATCCACAACTTTTAATTGCAGATGAACCCACCACGGCACTAGACGTAACCGTTCAAAAAGAAATTATTGAGTTACTCAAACGGCTACAAAAAAAACGCAATATGAGTATCTTGTTTATCTCACATGACCTTGTGCTTGTTAAAAAACTTGCCGATCGGGTGTTGGTAATGTATCAAGGAAAAATTGTAGAAGAAAATAAAACAGACGTTTTATTTAAAAATCCTGAGCAAGCATACACTAAAGGACTTTTATTTGCACGCCCCTCGACTACTGAGCGTTGGAGTCCATTACCAACTTTAGCTGACTACCAGATGGAGTCCTTTCATTCTCAGCAAATTACTCCCAAAGAGCGCTCAATAAGGCACGAAAAACTCTATGCTCAAAAACCACTATTAGAAGTTGAGAATCTTGAAAAAACATACCAAACCCGTTTAGGAATTTTCCAGAAAACAAATGCATTTCAGGCTGTAACACCACTTAACTTTTCGTTATTTCCTGGTGAAACCTTGGGTTTGGTTGGAGAATCTGGTTGTGGAAAATCCACCCTAGCAAGGGCTCTGATTTATTTAGATCCACCGAGCTCTGGAATTATATTATTTAAAGGAAAAATTATCGATCCTAAAGACAAGAATGGGATGCGGAATATTCGACAAAAAATCCAGTTTGTGTTTCAAGACCCTTATGCTTCATTACATCCGCTTAAGAGTATAGGCAGTGCTATTCAGGAAGTACTTACGCACTATTACCCCGAGAGTCAAGAAAAACTCAAATCAGAAGTTGTAGCTCTTTTATCTCAAGTTGGTTTGTCTGCACAATATTTTAACCGTTACCCACACGAGCTCTCGGGTGGTCAACGTCAGCGTGTAGTGATCGCTAGAGCATTGGCTACAAAACCTGAATTACTAATTTGTGATGAGAGTGTAGCGGCTTTGGATATATCTGTTCAGGCTCAAGTATTGAATTTACTAAACAAGCTTAAAAAAGATTTGGGATTGAGTTACCTTTTTATCTCCCATGATTTGGCAGTAGTAAAATACATGTCCGATCGGGTAATGGTGATGGAAAATGGTCGTCTGGTTGAGACACAAGAAGCAGATGCTCTATATGAACATCCTCAAAATTCTTATACCCAAAAATTGATTGAGTCAATAGCCTAAATAATTGGGAGCTACTAACTAAAGATTTAAGTCTTATAGAAGAAGATCATTTTCACTTACTCCTCAAAAAAGCTTCAAACGACATTAGTTCCACACGGGAATTGAGTTTGTATTTCTTTTTTAATTTGTCTAAAGATTTATTCGCTTCATTTAAACGAGTACCAATAATTTTTAAATTCATTAACTCATTCGCTGTAGGCGCACCGTAATTATTTTCTACCTTCTGGAATAGGTCAGTCATTTTCTCTCGCAATTGAGGTTCTGCTGCTCCGACATAATTGTCTCCAGTAGTGACTACCATTGTTTCTTTAAGTTTATTCAACTGGGCACTTATCTTTTTATTTTTTACGGTAGCTGCATATTCCAGATAAGTGTCTAATTCATAAACTTTGTATGCTAAAGACTCTATCATATCGTATAGTTGTGTAACTATTTTGTTTTTGAGTTTTCGATCAGCTTCTGAAATTTGTAATTTAGAATCGTACACTAGCTCGAAGGGGTGTTCAAACGTTTCCTTTCCTTTAGTAATCCTCGCTGTATAGATGCCTGCAGGAACGATAGGTGTCGTGAAGCCTCCAAATGAAAATGTTTTACCTGTTGCTACTTTCGGTTGTTTTTTTCTGTAAGACCAACTTACAATATTAATCCCTTTTGATTTTCCAGGGGTTAATTCAGTAATTGTATCTCCTTTTTGATCAACTATTGCCATGGTCATTTTTCCAAATGTATGCCGCTTTTTAAGGTGATATTTAATTTGTGCCTGACTGGATTTATTCCTTCCCACAAATTGGGTTTCGTTTCCGAAACCACCAGAAAAACTTTTTGTTTCTTTGATTACAGTCGGCTTACTATTAAAGAAATGAAGCGTCTTGTCCATTACTTTATCGTTAAGTTCTCGAAGAGGCGAGATGTCATCGATTATAATGACTCCTCTTCCGTGAGTGCCAAGAACCAGATCATTCGTTTGTTTCTGGAGAGCAATAAAGTGAGTCGCAACAGAGGGCATATTATTTGTGAATTTATACCACTTTTCTCCAGAGTTTAGCGTGATGTATAAACCGAGTTCGGTACCCAAAAAAAGTAAATCAGGATTTTCATAATCCACCTGTATATTACGTACTATCCCTTCTACCTCGTCGGTGATAATATTTGTCCAGGTTGCACCAAAATCAGTTGTTTTGTATGCATAAGGAGTTTTGTCATTGTTGTTGTGCCCATCAAAAACTGCATATGCTGTTGCCTTATCTAAGGTGCTCGCTTCAATGTGATAACACCAAGTGTTTTTGGGCAAACTGGGAATATTATCAACCGTATTTTTCCATGTTTTACCTCCGTCTTGGGTGATTTGCACATTACCATCATCTGTCCCTACCCAAATTATATTTGAGTCCAATTCAGAAGGTGCAATCGTGAAAATTGTTGTGTGATTTTCCGCTCCTGAATTATCCATAGACAATCCTCCAGATTTTTCTTGGTTTTGTTTCAAAGGATCATTAGTCGAAAGATCGGGAGAAATTATTTCCCATGTTTCTCCCATATCATCTGATTGATGAAGGAACTGACTCCCAATATAAATTCTATCAGGATGAATTGCTGTAACAGCCATTGGGGGATTCCAGTTAAATCGAAGTTTTTCGCCATTCTTTGTAGAAAGTGGCTGTATGGTTTTAATCAACTGTTTTTCAGTATCAATTCTCCATACATTTTCAGCACCTTGCATTTCAGAATAGATGATGTTTTTTGTAGGGTGTTTCAAAACTCTAAATCCATCACCTACACCGACTGAGTTCCAATCTCGAGCTTCTACTCCTCCCGGTGAAGATGAAGGCCCATACCAGGAACCGTTATCTTGAAGTCCTCCATATATGTTGTAAGGTTCTGCATCGTCTACACTGATTTGATAAAATTGAGATAACGGTAAGTTTTCTACAATCTCACAAGTAGTGCCTCCATTCCAACTTCTATAGACTCCTCCGTCTGTTCCGAAAAACATAAAATCTGAATGGATTATAGAAAAGGCAATGTCGTGTACATCACTGTGCATATTCCCTAAATTCTTAAATGTTTTTCCTCCATCTCTTGAAATGGATCCGTATAATCCCCCCTTAACAACAACGTTTTCGTCTTTAGGATCCACTACAATTCTAGAAAAATAAAAAGGTCTTACTGTAATTTCAAAATCATTATTTAGTTGTTCCCAATTTTCCCCACCATCATTACTACGATATAAACCTTTATCTTCTTTTTGCTCTGCCTCTATAACGGTATAAAGAATTTCTGGATTACTTGGCGCTAAGGCAATCCCCATACGTCCTAATTTGCCTTCTGGAAATCCGTTGTGAATTTTATTCCATGTTTTTCCTCCATCTAATGATTTATACAACGCACTATTTTCTCCACCTGAATCAAATGACCAAGCTGTACGTCTAAATTCCCACATTGAAGCATATAATATTAAAGGATTATTGGGATCCATAATAAGATCTGCGCATCCTGTTTTTGAGTTGATATATAATATTTTTTTCCAGGTCTGTCCACCGTCAGTAGATCTAAATACACCTCGCTCTTCATTATCCCCCCATAAAGCACCTAAAGCTCCTACATATATCTCTTGAGAGTTGTTAGGATTAATTACAATACTCGCAATTCGTTCAGAATTTTCTAAACCTATTTTATTCCAATTAGAGCCACCATCAATTGACTTATAAAGCCCATCTCCATATGAAACACTGTTCCTTGTCCATGTCTCTCCTGTACCAACATAAATCGTATTGTCTGGATCATTTGGGTCAAGTTTAACGGTTCCAATTGATTGAATATGATCGTCAAAAATGGGATTAAAAGTAGCGCCCCCGTCATTTGATTTCCATACGCCTCCACCTGCAGCACCCAAGTAAATAATTTTATTATTTGTTGGATGTAATTCAAGATCATTAATTCTACCACTCATCAATCCGGGTCCAATATGTCTTGCCGTAAGATCTCCAAATAAAGTTTTACCGTCAGAATTTTGTTTTTTTTGGCCATAGGTCAGTGATGCCACTAAAAAAATCCACAGCACAATGTATGTGTTACGCATCATAGTTAAAACGTTGTTTTTTTAAAAAAAGATTATTGTTTTACTGGAAACTTAAATTCTAAGTCATCTACTTTAGGATTTAATACAATTTCGCTCATAGAAATTGGTACCCCAGGTTGGTCTTTTACGCCTTGTGTCATTGAGAATGGAAAATATAATCCTCCGATTTCTTGATAGTCACTGAAAGTGACTTCAGAAATCATTCCTTTTGCTTCACCCGAGGTGATTTCAGACTGCATGGCTATGAGAACAAAGTTCTCCATATCGAAGTAATAAAAAGAAATGTCGTCTACTTTTTCTCCATCAATGGTTAAAGGTTCTTTTACCAATTTTATCTTAAAAGTATCTGTGCCATCAAAAGTTTCAGTACCGAGTAATTCAACTAAATAGCCTTTATTTTTATAATCAAGAAAGGAATCTGGAAAATCATTTAACTCTAATTTAAAATTGGCGGTAGCTTCAGCATCACTTTCCTCTGCTTCCATAGTTAGAAAGTTATGTGACCACAAACGCTCTCCATCATAGACTCCCTGCTTGATTTTTTTACCTTGGAAATTAACTACTTGCATTTGTCTTCCATCTTTAAATTGATAGATCTCCAAGGGGATTTCCATTCCACCTTGATTCATACTTGCAGACATCTTAATTCCTTCTAATTTATTCCAATTATCAATACCACCTGTATTTTCAAAATAGTTTGAGATAATTTCTTCTACTGTTTGTGCAACTCCTAGTTGACATACCAAAAAAAGAGCTAGTGTAAAAAATAATGATTTGGTTGGTTTCATTTGTAAAATTTTTTTAAAATTTAGGTTTAAAGGGCTTTTTGCATAAAAATATAAAATCCTTCTTAAAAAAAAAACCGAAAGCCAATTATCGTGATGTTATAGAAGAATTTATCTCTAAAAAAATCTATTTACAAACACTCAAGTTTTTTAGCTTTTTTAAGGTGCTGGATTCGGCTGAAGCGTGTGAATTTCTTCGATTCGCTCCAAAATCTCTTTACTTAATGATATTGCATGTGTGTCAATATTTTCTTTTAATTGCTCCAAATTAGTAGCTCCGATAATATTACTGGTTGTAAACGGACGGTCATTCACAAAAGCTAAAGCCAATTGTGTCAGGGTGAGATTATTTTCTTGAGCCAATTGGTAGTATCGCTCCACTGACGCGGTACATGCTTCAGAGCTGTATCTATCGTAATGTGGAAAAAGGGTCAAACGTGATTTATCAGGTCGATTTCCATTTCTATATTTCCCTGATAACACTCCAAAAGCAAGTGGTGAATATGCCAAAAGACCCACGTCTTCACGATGACATACTTCGGAATTCCCTACTTCAAAAGTTCGGTTAAGGAGTGAATAGGGGTTTTGTATAGTACGCACCCTAGGACGATCTGCATTTGAAGCACTTAAAAACCGCATCGTACCCCAAGGCGTTTCATTTGAAAGACCGATATATCGTATGTTCCCTTTTTTCACATGAGCGTTTAATGCCTCTAAAACCATTTCAAAGTTTTCTTCCCAAACATCGCCTCGTTCGTAATCGTATCCTCTTTTACCAAAAAAATTGGTAGGTCGTTCTGGCCAATGTAATTGATACAAGTCAATATAATCAGTCTGAAGGCGTTTAAGACTTTTTTCTACAGCTGTATCTATAGTTTTTTTTGAATAGCTTTTATCGGTTCTAATATGCTGAGTAAATGCAGCAGGCCCAGCAATTTTGGAAGCTAAAATTATTTTCTCTCTATGCCCTGATTTTTTAAACCAACTCCCAATAATTCGTTCCGTCTCTCCTTGTTCTTCTTGTCTAGGTGGAATTGGATATAATTCTGCCGTATCAAAAAAATTGACCCCTTGATCAAATGCAAAATCCATTTGCTCGTGACCTTCATGCTCGTTGTTTTGTCTTCCCCAAGTCATGGTGCCTAAACATATTTTACTCACCTTTATTTGTGTGCCTGGTAACTTATTGTAATCCATTCTTTAATTTGTTTGTAATAGTGCTGTAATTTCATCAAGTGAAGGGCTTAAAACGACCTCTATTCTTCGGTTTGAAGCTCTTCCTTCGGCAGAACTGTTGGGTCCTATAGGCAAGAACTCACTGCGCCCTGCTGCAGTTAAGTTTTGTGGTAAAATCCGTTCATTCTCTAATAAAATATTGACTACTGCCGTTGCTCTTTTTGTAGAGAGATCCCAGTTGGATTCTAACTGCCCTTTTGGTGAAAAAGGAACATTGTCTGTATGACCTTCAATCAGAATCGCAATATCAGGATTTTCTTCCAACACTTTTGCCAAATCACTCAATGCTTGTTTTCCAGCAGGTTCTATGTCCCATCGACCTGATTTAAATAATAATTTATTCTCCATGGAAACATATACTTTCCCATTGCGCTGCTCTACCGTAAGCCCTTTCCCTTCAAAATTTAAAAGAGCATTAGAAATACGATTCTTTAGTTCACTCAAAGCTTGTTTCTGATTTTGAATCATTTCTTCCAACTGATCAACGCGTTCAGATCTAGACTGAAGTTCTGTTTTTCTTAGAGCGATTTCTTTTAACAATGCATTGTTTTGTGCTATGCTATTTTGGATTTTTTCTTCACTATTTTCTTTCAATAGGACGTATTTTTCTTCCCACTGTTTTACTTGTTCAAGAGCCATAGATACGCTATCTCTGGAACGCTCTAAATAGGAGGAAACTTCTGATAAATCATTATCCAACTTATCCCATGCTTGTTGTAATGAATCTCGTGATTTTTCAAAGCCGTTGCGTTCAGATTTCACAATCGCATATCGAGCCTCTAAATCATTAAATACCTTTGTAGACACACAACTAGAAAAACTCAGCAAAAAGAAAACTAATCCAGATAAAAAAAATTGTTTCATAATTAAAATTTGAGTTCGAGTCCAACTGGACAATGATCAGAATGTTTTGCCTCAGGTAAGATAAAAGATCTTTTTATATTATTTTGAAGCGGATTACTAACCAATGCGTAATCAATTCTCCAACCTTTGTTGTTATTTCTTGCATTTGCTCTGTAGCTCCACCAACTATAACGATGTGGTTCTTGGTTAAAAAGACGAAAAGAATCTATAAAACCTGACTTCATAAAATTATCCAGCCAAGCTCTTTCTTCTGGAAGGAAACCAGATACATTTTTATTTCTAACAGGATCGTGAATATCTATGGCTTGATGACAAATATTATAGTCTCCACAAATAATAAGATTAGGAAACTCAATTCTTAGCTTAGTTATATATTCCTGAAACTCGTCCATAAAACGAAATTTATATTCCAATCGATCCGGATTTGTTCCGGAGGGGAGGTATAAACTCATTACAGAAACCTTATCAAAATCTACTCTTAGAATTCGACCTTCAAAATCCATATGGTCAATCCCACTTCCATAACTAACATTTTTGGGTTTTATTTTAGTAAATATTGCAACGCCACTATACCCTTTTTTTTGAGCAGATAACCAAAAATGCTGATATCCTAAAGCCTCAATTTCAGTCATGTCGACCTGATCGACCATTGCTTTAGTTTCTTGCAAACAAACTACTTCTGGATTTGCTGCTTTTAACCAACCTACAAAATCTTTTTTAAGAGCAGCGCGGATTCCGTTAACGTTATAGGAAATGATTTTCATCTGCAACTAAAATAATGATTTGTTTTTTATCACCAGGTGACTTTGAAAATCTTTATGTTATAAAATATGAACACTTTTATCTTACAAATCTGGATTAAAAAAAATTCTTGATTGAAAAGTGGTATTAAATCTTCTGAAGCCAATTCTTGATGTCAAGCTTTTCACCCAATAAAGAAGAAAGATCTTCAATAGCGACACGTTCTTGTTGCATGCTATCTCGATCCCTTAACGTAACCGTATTGTCTTCCAAAGACTGGTGATCTACAGTAATACAAAAAGGAGTTCCTAAGGCATCTTGTCTGCGATATCGCCTTCCAACAGCATCTTTTTCGTCATAGGCAGTTGCATATTCCCACTTTAGTGTGTCAACAATTTTGTGAGCTAATTCTGGAAGTCCATCTTTTTTCAATAACGGCAAAACAACGACTTTGGTCGGTGCCAAAACTGAAGGTAATTTTAAAAGGGTTCGTGTACTCCCATCTTCTAGAGTTTCCTCTCTCAATGCCCATGAAAAAACAGCCAAAAACATTCTGTCTAGACCTATGGATGTTTCGACTACATAAGGGGTATAGTTTTCGTTGCGTTCAGGATCAAAATACTGTAATTTTTTACCTGTAAATTTTTCGTGGCTAGAGAGATCAAAATCTGTTCGAGAATGGATTCCTTCTAATTCTTTGAAGCCAAAAGGAAATTTAAATTCTATATCAGATGCGGCATCGGCATAATGTGCCAATTTTTCATGATCATGAAAGCGATAATTTTCCTCACCCATTCCTAAGGATAAATGCCAACTCAAACGGGTTTGCTTCCATTGCTCATACCACTCTTTTTGTGTGCCGGGAGGAATAAAAAATTGCATTTCCATTTGTTCAAACTCTCGCATTCTAAAAATGAATTGTCTAGCAACAATTTCATTTCGAAATGCTTTTCCTGTTTGGGCTATACCAAAAGGCAATTTCATTCGTCCAGTTTTTTGAACGTTAAGATAATTTACAAAAATTCCTTGAGCAGTTTCTGGGCGAAGATATAAATCCATCGCAGTATCTGCAGATGCTCCAAGCTTCGTGCCAAACATCAAGTTGAATTGTTTGACATCCGTCCAATCTCTTGAACCCGTATCTGGACAGCTAATTTCTAATTCTTCAATTAGAGCCTTTATATCAGCCAAGTCTTCTTTTTCTAATGACTGACCTAAGCGTTTTAAAATTAATGTTGCTTTTTCTTGATTGGCAACTACCCTTGGGTTTGTTGCTCTGAACTGCGCTTCATCAAATGAATCACCAAAACGTTTAGCGGCTTTTTGAATTTCTTTGTCAATTTTAGCTTCAATTTTAGCAACATAGTCTTCTACCAAAACATCAGCACGATATCTTTTTTTGGAAACTTTATTGTCTATCAAAGGATCATTAAATGCATCAACATGCCCAGAGGCTTTCCATGTTGTAGGGTGCATTAAAATGGCGGCATCAATTCCAACAATATTTTCATGAAGTTGAACCATGGATTTCCACCAGTATTCACGAATGTTATTTTTTAGAGCGACCCCATTTTGAGCATAATCATATACGGCACTTAATCCGTCGTAGATTTCGCTGGAGGGAAATACAAATCCATACTCTTTGGCATGGGAAATTACTTTTTTAAACTGATCTGTTTGCTGCGTCATTCGGCAAAAATAATTCTTTTTGTTATTTTTAAGGAGCTCTTGATCTTATTCTATGAAAAAAAATACTTTTGCTTTAATTCAAACCTTTAAAGACCTGATTTTTCCTAGAAATTGCTTCGGCTGTGAATCGCCATTAAATTTTTACGAAAAAAGATTGTGTTTGAGCTGCCAAATTCAATTGCCGTTGACCTCTTTTCATTTTACTCATAAAAATCCACTATTTCAAAAATTGAATTTGCAATTTGAAACAATGGCTGCAACCTCTTTGTTCTTTTTTCAGAAAGAAGGGGTTTTGTCCAATATGATTCATCTTTTCAAGTATAAAGGAGTAAAAAAAATAGGGTATTTTTTAGGAGATTGGCTCGCAAACTGTCTCCTCGAAAGTACTTTTTTTAAAAATATTGAGGGGATTGTACCCGTTCCATTGCATTCAAAAAAGCAAAAATCAAGAGGGTACAACCAAGCAGAAATCATCGCAGCTGCGCTTTCAAAAAAAATGGGAGTTCC
>Ga0209654_1000129_pt1 | contig 78835 bp, 71 predicted proteins | sample SaaInl1SG_22_DNA_FD_184646 | JGI IMG/M metagenome (GOLD analysis project Ga0209654, IMG submission 184646) | Marine microbial communities from expanding oxygen minimum zones in the Saanich Inlet - ESP_161SG_22_DNA (SPAdes) (version 2) | ecosystem: Environmental > Aquatic > Marine > Intertidal... | reverse complement strand
AAAGCAATGATAAACTTCCAAAAACAACCTGAAATCTTCATCAATCTTCATCGAATTTCGTAGTTTAAGGGGGTTCATGAGCGGAAAGTGCCGAAATACTACAGACCAAGCTCTTTGCGGAAGTATTGCACGCGCATCGTTACCTTATTGTATCACACTTACACCTACGATGGTAATGGTATGATAGGGACATTAACGCGAGATATGAGTACGAGTCTTGTTGCGGTGGGAGAGAATGTCCAGAGCTCTGAGTATGTGTACGATCACATGGGCCGTTTAATGACGGGATCTATTGAGTTTGTGGGCAAGGTTGGCAATAAATATGCTGTTTCGACGTCGTATAATAAGGCGGGCGGTTTATTGTCAAAGGTTTCGAGTCCTGACGCGTCGGCTCAGGTGTTTGCTGCGACTTCACAGGAAATGACCTATGATTTGACGTACCAGTACAGTGGCACTAAGCCGCACCAGTTATCTCAGGTGATCAGTTCGCAGGGGGTGCCTTACGCGATGTCATTTTCCTACAATGCTTCGGGCAGTATTTCCGAGATCACGGACCTGATGGGTGTGGATCATTCGAGCTATTACTGGGGCCAGGAGCAGTGGTTGTGTGGTGTGGAGAATGCTCAAGGCATCCACCACTATGTATACGACCACGCGGGCGAGCGCATCATGAAATCTTCGATCACCCAGACGACGGTACAGCTCAATGATGAGACGATCAACACGGTTACGACGTTGGAGCCTTATACCCTGTATGTGAATCCGTACTATGTGGTCACGTCCTTTAGCAATGCGGACCAGCGCTCGAAGCATTATTACATGGGCACTCAGAGGGTTGCCACGGACATCGGTGTGGATTATGGGGTGAGCCCCTCGCCGGAGCAGTTGTCGGGTGCGCGCGGCGGCGATGATGCGGCGACGGCGGGAGAAACCCCCCAAGGGTTAGAGACGGACCAGACTCCTTTCCAGAGCTTGGGCTATAAGCAGGACCTGGAAAGGGTGCTTTTGGGCCTAAGCGGTGAGATCGGAGTTGAGGATCTAAGTGAGGCTTTGGCACCGATTGAGAGTTTTTACCCGGACTTAAGCGCTGGGGTGAATTCAGGGGAAGGGATAGAGTCGGAGACTCCGTTGTATATAGGCACTCGCATTATGTATTGGTACCATCCGGATTATGTGAGCAATGTGGATATGGTGACCGATAAGTCGGGAGAGGCCTATGAGCTGTTCTTATACAATGCCTGGGGCGAAAGTCTCCACCACTGGACTAGCAGCAGCACCAACAGCTGGAGTTCACCGTATCGGTTGAATTCGAAGGAATTGGATTCAGAGACGGGGATGCACTACTACGGAGCGCGGTACCACCATCCCAAGTTAAGCGTATGGATGAGTGTGGATCCGAAAGCCATGAGTGGTGATAATATGACACGTTCGCCGTATAATTTTACGGATAATAATCCGGTCATTCTTATTGATCCAGATGGAAGAGATGTTGTCTTCTTTAATCGACAAGGGAAAGAAGTTCACAGAATCGAGTCATCAACATCTTTTGAAACATATGTAATGCATAAAAATGCTGATGATCATGTCATGGATCAAACTCACTATGAATCAAGGGCAGGTTGGGTACAAGCAAGAATGCCAAATGTCATTCAGGAAAAGGGCGGTAGTCCAACTACAACTTCACGATATCAAAAGCTCGATTATCAAATTGCTGCATCAACTCATTTGTTTAATGAAGCAAAAAATGATGGTACACTTCAACTCGTAACGGATGGTAATGCTTCGATACCTACTTCAGCACTATCAGATATTCCGAACCTAGACCCAACTTTGGTGAAGGCAGTGGCAATGCAAGAATCAGCAATTGGAAGTGGCGGTGTTGACGATGTTATGCAAGTAAATGTAAGTGGTGACTGGAATGAATTCAAATCTCAATATGGCCTAAGTAATGGTGGAGCTACAAACTCAACTCTATCTATAAATGCAGGAATACGTGTACTCGCAACCAAAGGATTTAAAGGAGGCATTGATTATAATTCCACAACAGGCGTAAGGACTTTTGAATTTCAAGGTTGGGATAAAGCAGTTGAGTCGTACAATGGTGGTGGGACTACAGGTTATTCACAGTCAGTTAATGACATGATAGACAATTCTGTTCGGGCTTCCCAAGAGAACTATTAGATTGATTATGAGAACACTTATTTTACTTATTACGCTTTCCTGGGTAGGTTGTCACAACCCAAGTATTCCAGACAAATACGAGTGTTTAGCCTTCCAATCCAAATCTGTTACTGATAAAGTACAGTCATATCTTGTCTCGGAATCCGAGTTGCAAGAAGATAGTATCCCGAGTATTGTAGAGGCCTTTAGCGTCAATCCAGAAATAGATACTTTGGTCGAGTACGTGATGAATGATAAGCAACAGCTACGATTTAAAATAGACAAAGTTGAATTTGAGAATTTCATCAATAAGGAAGATAGCATTATGTCATGCCTTTTCAACAATGCCTTCCCTTATGGTAAGCTTATTAAGCTCTATAACAAAACGGTCAACATCTTAAGCGTTGGGGAGATGCAAGTAATTGAATACGAGATTCAAGGCGGAGCAGAAGTTTTCCCACATTCCATATTAATAGTTTATTCATCAAGTGATACTTCTTATGTTGGAAACATAATTATATCCGATGGAATAAAGTGGATAAATGACGGTAGAACCGATGGATCAATATTAGTTTTTATCGAAAGAATTAGAATTCACAAGCAATTAGGAATACCTCTATTCTTCACGGGAGAGTACTTCGTACCCGTCACACATTATAAGCTACCGGGAAAATGGGGGTGATGTATCAATTTAGTGCTTGGCGCATATTCGGCAGCTTAAGTAATTGAAAATCAACATCGAAATAATTTTGAAAGGGATGAAATCCAGTGTTCTGTCCCCCCGCTGCCGCGCGAATCCTTTCGCGTGGTACTACTATTCACAGAAATGAGAAATAGTAGAACAAACTTGCTTTCTGTTATTTTTGATTCATGATCCGCAACTATATAATTTACAAGGTTGGTAGTGTCCCATTTTGTGTGTCTGAGCAGTTCGCGTCAGTCTTCGAGGGCATTACGAATTTAGGTTCGGGACACAGGAATCACCCTATTGTAGATCCTATGTCGCATTTAATTGACCGTCCTCAATCGAATTCGGCGTCTATGTCTAGACATGTAAATCATACAGAGGATGAAGGGGGCCGTGCCTTCCGCTTACGCGAAACAACCGTAAACAATGACGCCTGATGAAAAATTTAGCGAGACCCTTCAGCCTCCCACTTGCCCACTGTTGAGGCTGAGCTGCGGGCGTTTTGGACGGAATTTGTGTGCTAGATTGTGTGCTAGAATTGAAAAAAGCACCTACATCGGTTGACGTAAGTGCTTGATTTTGAGTGCTCCTCCTGCTGGGCTCGAACCAGCGACCCTCTGATTAACAGTCATATGCTCTTTGTTAATTAATCTGGTCTAATAATATACGGAAAACGTAGAACTTGTGTGTGTTAGCGCGGAAACCGGATTTCTGGCAATCGCGCAAGGGGTGTACGGTATTTACCGTACACCATTTTTCAATGTCGAATCTCATTGGAGCATAAAAAAACCACCCCGAAGGGTGGTTTATAGGTTTTTCTTATCGCATTGGGCGTCCGCCGCCAGGTCCAAGGCGTCTGTCTTTATCTGTTGGACGATCGTTACCTTTCATACGTTCCATCATTCTACGACCAAATTCTTTTTCGGCCTTCATGAGTTGAAGCGTTTTCTTTGCTCCTAATACGTCAATAAAATCATCGAGGTAAGACTTACGAAGTTCTTCGATGGCAATATGAATATCTGACATCTTATAAATCATCGTCTCTAATTCCTTTTCACTTATTTCTTCATCCTTTTTCAAGCTTAAGAAATTTGACCGTTGCTTTTCGCGCAACTCATGTTCTTTAGTTTGAAGCTCGTTATATACTGGCCAAAAAGCTTGGCTTTCAGCTACAGTGAGTTCAAGTTCCTCGGTGATGTAGGCCACTTTAATGGCCTCAATTTTCTCTTTCTTTTTTTCAAGCTCTGCACGATCGCCCATCTTTGGTTGTGCCATGACCGCTGCTGTAGAAAGCAAGAGGCCAAAAATTAATGTCTTTTTCATAATTCTAAGTATTCGTAATTTGAGTTATAATAATCGTAATACACATCTGCATCAAGCTCGACATCAGCGAAATCAAGCGAATCGGGCTCCACAAAGGAGTACATATCCTCAATCTGCACATAGCCTAGGCTGTACATCTCAGCCATTAAATCTTCGGTTACTTCACTAGTATTACCTGAAGTGTTCGGCCAAAAGAATACGGCTAAAGCAATTGCAGCTGCGGCGGTCATGGACCAGCGAACAATATGCATGTAGCGCGACTTCGTTGCAACAACAGGGCTCGTGGTCCGGTCCACGAGATGCTGCTCCGGAATGCGTTGAAGCTTTGCTCTGAGCTCTTTTAAAAGAGCATCGCTTGCTGTATATGTTCCTTTTTTGTCCATTTAGTAGTTAGAGTTGTCGTAATTATGGAAGGTTTAAAAGGCCGATTAATTTTTCTTCCATCTTATTTTTAGCATGGTGGTAATTTGCCTTAAGTGCACCAATAGAAGTGCCCGTGAGTTCGGCAATATCCTTAAAGCTCAAATCTTGGTAGTATCGCAATTCAAAAACTAACTGTTGTTTTTCAGGAAGGGTTTCAATCAGTTGTTGAACACGCAGCTGTATTTCATCTCCATCCCACTTCAAATGCTCCATTGATTGACTTTCCTGTACATCCTCGATTGCTGCAGTTAGAAACTTCTTTTCCTTCCGTAGCTCGTTCAAAGCACTCCTGCGAACAATCGTGTAGCACCAGGTAAAAGGGTGGCTATTGCCCTTGAAGTGATGTAGATTTTTCCATATATTAATGAAGGCCTCTTGTAAGGCATCTTGAGCAAGCGCTTCGTTTTTAAGAACACCATGGGCACAATAGAGTAAGCGTTCGCTATACTGCTCCACCATTTGGTAAAAAGAAGCCTCCCACTGCTGTTGCAATAGGAGGCTTTTGATGTCTTTAGTTTCCTCCATCACTGTTTAGATAGGAGGAAGATAGTAAAGGTTTAAGCGGAAGAATTACTTTCTAGAGATAACCTTCTGCGCTGCGGCAACTATTGCCTCAGCGTTCAGTCCGTACTTCTCCATCAATTGTGCAGGAGTACCGCTCTCACCGAAGCTGTCATTAACAGCTACAAATTCTTGAGGAACGGGGTGGTTAGTCACTAAAGTCTGAGCAACACTCTCGCCCAAACCACCAAAGCGGTTGTGCTCTTCAGCCGTAACCACACATCCTGTTTTATAGGCAGATGCTAGTATAGCCTTCTCGTCCAGCGGCTTGATCGTCGCCATACCTATGACTTCTGCGCTAACGCCTGCGGCTTCGAGTGCTTCAGCAGCTTGCAAAGCCTCCCATACAAGGTGTCCAGTGGCAATAATGGTAACGTCTGTACCGTCTGTTAATACATCCGCTTTACCAATTTCAAATTTGGCATCAGCAGTAGTAAAGTTGGCAACGCTCGGTCTTCCGAATCTCAAGTATACAGGACCGTCATAATCGGCGATTGCAATGGTAGCAGCTTTAGTTTGGTTGTAATCACAAGGGTTGATCACGACCATGTGCGGCAACATCTTCATCAGACCGATATCTTCAAGAATCTGATGTGTTGCACCGTCTTCACCTAGCGTCAAACCTGCGTGAGAAGCACATATCTTCACATTTTTACCGCTATAAGCGATGCTCTGGCGAATCTGATCGTACACACGACCCGTAGAGAAGTTTGCAAAGGTTCCTGTGAATGGTATTTTTCCGCCTATCGTAAGACCGGCAGCAATACCCATCATGTTTGCTTCAGCAATACCGACTTGAAAGAATCGGTCCGGATTTTCATCTGCAAATGCATTCATTTTGAGTGAACCGGTAAGATCGGCACATAATGCAACGACGTTCTTGTTTTTTTGACCCAATTCTTGGAGGCCTGCGCCAAATCCTGAACGCGTGTCTTTATTGCCTGAATTTGTGTACTTCTTCATTATTAATTGATTTTCACAATGGTTGATGAGCCAGGGCTCACTCTAAATTCTTTGGTTTTACTGTAGCCCGTTTCTTGAGCAAATTTGCTTCTAAATACGACCATATATTGGCCAGGTTGGAGTTGGAATACCTGTCGCTCGCCGCTTTCACTGAGATCTGTCACCCATTCAAAACCGTCTTCTCTTTGCACAAAAATAGATCCATATCCGCTTGTACCCGCTTGTAAAGTGACCATACCTGGTGGAGGTACAGCTATCGTTGTTGTAGTACTAGGATTAACAACTACGCCACTTTGAAAAATCCGAGGTAGGGTTAAAATTTCCAAGTCATACGTACCGCTGAGGTACCGTTGAGTGGTGCCAAAGTCCTGCACATGAAGAATTTCATTTTTACCCTGTGGTTTGATAATGCAAGAAATAGTTGTGCTTTGTCTGGAGTTTGATCGAAGCTCTAACTGACCTTGTGGGGTAGACGCACCAATGTGGGTGTGCGTACCGGGATGAATAACGATGCTATCCACACGCACTGGGGGAACCGTATGAACTACCATATCATAAATCACTAAGGGATCTAAAACCATAGTATCCGGTTGGCCCTTATAATTTAAGGTATGGACGAAGCTCTTTCTTACTTTTTGCGAAGTGTGATCGTATAGTAAGATTGGAACGTTTGTCTCTGTCGGCTTACCTCGGCTATCTAAAAGGTTGATTTGAGCTGTTGTATTGTCTAAAGCTTGGGAAATGACGACGCCTAAAACGTTCTTAAAGGTATTTTCATCTGCTGCGTCGAAATACGTTCCAACACATTCAAAACTGTCTTTAAAATCCTCATCTAAGCCAATTCCAATAACAAATGGCTTAAGAATGATACCCTTTTGTTGAAGACGTTTACTCACTACACATGGATCGCCATCACATGCTTCCACACCATCTGTAATTAAAATGACGATGTTTCTACAATCCTCACAAGGCGGAAAATCATCCGATGCTTTCAAAAGCGAGCCAGCGATTGGAGTAGTACCCTTAGGTTTAATGGCCTTTAGCACACGCTTAATTTTATAGATGTTGCCGTTACTGAACGGAACCTCTAAACGCGTATCAGAACAATCTTGAGGTGGGACTGGTTTTTGATGACCGTAGACCCGGAGGGCCAATTGAAAATTTCCTTCCTCTTGAATTCCCTGCAAGCTATCGAGCATTTGTCCCATCAAGCGTTGCGCCACATCAATTTTAGCTCCACTTTCCCAACGCCCGTACATGCTCTGACTTCCATCGAAAACGAATAAAATTCGCGTTAGCGGAGGACGTTCTTCTTCAACCTGTGACTGTGCCTGAAGGGCAAGACAGAAAAAGAAAAATATTATGGCGACGAGTTGCTTCAAGGTGGACTAGTAATCTCCTAGCGTTTCAGGGTTTTGGCTGAGCGCATCAGCTAATTGATCGTCGTTCGGTGCAACACCATGCCATTTGTGTGTGCCCATCATAAAGTCAACACCGTTGCCCATTTCTGTGTGCAGGAGTATACAAACAGGTTGGCCTTTTCCAGCTGCGTTGGTCGCTTCAGTGAGTGCTGTTTTAACCGAAGCCAGGTCGTTTCCTTTTGCTACAGAAATTACGTGCCATCCGAAGGCTTCAAATTTAGCTTGAATAGAGCCCATTGCTAAAACTTCATCCGTTGATCCGTCAATCTGTTTGGCATTGACATCAACAGTAGAAATGAGGTTATCTATATTTTTGGCAGCAGCATACATTGCCGCTTCCCACACTTGTCCTTCTTGTAATTCTCCGTCACCGTGTAAGGTGTAGACCAAGCGGTCATCGCCATTTAATTTTTTTGCCTCAGCAGCCCCAATGGCAACACTCATTCCTTGACCTAGCGATCCGGAAGCGATGCGAATACCTTCCAATCCCTCATGCGTCGTGGGGTGTCCCTGTAAACGAGTATTCAATTTTCTAAACGTTGCCATTTCGCTTACATCGAAGTAGCCGGCACGTGCCAGGATAGAATACATCACAGGTGAAATGTGGCCGTTAGATAAGAAGAAAAGATCTTCTCCTATACCGTCCATTTTGAACCCCTTAGGTTCGTGTTTCATGTGATCAAAATAGAGTGTAGTCAAAAATTCTACACATCCTAAGGAACCGCCTGGGTGTCCTGAATTTACAGCGTGTACCATACGTACAATATCTCTGCGGACTTGGGATACGACGGCTTGAAGGTCTTGTTGTGACATGGGTGAAATGTTATATTCAATACACCGTAAAATTACGCCAAAAGAAGGCCCAATTCCCTTTTAAATCCAATTCACATATACACACGTTGCTAACAAAGAATCCGTTTATCTTTGCCGCCCTAAAGCAACTAGTATGAAGTGTGGAATCGTCGGCTTGCCGAATGTTGGAAAGAGTACGTTATTCAACTGTCTGTCTAGCGCGAAAGCGCAGGCAGCTAATTACCCGTTCTGTACCATTGAGCCAAATGTTGGTCAGGTAACTGTGCCCGATTATCGTTTAGAGCGCTTATCTGAATTAGTGAATCCAGTGCGTGTGCAACCGGCGAATGTTGAAATTGTAGATATCGCAGGATTGGTTCGTGGCGCATCGAAAGGAGAAGGTTTAGGCAACCAATTCTTAGGTAATATCCGTGAAACCAACGCGATCATACACGTGCTCCGTTGCTTTGAAAATGAGAATGTCACGCATGTCGATGGCAGTGTAGATCCTATCCGAGATAAGGAAACTATCGATACCGAATTACAACTCAAAGACCTCGATACCATCGAAAAACGCCTGGATAAAGCCAAAAAAATGGCCAAAAGCGGCGAAAAAGAGGCGAAACTCAACGTTACTACCTTAGAACGACTGATCGCTTTTGTATTAGAAGGCAGAAATGTGCGCGGTTTTGAACGTTCCGAGCGCGAACAAGAATTGATCAAAGAAATGCAGTTGCTTACGGATAAGCCAGTCTTGTACTTATGTAATGTGGATGAAAGCGCTGCTAAATCCGGAAATGCATATGTTGATCGTGTTGTTGAAATGGCGGCGGCTGAAGGTGCGGGTTGCATTCATATCGCGGTAAGTACAGAATCGGACATTGCTGAATTAGAAACCTATGAGGAGAAACAATTGTTTCTTGAAGAATTGGGTCTTGAAGATGCCGGTGTAAACCGTGTGATTCGTGCCGCTTACGAACTGTTAAACCTGCAGACGTACTTCACAGCGGGCGTGAAGGAAGTTCGGGCTTGGACCATTAAGAAAAACTTCACAGCACCCCAGGCTGCGGGCGTTATACATAGCGATTTTGAGAAAGGCTTCATCCGTGCTGAGGTTATTTCATTCGTAGATTACGATACTTTGGGCAGTGAAAATGCAGTAAAGGAGGCAGGGAAGATGCGTGTTGAAGGAAAAGAATACATCGTTCAAGATGGCGACGTAATGCACTTCCGTTTTAATGTGTAAAACCTGTGTATACTTTAACGCATTAAACGTGCGGTAAAGTCGTGTGCATTCTTAAATTAGAATCCTCTGTATTCCAATTTATTTATGGCACAAGAAGCACAATATACTGAAGACAACATACGGTCACTTGAGTGGGACGAGCACATCAGGTTACGTCCTGGTATGTACATCGGAAAGTTGGGCGATGGAAAGAGCCCTGACGATGGAATATACATTCTACTCAAAGAAGTCCTAGACAACTCTATTGACGAATATGTCATGGGAGCGGGTAAAACTGTTGAGGTGAAAATCGCCGACGGTCAGGTCATGGTTAGGGACTACGGCCGCGGTATTCCTTTAGGGAAAGTTGTTGATGTAGTTTCAAAGATCAATACAGGGGCGAAGTACGATAGTAAGGCGTTTAAAAAATCCGTAGGTCTCAACGGCGTTGGTGCCAAAGCCGTAAATGCGCTGTCTTCTGAATTCATCGTTCAGGCGTACCGCGACGGTAAAACGAAACGCGCAAAATTTTCCTTCGGCAAGCTGGTTGAAGACGATGCCATTGAGGAGTCTTCGCAGCGTAAAGGAACAAAAATCACCTTCCGCCCGGATATAGATATCTTCATTAACTACAAATACATGTTGGAGTATGTGGAGAAGATGTTATGGAACTATGCCTACCTCAATCCTGGACTTACCTTATATCTAAATGGAGAGAAGTTTTATTCAGAGAACGGTTTAAAAGACCTGCTTCAAGATAACCTCGATGGGAACGTCCTGCATGATATCATACACCTAAAGGCAGATGACATAGAAGTGGCCATAACGCATGCAGAACGGATGCAAGGTGAGCAGTACTACAGTTTTGTCAATGGTCAACACACAACCCAAGGAGGAACACATCAAAATGCGTTTAGAGAAGGACTGGTTACTGTAATGCGAGATTTTTACGGTAAAAACTTTGATGCGGCCGACATTCGTGCATGTGTGATCGGAGCAGTTTCTCTAAAAGTAGTTGAGCCGGTTTTTGAATCTCAAACGAAAACGAAATTAGGTTCACTAGAAATGGCACCGGGTGAAGTGCACGTTCGAACCTTCGTTGGAAATTTCTTGAAAGAACATCTCGATAATTATTTACACCGAAATCCGGCAGTTGCAGATATTCTGTTAAAGAAGATCCAACGCGCGGAACGCGAGCGAAAGGATTTACAGGGCATTCGGAAATTGGCCCGTGAACGTGCTAAAAAAGCAAACCTTCACAATAAAAAACTTCGCGATTGCCGCGCACATTTGAGTGATAATAAGCCCGGTGCAAAGGGCGATCGTCGACTTGAAACCACTTTGTTTATTACGGAGGGAGATAGTGCTTCAGGTTCAATCACTAAAAGCCGTGATGTGAATACACAGGCTGTATTCTCACTAAAAGGAAAACCGCTAAATTCATACGGTCTAACCAAAAAGGTAGTCTACGAGAATGAAGAATTTAACTTATTACAGGCAGCTTTAAACATCGAAGATGGTTTGGATGAGTTGCGTTACAATAATGTGGTGATTGCAACGGATGCAGATGTTGATGGAATGCACATCCGGTTATTGTTGATTACGTTCTTCTTGCAATTTTTCCCGGAATTGGTTCGCGAGGGACATTTGTATATTTTACAAACCCCCTTGTTCAGGGTTCGAAACAAAAAGGAAACCAGGTACTGTTACACTCCGGAAGAAAAAAACTCCGCTATTGACCAATTGGGTCCTCGACCAGAAATCACTAGGTTTAAGGGGTTGGGTGAAATTTCGCCGGACGAATTCAAGCATTTTATTGGAAAGGATATTCGACTAGAACCTGTAATGATTGGAAGAGATCATACCTCAGGCGACTTATTGGAATTCTACATGGGAAAAAATACACCGAAGCGTCAAGAGTTTATTATCGAAAACTTACGCGTGGAGAAAAATTTGGAAGAGGAACTCTTTAACTGATGAGCGAAGAAAATCAACCTATTAACGAAGAATTGGACCCGGAATTGACCGGTTCTGAGAGCATTGAGGAAGAAGGGAACCGCATAACGCGCGTTTCAGGGATGTATCAAGATTATTTCTTGGATTACGCTTCTTATGTAATCCTTGAACGTGCCGTACCTGCCTTAAACGACGGTTTAAAGCCGGTACAACGTCGTTTGTTGCATGCCATGAAAGAAATGGATGATGGGCGCTTTCACAAAGTAGCAAACATTATCGGGCAGACCATGCGCTTTCATCCGCACGGTGACGCCTCTATCGGTGACGCCCTCGTTCAGATGGGCCAAAAAGACTTGCTCATTGATTGTCAAGGAAACTGGGGGAATATTCTCACTGGTGATAGTGCCGCTGCACCCCGTTACATCGAAGCACGTTTGACAAAATTTGCCTTACACGTGGGCTACAGTCCTAAAGTCACGGAGTGGCAGCTTAGCTACGACGGTCGTGCGAACGAGCCACTGCACTTGCCCATGAAATTCCCCATGCTGTTGGCAATGGGCGTTGAGGGTATTGCGGTTGGTTTGAGCACCAAGATTTTGCCGCATAATTTCCTTGAATTGATTGATGCATCCATTAAAGAATTGGAAGGCAAGCCTTTTAAGCTTTATCCAGACTTCCCAACCGGCGGAACAGCGGATTTTTCAAATTATAACAATGGTGAGCGTGGCGCTCGCGTGCGGGTTAGAGCGAAGATTTCGCAATTGGACAAGAATACCCTGGTCATTACAGAGATTCCATTTACCACGAATACGCAAAGCTTAATAGATAGCATCTTAAAGGCTAACGATAAGGGTAAAATAAAAGTCAAGAAAATAGAGGACAACACTGCAGAACATGTAGAAATCCTTATTCATCTTCCGGCGGGTATTAGCCCTGATAAGACTATTGATGCGTTGTACGCTTTTACAAATTGTGAGGTGAGTATTGCACCATTGGCGTGTTCTATTCATGAGGATACCCCGTTGTTTATTGGCGTGAAGGATGTCTTGAAAAGAAGTACAGCGGCGACAAAAGACGTTTTAAAGGCGGAGCTTGAAATTCGATTGTCTGAACTGAGAGAGCAATGGCATTTTGCTTCGTTGGAACGTATTTTCATTGAAGAAAAAATTTATCGCGACATCGAAGAAGCGGAAACCTGGGAGCAGGTTATTGAGTTTATTGCCAAAGGATTAGAACCGCACATCGGTCACCTCATGCGTGAAGTTACTGAGGAGGATATCGTGCGTTTAACAGAAATTAAAATCAAGCGCATTTCCAAATTTGATAGCGATAAGGCCAACGATAAAATTCTCGATCTCGAAGGTAAAATTTCAGCCGTTCAACACGATTTAGCACATTTAGTGGATTACGCCATCAACTACTTTAAGGAGTTGAAAGAGAAATTTGGAAAAGGTCGCGAACGAAAAACAGAGATTGCGACATTCGATAGCGTTGAAGCCGCCAAAGTAGTAATCCGTAATCAAAAACTCTTTGTTAACCGCGAAGAAGGTTTTGTAGGTTACGGCATGAAACGGGACGAATATGTTTGTGATTGTTCCGATATTGATGATGTTATTGTGTTTCGCGCAGACGGTAAATACAGTGTCAGCAAGGTCAAGGATAAAGCGTTTTTTGGTAAAGACATCATTCACGTGGCCGTTTGGAAAAAAGGCGATGACCGAACCGTTTATAATGCCATCTACCTCGACGGCGTATCGAAAGTGAGTTATGTGAAACGTTTTGCAGTACAGAGTATTACGCGAGACAGAGAATATGATGTAACTACAGGAAGTAAAGGATCCCACATTACTTATTTTACTTCAAACCCGAACGGTGAAGCGGAGAAAGTATTGGTATTGCTGCGCCAACTAGCAAAACTTAAAAAACTTAAAATAGATCTTGATTTCGCAGAGATTGCTGTAAAGGGAAGAGGGTCTAAAGGAAATATTGTAACTAAATTCCCTGTGAAGCGCATCGAACTTAGGGAAAGAGGCGAGAGTACCTTGGAAGCTAGAAAAATTTGGTTCGATCCTGCAGTACAGCGTTTAAACAGTGACGAGCGCGGTAGATTGGTCGGAAGTTTCAAAGGTGAGGATCGCTTATTGATCGCGACAAAAAACGGAACACTACGAGTGGTAGTCCCTGAGTTGTCTCTTCACTTCGATCCAGATATGATCTATCTTGAAAAGTTGGAAGAGGATAAACCGTTGAGTGCCGTTTATTTTGACGGTGAGAGAGCGCGCTACTTTGTGAAGCGATTCCACTGGGAAGGCGGAGATAAAGAAGAAAATATCATTACTGCGCATCCTAAGAGTGAATTAAATTTCCTTTCAAATGATGCCTTGCCAAGAATTCAAATGGTCTACCGTAAAACGAAGGGAGATGCTCGAGAGCCAGAAGAAGTAGATTTGGCTGAATTCATTGCGGTGAAAGGAATTAAAGCAAAAGGGAACCAATTGACTACGGATACCTTAAATAAAATTGAACCGCTGGAGTCGTTGCCTGAACCCGAGGTTAATACACCATTAGAGAATGATGCTGAGGAAGATGCTACTTCTGAAGCAGAGAATAGCGCAGCTCCTGATGCTATTGCAGTGGTTGATACTCCCGTTGAGGTTACAGAGGTGAAGCCGGCAGGTCCTGTTGAATCCGTTGAACCTCAAAAGCCCGTCGCGCCTGAACCAAAGCAGGAAAAAAAGAGTTCTTATGATGCGGACGATAAAGCTCCTCAAATCACTTTAGATTTTTAATATGCGCCCCACGCTACTAACCTTACTTTTTGTCGCTTCTTTTGGCGTCACAGCACAAAACAGCCTCAATATTTCACTCAAGGGTCAAACGACTTATTTGAATGATATGAACGATATATGGGGGTATACCTCTGCCACAGGACGAGAGTTTGCATTGGCTGGAACCACGGCAGGTGTGAGTATTGTGGAGGTTACAGACCCTGTTAACCCGGCAAAAAAGCAGTTCATTCAAGGGCCATACAGTATATGGCGCGATTTGAAAACTTGGGATCACTACGCATATGTTACCCACGATAATACGTTTGCATGGAATACTATTCCCGACCATGGCCTTCTCATAATAGATTTGGACAGCGTTGATAATGTGAATCCAACCTATAAAACAATGAATCCTGTTATTCAGGCGCCTGCTGGCAGCATGGATACCTTACAAACAGCCCACAATCTATACATCGATGAAAACGGTTATGCCTATTTGTTTGGTGCGAATGTAGGTAATGGTGGAGCGCTTATTTTCGACGTAGCGACAGATCCTTGGAATCCTACTTACGTAGGTATGTATGACGATTATTACTTTCACGATGGAATGGTCCGTGGTGATACCATTTGGGGTTCCGCGGTTTATCAAGGTAAATTCATTGTTGTCGATGCTGCAGTAAAAGACAGCACAGTAACTCTAGCTACCCACGGTACGCCCAACGCATTCACCCACAATACTTGGATCAGTGATGATAATACCGTGTTGTTTACCACGGATGAGATTGGTAATGCATTTTTAACGGCCTACGATGTGAGTGATCTTGCGAACATCACGGAATTAGATCGGATTCAAACCTCATTAGGGACGAGCGTAATTCCCCACAATGCCCACGTATATGGCCAATGGGTGGTGACCTCTTATTATACAGCAGGTGTTCAGATTGTAGATGCAAAATACCCGGAATTACTAGTAGAGGTAGGCTACTATGATACCTCACCTTCCTTTTCAGGCAACGGTTTTTATGGCAATTGGGGCGCCTATCCTTATTTCGAGTCGGGTCTTATTGTTTGTTCAGATATTGAGGAAGGGTTGTCAGTGCTTGACCCGATATATGTCGAAGCATCACGACTGCACGTTGTGGTTTATGATAGTATAACAAAAGCACCATTAAGTAATGTTGATATATCCTTCGATCGAGCAGCAGATACCGTGCAAAGTAGTATCGATGGACTAGCAAATCTGGGTACTCATTTAGATGTATTGGATTCGATCAATCTAAAGTTAGCTGGGTTTGTTCCACATCACTCCTCGTACCAATGGCAACCTGGTGCATTTGATACGCTCAAAGTTGCTTTATTAAACGTGAACAACGTCGGTACACCTGATGTTGCCCATTCTGCGATTGTACTGCAGCCTAACCCGAACCATGGAACATTCCAATTGAGTGGCGTTGACGACGCGATGTATCAACTTGTGGATAGTCAGGGAAGAATGCTCGAGGATGGTCGTCTTTTGAATGATGTGTTAACGTTAAAAAACAATTACCCACACGGAACGTACTATCTTCGAATACAATGGGGTGCACAGGCGAAAACATTCCCCGTGATGCTTCTACCATAAGGCAATGTCGCTTTAAAAATTCGTTGTAAATCCTTTGGTTTTGTAAAAGTCTTCAATGATTGAAACCACTTCATCTTCGCTATTTGCGATGTGTAGGAGGTCTGTGTCGTTAGGACTGATTTTACCAGTTGCTTTGAGCGTATTTTCTATCCACTGCTTCAGACCATCCCAGAAATCGCTCCCGAAGAGAATTATTGGGAATTGATCAATTTTTTTTGTCTGAACTAAGGTGATTGCTTCAAAGAGCTCATCAAGCGTTCCAAATCCACCTGGCATGACCACAAAGGCTTGGCTGTACTTCACGAACATTACTTTTCTAGCGAAGAAATAGTCGAAATCTAAATTCTTATCGTGGTCAATATAAGGGTTGCTGTTTTGTTCAAAAGGTAGATCAATGTTGAGACCAACGCTGGGGCCTTTGCCTAACTGAGCACCTTTATTCGCAGCTTCCATTATACCAGGTCCACCGCCAGTAATAATGCCGAAGCCTTTACTGGTCAGTTGTCTGGCAATTTCTGTGGCAGCATCTAAATAACGTTGTTCCGTGGAATCTCGAGCTGAGCCAAAAATGCTTATGCACGGGCCAATTCTGCTTAGACTTTCATAGCCTTGCACAAATTCTGCCATTATCTTAAATAAGGCCCAGCTGTCTTCTGATTTTATTTCGGTCCAGGTTTTTCTTGAATGAATCTTCATAGGTAAAGTAGTTTCTTACCTATAAGATACGCAAAAGCGCGCATGAATTATTTTAATTCGTCGGCTAAAAATTGGCCCGTTATACTCGCTTTAATCTGAATCACTTCCTCCGGAGTTCCTTCCGCAACAATCCTACCACCGCCGGATCCACCTTCAGGACCCAAATCGACAATATAATCTGCTTGCTTGATGACATCCATATTGTGTTCAATGATTAGCACGGTATTCCCATGCTCCACCAATCGTTGTATAACCTCCATCAGCACCTTCACATCCTCAAAATGCAATCCCGTTGTGGGTTCGTCGAGTATGTACATGGTGTTGCCCGTATCTTTTTTGCTCAATTCTGTGGCCAATTTCACGCGCTGTGCTTCTCCGCCACTCAATGTTGTCGAAGGTTGCCCCAGCCGAATATACCCCAAGCCTACATCTTGCAATGTTTGCAGTTTCTGATTGATTTTAGGGACATGTTCAAAGAACGGAAGCGCGTCCTCAATACTTAAGTCCAAAACATCCGAAATGCTTTTTCCTTTATAGCGGACTTCCAAGGTTTCGCGATTGAAACGTTTACCTTGACAAGTTTCACAATGCACATAAACATCAGGTAAGAAATTCATTTCAATTACGCGTAAACCCCCACCTTCACAAGTTTCACATCGTCCTCCTTTTACATTAAAAGAGAATCGCCCTGGTTTATAACCGCGAACTTTACTCTCGGGCAAACCTGCGAAGAGCTGACGAATTTCTGACCAAACGCCCGTGTAGGTGGCAGGATTTGACCGCGGCGTACGTCCTATGGGACTTTGATCGATATCGATAATCTTATCAATTTTCTCAAACCCCTCGATAGTCCTGTACGGTTGTGGTTTACCCACCGCTCGGAATATCATCTGATTCAAGATAGGGTAGAGGGTACCGTTAATTAATGTGGATTTACCGCTACCACTAACCCCGGTCACACAGGTTAAAACGCCCAAGGGTATTCTTAAATCTACGTCTTGTAGATTATTTCCTGTTGCACCGAAAAGACCAATCCAGTCCTTAGGTTTACGACGTACATCTGGAACTCCTATCCCGCGTTGACCATTCAAGTATTGCGCTGTAATACTGTCACTTGCAAGGATGTCGGCTAAATTTCCTTGCGCTACAATCGCCCCGCCATGTACTCCTGCACGCGGCCCAATGTCGAGAATATGATCCGCCGTTTCGATCATGTCTTTGTCGTGCTCTACCACTAAAACGCTGTTGCCTATATCTCTTAATTGTTGCAGAGAATCTATTAGTCGCGCATTATCACGTTGGTGCAATCCTATAGAGGGTTCGTCTAAAATGTACAAGACATTCACTAACTGGGAGCCAATCTGCGTAGCCAATCGAATTCTTTGTGCTTCACCGCCACTCAAACTCCGCGCGCTGCGATTTAAGTTCAAATAACCCAGTCCTACATTCAGTAAAAATGCACTTCGCGCCCGCAGCTCTTTTACAATCTCTTCAGCGATCAACCATTCCTTTGGTCCTAAAAGGTCCTGTAAAGAATCAATCCATTGTCCAAAGTGTATTAAACTCTGTGTACTTACATCCGAAATGCTTTGACCTGCCACTTTAAAATGAAGACTTTCCTTCTTCAAACGCGCACCATCACATTTGCTACATGCTACGTTTTCCATGTATTCGTCCGCCCAGCGCTGAATGCTTCTGCTTTTCGCTTCTTTTCCTTGCGCTTCGATGAAGTTTATGATGCCTTCAAAGTTCAATTTATATTCTTTCGTAACGCCAATGGCTTTGTGCTCAATGGTCATCACTTCATGACTCCCGTTGAGAATAATATCCATCGCGGCTTCAGGAATATCTTCTACAGCAGTATCCATTGTAAAGCCGTGCTTTAATCCAATGATTTCAAGCTGGTTAAACATCCAATTCTTCTTGTATTCTCCAACCGGAGCAATACCTCCTTTTCTAATGGTCTTTTTCGGGTCAGGAAATAACTTCTGCTGATTCACCTGTTTCGTTGTACCCAATCCATCACACATCGGGCAGGCACCCTTAGGGCTGTTAAACGAAAACGTGTTCGGTTCAGGCTCTTGGTAGGCAATTCCGCTTGTCGGACACATCAGGTGTCTGGAAAAATAAGCCAATTCATCGCGCTCTAAATCCAACACCGCAATAGTCCCGCTACCATGACTCATGGCAGTTTCAACACTTTGCGCAATCCGAGCCTCTGCAGTCGCCGCCACTATAATACGATCTACGACAATCTCAATATCGTGCGTCTTGTATCGGTCCAATCGGTATCCACTACTCACCTCAACTACTTTGCCATCCACGCGGGCCCTAATAAAGCCCATCCTTGTAATTTGCTCGAACAATTCCCGATAATGGCCTTTCCGCGCCCGCACAACCGGCGCCAAAACGGCGATTTTACGACCGACATACCGCTCTGCGATCAATTCCACAATCTGTGCATCGGAATAGGAAATCATTTGCTCCCCTGTATTGTAGCTATAAGCGGTCGATGCCCGGGCAAATAACAAGCGCAGGAAATCACTCAATTCTGTTACCGTACCTACCGTGGACCGTGGATTGCGTGAGGTCGTTTTTTGCTCTATTGAAATCACAGGCGAAAGCCCATCAATCTTATCCACCTCGGGACGCTCCATATTCCCCAAAAATTGACGGGCATAGGCGCTAAAAGTCTCCATATAGCGACGCTGCCCTTCCGCATAAATGGTATTAAATGCCAATGAGCTTTTTCCCGATCCACTGAGACCGGTAATAACGACCAATTTATTTCTGGGAATGGCAACATCTACGTTGCGCAGGTTATGCGCTCTCGCGCCAAAGACTTCTATGTTCTCGCTCATTTAGAAGGAACCCAAATTTGGTATGCTTTGTTTGTGGAATTCGACAATTGCTGGCTTTGAATCCATGGATTGTAGGTTCTCAAGGTTTTGTAAGTAATTCCTTGTGTTTTTGCCCAACTGATCCAGTTCGCAACTTCTACATTGACAAAAATGGTATCCATCTCAGGAAAAGAGTAGCCCTGATCTTGATGATAGACATAGCCGAAATCTGCAAGGTTTTCGTGTATGTGTTTAACTGCAGCAATGCGGTAAACGTATCGCGCCGTCTCTGAATTCAACAAAAGGTCATAATAGCTGCCAACGCCTTGTTCTTCAAGTCTTCGCGCTGTCCCCGCCATCCCCATATTGTAGGAGGCTGCAGCTAAGGTCCAATTCCCAAAGCGTCCATAAGCCTCATTCAAATAATCACATGCAACTTGTGTGGACTTTTCAATGTGGTACCGTTCATCCACCTCTGTATTGATTTCAAGGCCATTTTCACGACCCGTACTCTTCATAATTTGCCAATAGCCCGCAGCACCAGCGGGACTGACCACATTCTGGAGTCCACTTTCTATCAAGGCTAAATATTTGAAATCATCCGGAACCCCATTTTTAGTAAGTATGGGCTCAATGATGGGGAAGTATTTTGAACTGCGTTTCAGCATTAACAAATTATTGCTCTGCCAATAGCTGTTCACCAAAATTTCACGGTCCAATTTTTCTCTGACATCTGCCACACTGAGCGGCAAAGCTTCACCTGCAAAATCCAATTGCTTTGGAAGAGCAAAAGGTTTTACTGTGCTGGGACGAACTTCTACTGGATGCGGCGCTTCGTTGGATTGTGCGCTTCGCAGGCCAACAAAGGCAAGCGCAATAAGCAAAACCCCAAATACAATCGATTTATTTCTCATAGGTAAATGGCGAGTGGAATGCATTAAATTTTGGTCCTATCTGGTCTTTTGTACTTAAAATGGGTGCTTCTACCTTCCAGTCAATAGCGAGGGACTCATCATTCCACAGAACACTTCCTTCATGCTCTGGGCTGTAGGTGTCTGTGCATTTGTATAAAAATACAGTCCCGTCTTCAAGCGTAGCAAATCCATGGGCGAAGCCAGGAGGAATCCAAAGCATGCGTTTGTTCTCACCACTCAGTTCAACAGCATAATGCTCCCCATAAGTAGGTGATCCCTTGCGAATATCCACAGCAACGTCCCAAACCGTTCCGCGTTGTACACGAACCAATTTGCCTTGTGCCTTAGGCGGCGCTTGGAAATGAAGCCCTCGCACAACACCGCGGTCGGATAGACTCTCGTTGTCTTGAACGAATTCTCCTGTAATGCCTTGAGCGGCAAATACATCACGATTGTAACTTTCGAAGAAATAGCCGCGTTCGTCCCCGAAGACGCGCGGTTCGATAAGCAGTAACCCTGCCAATGGTGTCTCAATGATTTGCATACCCCAAAAATAGCAGGATAAGCTTACGAAAGCATGGGGTCAACCTTTTCTTTCAAAAGAGCTGAAATTTCCTTTGCATGCGTTAAAAAACTCAAGTGTGTAGCACGACTGAGTGTCCAACACCGTTCCGAAGGTTGACATTCCGGAAAAACGACATCCCAGTCGCTTGTCACACTATCTACCGGGCAAAGGGGAGTGGGTCGATTCCACTGCAATACGGCTTTAAGAACCCAACGGTAGTAGTCACATGGAAATTGTTCCATCATTTCTAATACCCCTTCGAAATGAGCAGACGGTCGGCTATTGAGTCTTGCCATAAAGAAAATGAACTTCCGAATGCTACCTTCTGGAGCCCAATTCAATATTCCTGTTGCCGCAATCCGTTTAAAAAGTGGCCTCAAAGGTGTGTTGTGGTGCAGTGAATTCAGTAAAACTACACGCTGGAGCTGATGGCGGCTCGCCCAATCCTGCGCAATAATTCCACCGAAGCTGTATCCGAAAAGCAAATCATGTTCTTGAATATCATGGGGGGCCATTAGACGATCCGCATAAGACGATAACGACTCTTCTGCTTCCGGCAGAATCCATTCTAAGAACGTTGCAGACCATGGGAATTCAAGATTTCGAAAAATCCTTGAATCGGCACCTAATCCCGGTAATACCCATACTCTAGCTTCACGCATTTCCCATGTTTTTACGAACTACATTGAAAACGCTTGGGTAGAGCCTTTTGTTCGTTGCTACGATGCTTTTAGATGCAATGGCCTCAGGACCACCACTAAAGTCGGAAATAATCCCCCCGGCTTCTCTAACGAGAACAATTCCGGCGGCGACGTCCCATGGACTTAAGCCATATTCAAAGTAGCCGTCAAACCTACCACATGCCGTGTAGGCAAGGTCAACTGCGGCTGTTCCAATACGACGTAAACCTCTAGTGGATGTATAAAAAGTAGCCAGTGTATTTTGAAATCCATCCAAATGCTCAAAGTCGTAATACGGAAATCCAGTAGCCAATAGACTGTCTTTGAGCGTATTTGTTTCCGTTACCTGAATGGATTGGCCATTTAATCTTGCGCCGCCGCCAGAATAGGCAGAAAAGCATTCGTCCATACCGACTTCATAGACGACACCGACCACCAGGTCTTCTTTGTGCTTTAAAGCTATTGATACGCTGTATATAGGGAGGCCGTGAACGAAATTTGTGGTACCATCGAGCGGATCAATGATCCAAACCCATTCCTTTTCTATGTCCTGTGTAGTGGTTTCCTCTTCAGTTAAAAAACCTGCTTCAGGAAGTAATACTGAAAGCCGTTCGACAATCAATCGCTCTGTATTTTCGTCAACATCACTGACTAAAGCATTGAGACTTTTTAAACTGACACGTTCCCTGGAAAAGGTAGATTGCTGTGTTCTAAGGAAGGCGCCGGCTTCCTTTGCGATAGCTTCAACGGCACTGGTAATGGAGGGGAGGTTCATTCTTTATTTTCGAAGGGCTGCGTATTTGAAATGAATGCTTTTACAAATAGTTTGCATTCCACTTTGAACTTTGTGATGGTCCGTGTAAAGGGTGAGTACTTCTTCTCGGTGGTCAGGATTGAAATCAATCATACCAAGGAACATTCCTTCTCTGATTTTGTACAATTCTGAATTGAGAACGAAACCGTCTTTCATGTGTAAGGCACGGCATTTCTGCCAATACTTTATGAAAGCATCTTCACCCACCAGGGGCTTATATTCGATGAAAATCTGTGGCATTGATGGCGTTCTTAGGTACATCTAAGATAACAATTCCATCGTTGTTAATGCTTGATAATGAGAAAGTTTTGATTTTACTTGCCCATTCAGGATTCCAGAATGTTTTTACACGGACGTAATTATCCGTATATCCGAACATATAACCGCCACGGTTCTCGCCTTCAAAGAGAATAGGTCGCGATGTGCCTAACTGACTTTCGTAGAATAGGCGCGTTTTCTTTTCGCTCAATATGCGAAGCATTTTGTTTCTGCGTTTTCGCTCGGGGATTGGAACGACACCATCCATTTCTGCAGCGGCGGTGTTGCTTCTTTCACTGTAGGTGAATACATGTAAATAGCTAATTTCTAAGCTATTGATAAAGTTATAGGTCTCCAGAAAATGAGCTTCTGTTTCTCCGGGAAAGCCCACGATCACGTCAACGCCTATGCCTGCATCGGGATGAAATTTACGTATGGCCGCAACACGTTGACTGTAAAGTGCGGTCATGTAGCGCCGCTTCATTTTTTTGAGAATTTCGTCCGAGCCGCTTTGAAGTGGGATGTGAAAATGTGGAACAAATTTTTTACTTGCTCCTGTAAAAGCAATGATTTCATCGCGCAGCAGGTTCGGCTCAATTGAGGAGATTCGCATACGCGCTACGGGCACCTGTTCGTCTAATGCTTGAACCAATTCTAAAAACGTATGTTCATGCCGCTTATTGCCAAATTCCCCTTTACCGTAATCCCCCACATTTACTCCAGTAAGTACAATCTCAGGTATGCCTTTGGCCGCAATTTCTTGAGCATTTTTTACTACGTTCTCCAAAGTATCCGAACGTGAGATTCCGCGTGCGAGTGGAATAGTGCAATAGGTGCATTTGTAGTCGCAACCGTCTTGTACTTTTAAAAATGCTCTGGTTCGTTCACCTGCACTGTAGGAGCTCACAAAAGAATTGGCTTCAGATATTTCGCAGCTGTGGATTTCTGCGGGACCTTGTTGTTTTTCGAGGGCGCCTAAAAATTGAGTTACATTAAATTTTTCGGTCGCTCCTAAGACGAGGTCGACACCCGGCATTTCCATGATTTGCTCAGGCTTTAATTGGGCATAACACCCAACAACTACGACAAATCCATCGGGGTTCGCTTTTAATGCACGACCAACGATATTTCGGCATTCTCTATCTGCATTTTCAGTAACGCTGCAGGTGTTAATGACATAAACATCGGCCTTATCCGTATAGGGTACAGTTATGAACCCTGCCGCATCAAAGTCTTTAGCTATAGTGGAGGTTTCTGCGAAATTCAGTTTACAACCCAGCGTGTGAAAAGCGACCGATTTACTCATATTAAATTCACTTCTGCTTGTAGTAGAATACCGAATTTCTCTTGTACGCTGTTGATGATGGAGTGCGCCAGAGCGAGCACTTCAGCCCCTGTGGCATCGGCATAGTTCACCAAAACCAATGCTTGGTTCTTGTGTACGCCCACATCTCCATCCTTGAAGCCTTTCCAACCGGCTTTTTCAATCAGCCAGCCTGCTGCAATCTTACTACCACCATCCACAGGGTAGGTAGGTATATCTGGATGTTTCTCTTTAAGTGCGTGGGCCAATTCCTCTGTAACCACCGGGTTTTTAAAGAATGAACCGCTATTTCCTATTTCCGCAGGATCGGGTAATTTTTGTTTACGGATGGCAACTACGGCATCGCTAATTGCCTTCGGAGTAGGCTCGGCAACTCCCTTCGCGGCCAATTCATCTTTTATCGCCCCATAATCCAGTCGAAGTTTGTGATTGCGTTTGGTTAAACGCAGGGTAATTCGCGTAATAATGGCTTTACCCTTCCAGTCATTTTTGAAAATGCTATCTCTGTAACCAAATTCACAGCCTTCAAGGTCCAATTCGAAGAAGCGTTTTTCGTCAATCTGTACCCCCTCGCAAGAGATGAAGCAGTCCTTAAGCTCAACGCCATAGGCACCTATATTCTGTACTGGTGCAGTACCACAGTTTCCTGGAATAAGGCTTAGATTTTCTAGTCCGCCAAGCCCTTGATTTAATGTCCACAGTACGATTTCGTGCCAATTTTCGCCTGCTCCAAATCTAATGTGTACCTCATCATCGTCCTCAAAAACTACTTTTCGACCGTGTATATCAACCTTCAGTACGTCACCAGAGATGTCCTGGGTCAACAACATGTTTGACCCACCTCCCAATACAAGGGAAGGTGCACCGTGATGGCTCACATAATTCAAGATTTCCTCAGCACTGTGGGCCCAGATCAAGCGCTCCGCTTTTTGATCTATTCCAAAGGTATTGAGTTTCTTTAGGCTCTTGTTGATTTGTACAATCAATGGACGATTATTTTATGGTTCCAGGGTAAACCTTTAATGCGTGTCGTACGATTTCAATACACTCCTTAAGGTCTTCAACATTCAAGACATATGCAAGTCGAGCCTGTTGTCTGCCCAATTCAGGTTTTGCATAAAAACCAGCGGCAGGAGCCATCATTAAGGTCTTTCCATGGTGATCAAATTCGCTGAGTAGCCATTCGGCGAAGTGCTCAGCGCTTTCAACGGGGAAAGAAGCAACAGCATAAAAAGCACCTTTGGGCTTTGGACAGAACACTCCATCGATACTGTTTAAACCGTCAACTAGAACATTTCTACGTTCTACGTATTCTGCGTTTACATCATCAAAATACGATTGGGGTGTCTTCAAAGCCGCCTCACTCGCAATTTGCGCATAGGTTGGAGGAGAAAGTCTGGCTTGGGCAAACTTCATCGCTGTTGCCATGAAGGATTTGTTTTTGCTTACTAAACAGCCAATTCTTGCACCGCACATACTATAGCGCTTTGAAAAACTATCCACAACTATGGCGTGCTCCTCTAGTCCATCCATACCCAGGACAGAGTAGTGTTTTGCTCCATCGTAGGTGAATTCTCGATAGACTTCATCTGCAATGAGAAAAAGGTCGTGCTTGAGAACGATAGCACGGAGTTGTTCCAATTCCTCCTTACTGTACAGGTACCCGGTTGGGTTCCCGGGATTACAGATTAAAATCCCCTTTGTTTTTGATGTAATGGCCGCTTCAAAAGCGCTTACAGGAGGTAAGGCAAATCCATTTTCAATATTCGCCTCTACCGGTACTACTTTAACACCGCTCGCTGTAGCAAATCCATTATAATTGGCATAAAATGGCTCAGGAATGATGACTTCATCGCCTTCGTCCATCGCTGAGCCGAAAGTGAAAAGTAAAGCTTCCGAACCGCCGGTAGTTACTATAATTTCTTCGCTCGATACGGGAAGATTTTTACCATGGTAGTAGGCTGAAAGACCCGCCCTTAAGCTTACGAATCCTGCACTGTGACTGTACGCTAGTACGGGAATATCCGCATCCTTAATGGCTTGTTGTGCCACCTCTGGAGTGTGAATGTCGGGCTGACCGATATTAAGGTAAAATACTTTCTTCCCAGCACGCTCAGCGTTTTCTGCGAAAGGAACCAATTTGCGAATAGGACTTGAAGGCATCGCCTCACCTTTTCTAGATACAGTCGGCATAATGTGTAGTTTTTAAAAGCAAAAAGCCCCGCAAAAATACGGGGCTTTCTTTAAACTTTGAAGGTGCACACGGTACACCTGTAAACTTAATTTGCAATAACGCTACCGCCCGTCTTTGTTGGGGTGGAAGGCTTTGATTCAGGATTCATAACCTGACCCTTTATCGTAAGCACGACAGTTTTGTTGCTTGCATTGGATTGAACCGTAACTGTTTTGTGGAAGTTCCCAAGACGATTGGTATCGTACTTCACAGTGATTTCACCTTCTGCTCCTGGTGCTATAGGCTCACGTGTCCATTTTGGTGTGGTACAACCACAGGAAGCGCGAACTGAATTCAATACCAGCGGCTCTGTGCCTTCATTTTTAAATTTGAAAACGCGCGTACCGTTTCCTCCTTTTTCAACTTTACCGTACTCTATGACCTTTTGATCAAATGAAATCTTCGCACCGTTGGCGCTCTCTTCCTGCGCTTGTGCAACAAAGCCAAAAAGGGCTACAAATAGTGTTAGGAATATCTTTTTCATAATCTGATAAATGAATTTTTCTTGTTCAAATGTAAGTGTAGTTTAGGCACTTTCAAAGGAAATTAACAAACTCTTAGCTTCAGGGTTCATGGAATGCGTGAAGCCTTGTATTTTTGTCGCTTACTTAAGTCAATTTTTCATGCGCGAAATCGGGAAATATACTCCAGGAGATATTGAATCAAAGTGGTACAACCATTGGTTGGATAAGAAGTACTTCCACGCTGAGGTCAGTGAAAAGGAGCCTTATACCATCGTTATTCCTCCACCCAATGTGACGGGTAAGTTGCACATGGGGCATATGCTGAACAACACCATTCAGGATGTGCTTATTCGCCGCGCGCGCATGCTGGGTTTCAATGCCTGTTGGGTACCCGGTACGGATCACGCATCCATCGCTACAGAAGCAAAAGTGGTGAAGCGTTTGCGCGAACAAGGCATAAAAAAATCGGACCTTAGTAGGGAAGACTTTCTAAAGCATGCTTGGGACTGGACCGATGAATACGGTGGCATTATCTTGAAGCAGCTCAGACATTTAGGTGCCTCTTGCGATTGGGATAGAACCGCTTTCACCTTAGATGAACCGCGCAGTACACAAGTTATAGACGTCTTCATAGACCTCCATAAAAAGGGAATGATTTATCGCGGCCTACGCATGGTGAATTGGGATCCTGTGGCACTTACCGCGGTTTCCGATGAGGAGGTTATTCATAAAGAGGAGAACAGTCGTCTGTACTACATGACGTACCAGATAGAAGGCTCTGAGGAGTCTTTGCAAGTAGCTACGACCCGTCCAGAAACCATCTTTGGAGATACAGCCGTTTGTGTCAATCCTGACGACGAGCGCTATCAGCATCTAAAGGGAAAAAAAGCAATTGTACCATTAGTTGGCCGCGCTGTTCCGATCATCTTTGATGAGTATGTCGATATAGAATTTGGTACAGGTGCACTGAAGGTAACGCCCGCGCACGATACGAATGACAATATGCTGGGTGAGAAGCATGGATTGGAAGTGATTGATATTTTTGATCAACATGCAGCGTTGAATGCACACGGTGGCGCTTTTGAAGGCATGGACAGATTTGTTGCGCGCAAAGCTGTGGCAAAAGCATTAGAGGAGGCGGGATTATTAGTCGAAACAAAAGATTTACGCAATAAAGTAGGACGAAGTGAACGTACGGATGCGGTGATCGAGCCGAGACTTTCTATGCAGTGGTTCCTTAAAATGGCAGATCTCGTAAAGCCTGCTATCGACGGCGTAAAATCAAAAGACATTACACTGCATCCCCCGCATACAGAGAAAACCTATTTGTATTGGATGGAAAACATCAAGGATTGGTGTGTTTCCCGTCAGCTGTGGTGGGGTCATCGGATACCAGCATGGTACGATACGGAAGGTAATGTCGTGGTTTGCAAAACGCGTGAAGAGGCCGTACAAGCCTTGGGTACAGATCAGGTGAGCCAGGACGAAGATGTTATGGATACCTGGTTCAGTTCTTGGCTTTGGCCATACAGCGTGTTTGCTGACAATCCTGAAGAGGAGGCGTACTTCTACCCAACAAATACATTAGTCACAGGACAGGATATCATATTTTTCTGGGTAGCCCGCATGATCATGGCAGGTTACGAATTTAAAGGGAAGCGTCCATTCAAAGACGTCTACTTTACCGGTATGGTGCGCGATAAGAAGCGTCGTAAAATGTCCAAACAGTTAGGTAACAGCCCAGATCCATTAGATTTGATAGCCCAATATGGCGCAGACGGGGTACGTGTTGGAATGCTTATGACAGCACCGGCAGGAAACGACCTACTGTTCGATGAAGATTTGTGTTCTCAAGGTTCCTTTTTCGCAAATAAAGTATGGAATGCCTTCCGATTGGTGGGTATGTGGGAGACGGGAGCGGATACTATGAGTGCTTCGGAAGCCTTGGCAGTGAATTGGATGCGCAATCGCATTGGCGAGGCTTTGGTAGAATTGGAGAGCAGCTTCACAAAGTACCGTCTGTCTGAAGCTTTGATGACCACGTACAAGCTCGTTTGGGATGATTTCTGTTCGTGGTATTTAGAAATGGTGAAGCCGGCTCGCGGCGAAAAGGTTTCGGCAGAAGCGCTAGAGGCGACCAAATCTATTTTTAATACACTTTTAGAAGTGATGCATCCTTTTATGCCGTTTATCACTGAAGAATTGTGGCAAAACCTCGCGGACCGCAAAGAAGGTGAAACGATCAATTTTGCCCCATGGCCTTCATTACAAGTTGAAGATACTTCCATTTTGAAGTCATTCAGTCATTTCGCCGAGGTTGTAGGTGGTGTAAGAACGGTTCGCAATGAAAATGGTATTGCTCCAAAAGAGGTCTTGACCATTGAGATAGCCAAGGGTACTCCGCACACTACGGCATATGATGCATTGATTAAGAAAATGGCGAATGTTGATGCCATTGTTGAAGTCGACGAAGTTCAGAAATCTGCATTTAGTTTTGTCGCGGGAGGTGTGAATTATACCATTCCTGCTGATGCATTTGTAAATGTTGAAGAAGAAATTGTCAAACTAGAAGAAGAACTAAAATATACCCAAGGCTTTTTAGTTGGTGTAACAAAAAAGCTGAGCAATGAACGTTTTGTCGCTAATGCACCTGATGCGGTTGTGGCATCTGAGCGTAAAAAGATGTCTGATGCTGAAGGTAAAATAGCACTCATTACGCAGCGTTTAGAGGCCTTGAAAGGGTAACAAACACAAAAGCCCGGCGCTATGCGCCGGGCTTTTATCATCGTGGGCCGTGCCCGCTGTTAATAGAAACCTTGTCCAGGGAATAACCATTTCACCAGTGTCAATGGACGAAAAGCATCTATTGAATAGCGCAAATGCTTAGGGTATATACTGCCTTACATACGCGTTTCGCAGGTAATCCTTTTTTGCGACGACTCACGTAAATTTTAAGATCAACGGTGCGCTTTCCATTGGGCGCGAAACTGCTCTCGACGATAAGTTCTTCCTCCAAACCAACGTTGCTGTATATTTTTAAATCCATGTTCTTCACCTGGTCTTTAAACTGCGGATTGATCAGTAGCTGATGCATGCGACGTCCTTTGACCTCCGTTAGAATTTGCATCAAATTCCAAATGGATAATTCGCCATTCGCATCAACCATAGAAGGAGTAATGAGATAACTGTCTTTAGTCCTTAAAGGACCACTTTTGCGAACGGTGTTGATAAAGTTTTTCATGCGATTAAATCAAAAAAAAACGCCCTCACAATGTGAAGGCGTTTTGAACTTATAATGGGTTTTTGCTTGTCGATATCTATGCCTTCACGTATGGATATAGCAACCCCTTCCACATATAATTGCGGTTATTGAAGTTGACAATATGATTCATTGCGTTGTGCATGGGTGCTAAAGTAGACCTATTTCTTAATTTTTCAATGAAAAGGGCTGAAAATTAACAGAATCCGACAATTTTCTTTAATTCTGGCGCCAATTCAGCCAAATTTGCCACATTTCAGCCGGATTCTTGCCTTGTAAATCATTGTGTAGCGTTTGAAGAGCAGGTCTGGGGTTGTCTATCCCGGCAAACAACCTCAACGTTGTCACACTGCTTTTTCGGTACGAATCGAGCAGCTGCATTTTCTGTCCTTCTGCTTGTCCTTTGGGCTGGTAATTTTTAGTATTCATATTGCGCCAATACCAGGTAATGTCTTTGGCGGAGAACATCTTCATTGCCCTCAAAGAGCCATAAACATCTCCCTTTACACGGTACAATTCCATGAGCTGCATGGCGGCATTAGCGTTGCGTGGCGCAATCTCAATCACGCGCTCATATAAATCAATGGCATCACCAAGGCTACTGTCGTAACGTTTTACGGCTGCCAATTGGTTCAGCGATAAAATGTGGTTTGGATGAATTTCGAGTGCTTCATTAAATGCCTTTTCCGCTTGGACTAGTTTTTTCTCTGAGGGAATTTGGCCATTCGTCGAGCGCATATGAGCGACTCCTTCGAAATAGGCCATGGGATTGTTGTAGATGTCCATTTCGAAACAGCTGTTTTGCGCTTTTTGCGCATTGATCTGCATGCTCCGTACGTTTCCTGACATGTAACCGTCGAGACACTCTTTAGCAGCACGCTCACCTTGTACCCGGTTTTGGCCGACATAGAGTGCAAATGCCCCCGCAATACTGGATAGTACTATTCCCGATAATGCAGGCGTCTTAACCATTGAATTAGAGTGAGCGGCTGCGAAGCCCAGTGCAGTGGCCAGTGGGAGTAGTAAAGTGGCTCGCTCAAGCGGGAATTCCCCGAAGCCGTATACCGTGAAGCCTACGATGGTCAAAGCGAAAAACAAACCGTTTTCATGTTTAATCGTTCGTACAAAACCCATTATCAAGAGTGCAATAAAGAGTAAAGCTCCAGCAATCCCTGTTTCACTCAACATCCACAAAACGTCGTTATGCGGTCTAAGAATAGCGGTTTGCCCATTCATTACACTTTCGTTGGTGCCTCTGAGACCGGTGTCCGGGTATTCTATTTTCCATTGGCCGCCACCGACACCCGTAATGGGCTGGTCCATAAACATTTCCCAAGATGCATTCCAGTAGTGCAGACGACTTTGTATGGTATCGCTATTGAATATTTTTTCACTCCCCGCAGCAAAGATGGCCGCTACGATCCCAATCGAAATTACACCCAGCGAAATCAGTCCTAAAGTCCTGCGCTGCGCATTGCCCTTAAATGCGTAATACGCCACCGCTATGGCCGTCATTACGAAGGCCCCTAGCCACACGCCTCGTGTTCTTAGAAGTAAAATACACAAGATGGCAAGACCCACACTAATGCGCTGCAGCCAGCGGCCTACAGGTCCCTCTTCTTTGGCACTTAAGGCGAGCGGAGCGAGCAGTAATAAAGTGGCGGCTCCGTAGTTTTTGTGGGTAAAAAGCGGTCCGTTGGCTAAATAGATATTTGATGCTTTGTAGGCCTCCACTAGGGAAGGTAAGATGCTGAATGTGGCAATCAGAAGCGCTGCTTGGGCGCCCGTTGCCAGCGCTAAGATTCCATCCGATTTTTCTTTTCGAAATAATGCAGCGCTGAATTGGACCCAAGTGAACAATAAACCGATTCGAGCACCATAGCCCAGTAACTCCGAACCTGCGCTTACACTTCCCAGTTTGAGCAGCGGAAGGAGCAAAAGTAGGATAAGAACGCCCACAACGCTTAGGCCATCACCACCGTGCTTTCGCGTTAAAATACTTCCCACAATACCGACTGCAGCAAGGAGCGTAATACGGAGCCAAAGACCGATGTCTTGACTGCTGGAATCGACAGCAAGTAACAGGAGCAGAGGCATGTAGAAAAAGAGGGAGCGCAAAGACTTCATAAAAATCGATTTGTTCAAATATAACGAAAGGAATCATTGCCCGATTCTGCCTTATCTTAGAGGTCCCAAATACTTATCACAGACTATGGAAAACCCGGCTCCGTACGTACCTAAACATAAGGTACGCATTGTCACTGCCGCCTCACTTTTTGACGGACACGATGCAGCAATCAACATTATGCGTCGAATCATTCAAAGCACCGGTTGTGAAGTCATACACTTAGGTCACGACCGCTCCGTTGAAGAAGTTGTAGATACTGCCATTCAAGAAGATGCAAATGCCATTGCAATGACCTCTTACCAGGGTGGGCACATTGAATACTTTAAATACATGCATGACTTGCTCCAAGAAAAAGGAGCCGGACACATCAAAATCTTTGGTGGTGGTGGTGGAACCATACTGCCGGAAGAAATTGAAGAACTGCATGCCTATGGTATTACCCGATTGTACCATCCTGACGACGGAAGAAAGATGGGATTACAGGGCATGATTAACGATTTGGTGGCCCAATCCGATTTTTTAGTAGGTGATGCATTGCCTTCAGATTTGGCTTCGCTGCCCGCTGCGAGTACGGCTACAATCGCCCGCTGGATTAGTGCAGCCGAGAATTGTGGAGAACTGCACGCCTCGGCTTTAGAGGAAGTTGCGGCGAAAGCAGCCACTATTTCTACGCCCATCTTAGGGATTACGGGTACTGGAGGTGCAGGGAAGAGTTCTATGGTAGACGAATTGGTACGTCGATTCCTCTTAGATTTTCCGGAAAAACGTTTGGCAGTGGTTTCAGTCGATCCTTCGAAAAGAAAGACTGGTGGCGCATTGCTCGGTGATCGTATTCGCATGAATGCCATCAAAAACGCCAACGTATTTATGCGCTCGTTAGCGACGCGTCAAGCAAATCTGGCCTTAAGTGCACACGTTCAAAATGCGCTAGACATTTTAAAGGTGGCAGGATTTGATTTGATCATCCTTGAAACCTCAGGAATTGGACAAAGCGATACTGAAATCTTAGATCATAGTGATGCCAGTTTATATGTGATGACGCCTGAATATGGTGCGGCAACGCAATTGGAAAAAATCGATATGCTTGATTTCGCTGATTTAATTGCACTGAATAAATTCGATAAGCGTGGGGCATTGGATGCGTTGCGTGATGTCAAAAAGCAGTACCAGCGCAATCATAATTTGTGGGAACAAGATCCTGAGACGATGCCGGTTTATGGAACCATAGCCAGCCAGTTCAATGATCCAGGCACGAATAGTTTGTATAGTGCGATCATCAACATGCTCAACGACAAGGCAAATGCAGGATTTACCAGCACCTTTACATTGACCGGGGAGATGAGCGAGAAGATTTTTATTATTCCTCCAAACCGCACACGCTATTTGAGTGAGATTTCTGAAAGTCACCGCATTTACCGCGATCAGATCATGGCGCAGGTGGAGGTTGCAGATAAGTTGTACGCATTACAACGCTCCATGGAAACCCTAGAGGACGAGGAACTTATTGGCCAATTGCAATTGAGTTTCGACCGGATTAAAATGGATCTTGATCCACACAACTGGGAGCGCCTGCAACAATGGGAGGCGACGGTTCAGCGCTATAAAGATCCGGTGTACACTTTCCATGTCCGTGGCAAAGCCATCAATATTAAAACACATACAGAGAGTTTATCCCACACTCAAATCCCGAAAGTCGCATTGCCGAAATACCGGAGTTGGGGTGATATTCTGCGTTGGCTGCTCTTAGAAAACGTTCCCGGTGAATTTCCTTACACTGCCGGTATTTACCCGTTCAAAAGGGAAGGTGAAGATCCTACGCGCATGTTTGCTGGAGAGGGAGGCCCCGAACGCACGAACAAGCGGTTCCATTATGTGAGCCTTGGTCTTCCTGCAAAGCGATTGTCTACTGCATTCGACAGTGTAACGCTTTACGGAAATGACCCGGACCGTCGCCCTGACATTTACGGTAAAATCGGAAACTCGGGAGTGAGTATTTGCTGCCTCGACGATGCAAAAAAACTGTACAGCGGTTTCCGTTTAACGGACCCAACTACTTCCGTATCCATGACCATAAACGGTCCTGCACCGATGCTGCTAGCGTATTTCATGAATGCAGCCGTCGATCAAGAATGTGAATTGTATATCAAAACCCATCAGCTTGAGGCGCAGGTTGAAGCAGTCAAAAAAGCGAAATACGACGATAAAGGAATAGCGAGACCGGCGTATCAAGGAGCATTGCCAGAAGGCAATGACGGATTAGGTCTCATGCTTTTAGGAGTAACGGGAGATGAGGTTTTGCCGAAAGACGTCTATTTAGACATTAAAAAGCAAGCACTGAATACCGTTCGTGGTACCGTTCAAGCCGATATCTTGAAAGAAGATCAGGCACAGAACACCTGTATATTCTCTACGGAATTTGCGCTCCGCTTGATGGGTGATGTCCAGTCGTATTTTATTGATTGGCAAGTGCGTAATTTCTACAGCGTTTCCATCTCAGGTTATCATATTGCAGAAGCAGGAGCAAATCCTATTTCTCAATTGGCATTCACACTGGCCAATGGTTTCACTTACGTAGAGTACTATCTCAGTCGTGGTATGGATATCAACAAGTTCGCGCCCAACTTGAGTTTCTTCTTTAGCAACGGTATCGATCCAGAATATGCGGTGATCGGTCGTGTCGCACGCCGAATTTGGGCCAATGCAATGAAGAATAAATATGGAGCAGATGCGCGCTCGCAGATGTTGAAATACCACATTCAGACTTCGGGACGCAGTTTGCACGCTCAGGAGATTGATTTTAATGATATCCGTACGACGCTTCAGGCGTTGTATGCCATATATGATAATTGCAATTCGCTACACACGAATGCCTACGATGAAGCCATCACGACTCCCACGGAGGAGAGTGTACGTCGCGCAATGGCCATTCAGTTGATTATCAATAAAGAATTGGGTCTTGCAAAAAATGAAAACCCTATTCAGGGCGCCTTTATCATCGAAGAGCTGACGGATTTAGTGGAAGAAGCAGTGTTGCTCGAATTTGATCGTATCACAGAACGCGGTGGTGTCTTAGGTGCCATGGAAACCATGTACCAGCGCGGTAAAATACAAGAGGAGAGTATGCATTATGAGATGCTCAAGCATACGGGTGAATTCCCTATTATAGGTGTGAATACGTTCCTCAATAAAAAAGGTTCGCCCACTGTTTTACCGGCGGAAATTATTCGCGCCACTACCGACGAAAAAGAATACCAAATAGAAATGCTCGAGCGCCTTCAGCAGGCGAAAGGGCATTTGAACGAGGAGATGATTAGCGCATTGCAACAGGCTGCCGTTCAGAATGAGAATATCTTTGATGTGTTAATGGAGGCGGCGAAGCATTGCTCACTGGGACAGATTACCAATGCATTGTTCGAAGTTGGCGGACAGTATAGAAGAAATATGTAAATGAAATTACTCTCGTTTAATGTCAATGGCGTACGCGCTGCTGCTGGAAAAACTTTAATTGAAGACCTGCACGAATTGGACTGTGATGTCGTGGGATTGCAGGAGACCAAAGCCACACCGGAACAGGTGGAGGAAGCCTTGGCGGAGTTGAAAGGCTATCATATCTATGCGTTTAGCGCGGAGAAGAAGGGCTATAGTGGCACGGCGATTCTATCGAAAGTAGAGCCGTTGTCAGTGACGATGGGTATTGGCATTGCCGAGCACGATAACGAAGGTCGTGCCATTACCGCGGAATACGAGGATTTCTACTACGTGACCACCTATGTCCCAAATTCGAGTTCAGGACTCAAGCGTTTGGATTACCGTACCCAGGAATGGGACGTGGCATTCTTAGCGTATCTAAAGAAGTTGGAGGAGAAAAAGCCTGTGGTAGTTTGTGGCGATTTGAATGTGGCACACCAGGAAATAGACTTGAAGAATCCAAAATCGAATTACAACAAGACTCCTGGTTATACACAAGCGGAAATCGACGGTATGACAACGATGATTGAGGCGGGTTTTGTGGATACATTCCGCTCATTGTATCCGGATACGGTGAAGTACAGCTGGTGGAGCTACCGTGGTGGGGCTCGCTCGAAAAATGTGGGCTGGCGCTTGGATTACTTCATGGTCAGTGCTGGATTCATGGACCAAGTACAGGATTCACAAATCTTGAACGAGGTGATGGGAAGCGACCACTGTCCGGTCATGCTAGTTCTTAAGTAATTATAGCAGCGTAAATTTCGTCGTACCTGCCTCACAAGTGAATAGGTAGGTTCCTGGACTGCATTGTTCCGGCAATTCCAATTCACTGGTGCCATTAGTATTCGCTAAGGTGCCTTTATCAACGATTTTTCCCTGGGCATCACTAATATGATATTCAAAATGGGCAGCGCGAATATTGCTTTGAATCTTCAACATACCATTGGTCGGGTTAGGGAAGATTTTCAATCCATTGATGCTGCCTTCCTCAACGCTAATATTGGCGGTATTCATGATGAAATAGTAACGTGCAACATGCTGAGGTGTGAAGGTTATGTTTCCTACACCGGTATTGCCTAAGGCTTGCGTTGAAGCATTTGCCATAGGAACCCCTGTTTTCCATTTAAGATTGGGGCTCTGTGCTATGGTCATTTTATTCCCGGGCAATCCGTTTAGATCGCTGTCTAAGCCCCCATTATTTGGGTTTGTGTTGAAAGAAACAGTTACTTCAAAGGGCAGCTCTGTAGTATAATCAATAGGAGGATCGTGATTTCCCTCGTACCCTATGAAATAAAAATGATCACGACTGGTATTTCCATTACTCGGGTAATTGCCCTCCGTGTAGTGGTGCCACACGTAAAATGTACCGTTAAGTCCTGCTATATTGGATTTAGGAGTGATTTTAACTCCCGTCCTAGGCAATGTTTTTGTGCCATTCAGCTCAGCCCAAGTAAAAGTATCGTAGACTGAGGTACCTAAAGATTCGGCACTATCGTTTGTGCTTAGCCAATAATCTTGCCCTGTCCCTAACTGAGTGGTTAGCGAGGTAAATGTGAGATCTGCGCTGGACGCAGTAAAGAATGCAGTGTTTCCTAAATCTTCTTTTCCGCTATACCCATTGTTATAACTGTGTTTATATACAACGATTGGTGTAGTCTTTTGAGTGGCGCCATGATTACCAGTGTGGGCGCTGAGGTGATGGGCGTTTACTTGTTTATCTGCCGTGGCCCAATTCGCATTTTCAGGATAATTTAATTCTACCCAAGCACCGTGATAGCCAGGATTGTATATCCAATCGTTCCAAAAATCGTCCAAATCTACCCCCGTAGAGTTCTCGAAGGACTCCTTGAAACTGTTTGCGTCGTAGTTGCCAAAAGTGTTGGTGGCAATGAGTTGTTTTACGGCATGGCTGAAAAGGCTATCGCCTAAAAATTCACGTAGGTTGTGGGCGACCATAGCACCTTTTTGATAGGTGTGTGTGCCATAGGTTTGGTTCTGGTTTACTCCACTGAGGGCGAGGTGGCCACCGTCGTTTTGACGGGCTTGCTTTAGCACGAGTGCTTGGTTGTTTTGTACGGTATTAACGTATTGCGGACGTCCATAAACTTTCTCCTCATAGAAGTGTGAGCCGAATTCTGCAAAGCCTTCGTTGATCCACATATCCTCGGCAGTCTCGGTTGTCACGGCGTTGCCGAACCACATATGAGCCAGCTCATGTGCAATAATATCTTCGCCGCTGAGGTTGGCGTTTGCCAAGGTGCGCGGTAAATGAATCATCCCTGCGTGTTCCATGGCGCCGGTGATAGTCATGGCATAGCCCACCTTCTCAAAGACATAGGGGCCAAACTCTTCTACAAAGGCATCATAGATAGCGTTGAGGTGCACGAAGCCCGCGGTCATGTTCGCGGTGTCCTGAGCACGACCGTAAAGTTCGAATGATTTTCCTGCGTGAGCCCAACTTTGTTTGTGGTAATCTGAGACAGCAAGACTTACAAGATAAGAGGGGAGTGGTGCCTGTCCTTCCCAACGCCACACCAAATCACCTGAGGAGAGTGTATCTACAGCGGTGAGAATGCCGTTACTTACACCGACCTTTCCGGCGGGTGTGGTAATGTTCATTTCTTCGAGGGTACATTTTTCCACGAAATTGTCAAAACAAGGGAAGAGACTTCGGCCGTACACATGGGGGTTAGCAGCGAAACCCACTCCCAGATTATAATCATAGGCACCGTCGTGGTGTATGCCGCCCCAGCCACTTCCATCCTTTGTCGTACTTCCATGGTAGTAGATGTCCCAATGAAGAATGGCACCTGCCGTTGCGTTGTGCGCTATAATCAAATGTTCTCCCCTCTGCGTAAATGAAACAGCACCTGAAGGACTGGTAACGCTATCCACGGTGAATCCTAATAAGTCAAAACGGAGCTTTGAGAAATTAGTCTTCACACCAATTTGATACGATGCTTTTCCTGAAAGTTGCTCGTTTGAAAATCCCGTAGTGTTGATGTCAAGATGCAGTTCTACTAAGTCAGCGGTATCGGATCTAGAATTGTAGTTGACCGGTGTAACGCTTTGTTGTACCGTCGGGGCATGTTTAGTGCTCTGGCAATTATATTGCCCAAAAACAGTGTTACTGCATAGAACAAATAGTCCAACTACAATTTTTTTCATCTTTAACTTCTCTGGCGAACGGCCTCGTAGAGTATGATTCCAGTAGCTACGCTAACGTTCAGTGAATTTATTTGACCGTGCATGGGAATTAATGCTTTCGCATCTGCCAACTGCAATAAGCTTTTATGCACTCCCGTTTCCTCGTTACCCATGATGACCATACACGGCTCGTTAAAAGGCGCATCATACATCGTGGTTTCCGATTTCTCTGTTCCAGCGATGATCTTTAAACCCAAACTTTGTGCGAGGTATACAGCATCCTTCATATGGTTGACTTTACAAACAGGCACTTCAAGTAAAGCTCCAGTGGACGTGCGAACGGCATCGGCACTAACAGGTGCACTGTCGTTTTTAGGAATAACAATGGCATCTACACCAGAACAGTCGGCCGTTCGGGCGATCGCACCAAAGTTTCTTACATCCGTGACGCGATCTAAAGCTAGAATCAGTGGCTTACGTCCTGCTTCTATGACTTTCATAATAACCTCTTCCAATTCATGGAAGTCAATGGGACTAAGGTAAGCTACCGCTCCCTGGTGATTCCCGCGCGTCACGCGGTTTAATTTCTCCACCGGTACGTATTTGGGTTCGATTCCCGCATCGCGTAGTGTTCCTTCGAGTTGCGTATATAATGCACCGCTGATTCCTTTTTGAAGGAAGACTTTATCGATGGTCTGTCCATCTTGAACAGCTTGAAGAATCGGACGGAGTCCGTAAATGAGTTGGTCGTTTGCCATATTTATTGATCGGAGGACGTATCCTCAATTTGTTTATCTGAATATTCGCCTAGTTCGGCTCTATCCACAAGTCTATTATCTAATTCTTTTTTCGTCTTACTGCCCAATTTCTTCAATCGCTCAACTTGTGAAATCAAATTCCCTCGACCCTCCATCATCTTTGTCATGGTGTCCTGGTAAGTATTCTGTGCGGTTTGAAATTGACTCCCAAGTTTTTTGAGGTCTTCGCTAAGTCCAACGAACTTATCATAGAGTTTTCCGCCGGCCTCAGCAATTTCAATGACATTTTTCGTCTGCTTCTCTTGACGCCATGCCATTGCAATTGTTTTCAAAGTAGCGAGTAGAGTAGAAGTACTGACCACTATGATTTTTCTAGAGAACGCGTATTCATACAACGCTTGGTCGAATTTAGTTACCTCCATGAAAGCGGCTTCGATGGGGATAAACAGTAAGACAAATTCTGGCGTGTCTCCACCGTACAATTGTGGATAGTCTTTATCGCTTAATCCTTTGATATGGGTTTGAACGCTTACTGCTAGTGCCTTTAATCCAGCCGCCGCATCATCTTCCGTTGCGGCATTGATAAAATTATCCCAAGCAACTAAGCTCACTTTTGAGTCAATAATGATCTTCTTATTCCCAGGCAGCTGAATGATAACATCGGGTTGTAAGCGCCTCCCATCCGCTGTGGTTTCGCTATTTTGAACGAAATATTCTTTCTCTTTAGTGAGACCGCTCATTTCGAGTGCACGCTCTAAAACGAATTCACCCCAATTCCCCTGCTTCTTATTATCTCCGCGCAGCGCTTTAGCCAGTCCACTTGCCTCCTCAGAAAGCTTGTCATTCATATCCTTTAAGGATTTGATGTTCTCCATTAACGCGGAAGAGGACTTGACTTCTTTTTCGTGATTGTCTTTTACTGTTTTCTCGAAATCTTCTAGCTTTTGCTTGAAAGGTGCCAAGAGTTTGTCCAGCTCTTCCGAATTCGTCGTTTTAAACTGTTTCGATTTTTCATCGAGAATAGTTTGAGCGAGGACTTTGAACTCATTTTTCATGCCTTCTTTTGCGCGTTCTTCCTCTGCTTTTTGTGCGGCATGCATTTGCTCTAGATGAACCAATTTTTCTTTAGCCGCATCCAAGGCACTTTCTAATGTTGCTTTTTCAGTAGCACTGCTCAATAAAACTTCCTGCTCTGATTTTCTGCTCGCTTCTAAAGCATTTTCTAGCTGGTCAATACGAGCTTTTAATTCTTCCAATTGCTGCGAAGCCCATGCAGGTAAGTCTTGATTTCCAACTGGTGCCTCTTGGTTGTTAGAAGAACCACGCATTCGGTAGACCAAATAGGCGAATAGCAGGAGGTTTAATAATGGAAAAATCAGTTCAGTCATGATTATTCAAAGTTCTCTATATCAGTTTAAAACAACTTTCGTTGTGGGCTTGAAGGAAGTTTCCAAGTTACAGTTTTCCGGCCTTTTTCAGCTTGTTTGCTATTAAAAGTTGTGAAGGGTTTTGATCCAAAAAAACCTCTATAAGCACTTAGCGGCGAAGGATGAGGGGTGTGTAGAATTACCGGGTCATTAGCCTTGAAATTTTCACAGCATTCTAAGGCAAGTTTATGGGCCGGTGCTCCGAAGCAGATGAAGCCGGTATCGCAAGAATTCATCAAAATATACGCTATCGCATTTCGAGTGAAGATTTCCCATCCTTTTCCTTTGTGAGAGCCGGCCGATTTTTCCCTGACAGTCAAGGCCGTATTGATCAAGAACACACCGTTTTTAGCCCAGTTGCTGAGGTCACCGTGCATTGGGAGTTCTTCATTTAGATCGGTGCTGTATTCTTTGAAAATATTCTTTAAGGACGGAGGAATGGGCTGGTTTTGGGCCACACTAAAAGCTAAACCGTTGGCTTGTCCGTGGCCGTGATAGGGGTCTTGGCCTATGATGATGCAGCGTATGTTTTGTGGCTCACATGCTTGAAATACACTGAAAATTTTGTCTTTAGGTGGATAGCAGTTGTTTGTGCTAAACTCTTCAAAGAGGAATTGGTCTAATTCGCCCCAATACGTCTTCTTTTGTTCCGATTCAAAGAAGTCGGACCACGCATTCTGAGGAAATGTGGAAAGGAAGTTGGGCATTACGCAAGAAGTTTGCAGCGTGTGCGTTATTTTTACCATTCGCAAGTTACGCGAAACAAATCGACGAGATGATGAAAAAAGTTTTAACTCTTGCAGTAGTTCTAGCGGCTACACTGGCACTCTCCTCATGTGGAACGACTGAAAAATGTCCGACGTATTCTCATGTTGAGCTTCCTACGCAGCACGGATAAATCAGGTCAAAAGACCCCTGGAATCCCATTTGAGCACCCGCAGTCTTTTGAAGATCTTGCGGGTTATCTGCGTCTAAAAGGGTATGTCTTTATTTATAAGCACAGTACGCGTTGTAGCGTTAGTCTGTTTGCAATGAAACGACTAAATCTAGTGGAGGTCAACAGGCAAGAGACTTGGGTTTATCTGGATGTCGTTGCTCAGCGTCCGCTCTCGTTAGCCCTCGCAGAGGAGTTAAATGTATGGCACGAAAGTCCGCAACTCATTCTGGTTGCTAACGGCAAAGTACTAGCACACGGGTCGCACCATGAAGTCACAGAAACTACTGTGGAAAATTGGCGCAAAGAATTCGGTATTCGTTAAAACAAAACCAATCCTCAAAAGTTATTGAATAATGGTTGATCAGCACAATTCTCAAAAACCGCAAGCAACGAAAGAGCGTATTAAAAAGCCGCAATGGCTTCGCGTGAAGTTGCCCACAGGAGAAAAGTACAAGAGTGTTCGAAGTTTGGTGGATAAGTATAAACTGCACACCATCTGCGAATCCGGACATTGCCCTAACATGGGTGAGTGTTGGGGTGAAGGAACAGCAACATTTATGATCCTCGGTAACATATGTACGCGCTCATGCGGTTTTTGTAATGTTGCCACCGGTCGCCCGCAATCTGTCGACTGGGAGGAGCCTGAAAAAGTGGCACGCAGTGTGAAGTTGATGAAAGTAAAACATGCGGTACTCACTTCTGTGGATCGCGATGATTTGGCAGACGGTGGTTCCATCATCTGGGCTGAAACCGTTCAGGCTATTCGCCGACTAAGCCCAAACACGACGATGGAAACGCTTATTCCCGACTTTAAAGGAGAGTTACACAATGTCGACCGAATCATTGAGGCTAACCCTGAAATTGTGAGCCACAACATGGAAACGGTTCGAAGATTGACGCGGAAAGTAAGAATTCAGGCTCAATTTGACCGTTCGCTTATGGTGTTGAAATACCTCAAGGATAAGGGGATTCACCGCACAAAAAGTGGAATCATGCTCGGTCTTGGAGAAACGGAAGAGGAGGTCATTGAGGCCATGCAGGATTTAGTGGATGCACGTGTCGATGTTTTGACCTTGGGGCAGTACTTGCAACCTACTCCTAAGCATTTGCCTGTGGTTGAGTTTGTTACGCCTGAGACCTTTGATAGATTAAAAGAAATTGGCCTAGAAATGGGCTTTAAATATGTAGAGTCAGGACCGTTAGTCCGCAGTTCTTATCATGCTGAAAAGCACTTGGCATAGGGACTTGTGTTAATGCGTTTTGCACCTTATTTTTAACTTCATTAGAAACAACTAGTTTACTATACATGAAAAAAGGATTACGTTTTGCCTTAGCGGGCTCAGTACTAACCGCCGCCATTATTGCATTTTCCACAAGTGCACCAAAGTATACTCCAATCAATTTGGAGGAACAGAGTGCCGCGGGTGCTGCTGCATATTTACACAGTTTACGTGCGAATCAATTGACCGGAACTGTGAACCAAGAGGATATACAGTCTGCTATCGAAAGTTTAGCAAATATGCCTGAAAGTTCGATCGGTCTAAATTGGGCAGAGCGCGGCCCCAATAACCGTGGTGGTAGAACTCGCGGTCTAGCGATAAATCCATCTAACCCAAGCGAAATGTACGTAGGGTCTGTAAGTGGTGGTTTATACTACAGCAACAATGCTGGTTTGAGTTGGACAGAAGTGAATCCTGATCAAGAGAATTTGGCTGTAATGACCATCGCCTACAGTAAGGACGGTGATGTGTATTATGGAACAGGTGAAGGTCTCTACAATACTTGGACTACGGGTTACGGCGCTTCTACATCTTCTGGATTTCCTGGCGCCGGTGTTTTCAAAAAAGGTGCAAACGATGCGGGCTTTACACAGCTTTCCGCTACAGATGGCTTTTCTTCAGTTGGAGCGATTGTAACAGATCCGGCGAATAACGATAAAGTGTTTATTGGAACGAGTTCTGGTATTCGTGTTAGTACAGATGGTGGATCGAATTGGACGAATCCACTTCAAGGACAAATAGGTTCAAATGGAACCTGTTGGGACATTCACATGGACGCAGGTGGTAACCTTTGGGGTACCCTGGGTGGACGTACGATGAAAAGTTCTGATGGAGGAACCAACTGGGTAGAAGTTTCAAAATCAACTGCAGGTTCGACAGGTCTACCGCGCAGCGGAGGACGCATCATGTTTGCTTCTGCGGCGAATGATGAGGATTACGTATATGTGGTTCAGATTACCTCAGGAAATGCCTTAGCTGGCGTTTACCGTACAACAGATGGCGGTGATACCTGGTCTAAAATTGGACAGAAGTCCACTTATTTTGATCCTTTCTGTAGTTCGCAATGTCAGGGAGAATATGATCTTGCAGTGGGTGTAGACCCGAGCAATAAGAACCGTGTGATCGTCGGCGGAATTACCGTTTGGGAATGGGAACAAGGCCAAGGTTGGAACCAGGTCAATGGTTTCGGTCCGTTCAACATTCATTCGGATAACCACGATGTAGTATGGCATCCTACGGACAGTAGTAAAGTTTACATCGTGAATGACGGAGGTATTTACTTCTCCAACAACGGTGGAGATACTTGGCAGACATTGAATAAGAATTATGTAACTACTCAGTTTTACAACATTGGAATATCAGCAGATCGCTTTGTAGTAGGCGGTACGCAGGATAATGGAAGCTGGGTAATGGACGGATCAGGAAACACTCCAAATGAAGGACGCAGCTTAGGTGCTGTCGACGGATTCTCGGGTGATGGTGGATATTCAGCGGTGTCTTGGTTGGTACCGAAGATTTACTTTACAGAGTACCAGCAAGGAAGAATTGGCCGTAGTGAAAATAAAGGTCAATCGTTCACCTCTTTCTGGGACAGCCGTTCTAGCCTAGGTGTAGGCTCATGGATGACGCCGTTCTATTTGTATGAGAACAGTAATGATGCATTGAGTGTAGATTCTGTTCAATTCAAAGTAAACCGTGCGCTTCGTTCATTAGGATTCGCAAATGCAGGACAGGATACCTTCGTTTCAAACATTGCGCCGCTTCAAGCTTCAGCTGTAATGGATGCTGCAACTTTTAAAGTGCAAAGCGGAACAGCGGTCATTACTTCTGATGCGAATGGAAACCTTAGTGGTGCAGGAACAGGTAGCTTCGATGCAGCAACGGGTGATTTTACAGTAATTTTCAATACCTCACCTGCCGTAGAAATCGTGGCTACGGTCGATGTAAGTTACTCCGCAGGTTCAGAGGTGGTTTTGGGTTCAAATACGAATGGTCTTCCTTTCAAATATACCTTGCCTACTGCGTTGAATATGGGTGATAGCGTGATCGTTCAGGATCCGGTAAGCAGTATGTTCATCGTTGGTTTTAGTGGTTCGGTGTGGATGACTCGTGGTGCACTTGATTTTAGTACTACTCCAGAGTGGTATAAATTGGCATCAATTACGGGAACAGCTCAGGCTGTTGAAGTAAGTGCTGATGGAAATTACGCTTGGGTTGGTACAGAAAGCGGTCGTCTATACAGAATCGGTGGTTTGGCCGCTGCTCGTGATTACGGGACAGCAGATGCTGATAGCGGTGCAACTGCGGTTACAGTGGACATGGTACAAAACTTCTTGGGAAGAAACATTACGGGGATCGCTGTTGATCCTAACGATAACGACCGTGTTTTAGTTACTCTTGGGAACTATGGTAATTCAAACTATGTGTATTACAGTGGTAACGCCACTTCGACTTCGCCTAACTTCTTAGTGAAAGATGGTAACTTAGGAAACTTCCCTGTGTATGCAGCGACCTTCGACAAGGGCAATAGTGCGTATGCAATTATTGGTACTGAATACGGTATTTTCACAACACAAAACATAAACACTACATCTCCTCAATGGGGAGCTGATAACAGTGGTCTGGCTCGTGTTCCAGTATTTACTTTGAAGCAATACCGCACAAACAAAAGCTCTACGGCGGATAAGTCGGTGGAAGAGGGAGATATTTTTGCAGGTACTTTCGGACGTGGTGCATTCCAGACGACGTCATTAATGACAACTCGTCCTATCGGAATTGCTGAGCAAGAAGTTGAGGAAGCTGAGGAAGCAGTCAAACTCTTCCCTAATCCAGCTGAGGACTTCACGACATTAGCATTAGAGTTACCTGCGGGCAACTATACTGTTGAGCTGATTGACCTCAACGGTCGTTCAGTGAAGTCTGTGGTTTTCGAAGCCACTGAGAATGGTGCTCAGTCCTTCAAGCTTGACGTGAGCAGTGTTGCTAACGGAATGTATGTGGTAGGAGTTAAGGAAGTACCAGGTACTTTCGCCAGATTACTTATCGCACACTAATAAAGCCTTAAGAAATTATACTTGGCCCCGCATCTTTGGATGCGGGGCCTTTTTTTTGCTCGTGTGATAGCGCTATTTTTGCCCCATGGATTTAGAATTTCGACAATACCCGATAGGACGCGCGTCCATAGAAAAGAACCCAGGCGAGGAACGGATCGAGAGCAGTATCGCTGTTATTGGACGGATGCCTCAGCAGCTGATGGAGTTTGCAAAAGGATTAACTGCTGAGCAGTGGGATACGCCCTATCGCAAAGGTGGTTGGTCACCGCGTCAAGTAGTCCACCATTTAGCGGACTCACATATGAACGGCTTTAACCGTCAACGTTTAGCCGTAGTTTCTCAAGAGGTTCCGTCGGTTACAGGATATCCACAAGAGGTGTTTTCAAAGCTACCAGATTACAGTACGGATCCATTTCTAAGCATCATTCTATTGGCCAGCTTACATGAAAAGTGGGTGAGTTTTCTAAATGGGATTACAAAAGCCGGATGGGAGAAGTCGTATTATCATATGGAGGACCAACGCGAATACTCTATGAAAGAAAGTGTACAGCAGTATGCTTGGCACTGCCAGCACCATTTGGCGCATATCAGAATAGTGCTTGATCAAAAAGATTAGTTCAGCGTTTCAATGGACGTAGCGCGGGAAACGATCACCCCATCCTTCACCTTAAAATAAACGGGGAGCTCCGTTATGCCTAGGCCACTGATGATGATGCTCCGGCTTCCCATGAGGTCACTGAGGTGGGTACCACCTAATTTATCTTCTTTGATTGCGCCGTACCATTCTGCGAGTGGGCTGCGTTGTTGAGGAAGACCGTCGATACTGAGGTAAATCCAATTTTCGCTTTTGCCTTTAGCAGCGGTAGCACGTAATTCATTTCTACAACCACTGCACCAAGAGGCCCAAACCGCTATTACACGGTTTTCGAGACTCATACGTTTAATATGAACCGATTGCCCTTCAGGAGTTTCGAGTTTTAATTCCGGAAAGGGATGACCGGGTTGAAATTTTGCTTGTGCAGCTTCTACTTCTTTCGTGAAGGAGAGCATCTCCTCGTATTTTGCAAGCCACATCGCATAAGTAGTAACATCTGGGCTACCGGGATAAGTTGAACGGAGTTGCTGATACATATTTTGCAGTAGTTCTCGGTCTACAGCGTAATCTAGCGCAGGTTGTGTTCCTATGCGGTGGTAAATGGTAAGTAAGTTCGACAGACGTTCAGGGTGTGTTTCAAGAGAATCTAGAATGCGCTGTCTGTATGCATCCGCGTAGGCGTAGTAGGAGGCATTGAGTGCCTCTAATCCAACGAATGAAGTACTGTCGGCATAATGACTTCTGAGGACATCCATGCTATCCGTAAAAGAAATGAGGTCGAGCTGCATTTTACGTTGGGCGCCAAGCCAATTGTTTTCTGCATCCCCAGAAATAAAGCCATCTTTCGAGACGGTTAATGTCTTAGCATCTGGGCCTACAACGGCATGAATGACCGGTAGTTCACCTTCGATAGGAAGAAAGGAAATGATGCGGGCAGTATCGAATTGGACCGTAAAAGCATCATTGCCCGTAAGTTCGAGTGTATCGAGCACTAGAAATTCACCTACATCATCTCGCATTTGCACAGCATAGGTGCCGGGCGTTTCTAAGGCAAATAAAAATTGGGTCCCTTGCGGCGACTTCGAACACCCGATAATGGCAAGAAGGAGTAGAAAACTAAACTTACGCATCCAATTTCTCGCGCAACAGTACGCTTGCTTTTTTAGGGTCGGCAGTTCCTTTACTGTATTTCATTACTTCACCCATGAATAAACCGATCAGGCCTTTTTTACCCGAGCGGTATTCTTCTATTTTTTCGGGATAAGCAGCCAATGCTTGATCGACCCACGCTTGCAGTTGATCGCTATCGCCTTGCTGAATCCATCCGTTTTGTTCACAGAGCGCTGCTGCATCAGCCGTAGGGGCTTCCAACAACGCCGGGAATAATTTCTGGGTGGCCGTACTTATAGAAATCTTCTCTTCGTCAACCAAATTTTGGATACTGGCCAGCGCCGCCGGTGCGATAGGGAACTCGTCGATCTCAACGCTCTGTTCGTTTAGCCACGATTTAACCGATCCTATCAGTAGGTTGGTTGCGCCTTTGTAATTCGTTGTATGCTTGATGACTTCTTCAAAATATAATGCGAAAGCCTTGCTGTCGGTAAGGACAAAAGCATCGTATTCACTTAGGCCTAGATCTGTTGTATATTTTTTAAACAATTCATAGGGAAGCGGCGGCATGGTCTCGCGTACTTCATCGACGTAAGAAGCTGAGACAATCACGGGTACTAAATCCGGCTCCGGGAAATAGCGGTAATCGTGAGCATCCTCTTTAGTACGCAAGCCGATAGTACAGTTTTTAACCGCGTCAAAAGTTCTGGTTTCCTGAAAAATGGGGGTTCCGCCTTCAATCAAATCAATCTGACGAATGATTTCAAAATCAATCGCCTTTTGAACGTTACGAAAGGAGTTCATGTTTTTGACCTCCACCTTAGTCCCAAATTTAGTCGTCCCTTTTTTACGCACCGAAATGTTCAAATCCGCACGAAGCGATCCTTCCTCCATATTACCGTCAGAAATTTCAAGGTAACGGACCAATTTTCTGATCTCACTCAAATAGCTGTATGCTTCCTCACCATTTTTAATTTCTGGTTCCGAAACAATCTCAAGCAGTGGGATCCCTGCGCGATTTAAATCTACGAGCGTATTGAAGGGATCGATATCGTGTATGCTTTTTCCCGAATCTTCCTCCATGTGGATTCGAGTGAGGTTAATTCTCTTGTCTTTTCCCTGTGCATCCTTAATGCGAACAAACCCTTCCGTACAGATAGGAGTTGTATCCTGAGTAACCTGATAGCCCTTCGGTAAATCCGCGTAGAAATAGTTCTTGCGCGCAAATTCATTGCGTTCACGAATGGTACAGTCGCAGGCAATCCCGAGCTTCACAGCATAGTTCATCACGGATTTATTGAACACAGGCAGGGTGCCTGGATGGCCTAAGCTGATCGGGCTCACCTGCGTATTCGGAGAAGCGCCATAGGTGGTTGCATCACCGCAGTAGGCTTTACTTTTTGTGCCCAATTGCACGTGAACTTCAATACCAATTACCGGTTCGTAGGCGTCGTAAATGCTAGACATTTCGAGAAAAATTAGAGCGCTAATTTACGCTTTTTAAGACTGTTTTAGGCTCCGATTTTGATACACTTCTTCAATCCTCGACACCATGGCGTCCAAGAGCGGCTGCACATCGCTAACAGGCTGAATTTGAACATCCCATACACTTAGCTTAATAGGGCTGTTTTCTGCTTCAACGAGCGGCTCCAACTTCACGGCATCTTTGGCGGTGCAATGCACGCGGTAGTCATATTTTTTCGCTGCATTTTCAATGCGTGAAAGATCTGCTGCACTGTAGCGATGGTGGTCGCTGAACTTTATCTCATCGCCAATGAATGCACCTGCTTTTTGAATTTGGTACAAACAATCATCAGGATTCGCAACCCCACAAATCACTAGACCCTGTTTTTTGCTGCCTGAGATAAGAACAGTCTTTCGTTCAAAGGTGTATTCCGGGATGCCTTTCCAAGATTCAACAAGCTGGTAACCGGCCTCATTTATTTGCGATAAAACAGCATCGATATTCGTATGTGGGAGCTGTCGAAGTCGCCCGATGGGTAACATGCTGTCCAATTCAAATCGGAGCCGCTTTTGACAAACGATACTGAAATCTATGAGGAGTTCATAGTGTTGCAAACCGTCGTCCATGACTAAGACTTTTTTGTCTCCTGGAAGGGCATGCGCGAGCCGAGCACTTTCAAGTCTCCTTTTACCTACGATCGTGGGGAAGTGCTGTGCATGTAAAACGGTCTCATCGCCGTAAGCATAGGCATCTTTGGAATCCACAATGGTGCTTTTTGAAACGGTGCCTTTGTATCCTCGGATGAGAATAATAGGGGAATAGCCCAATGTGCTCAACTGCTTTGCAACCCATAGAGCAGCTGGAGTTTTTCCCGTTCCTCCCGCCTGAAAATTCCCAACGCATACAGTAGGATAGGGAGCATGTTTGGCTCTTTTGGAACGAACCGCTTCGTCCATCTTTTGTCCCAATAGATAGATGGATCCTGTTAGGAGATTTGAAAGGGAAAAGAAGTTGATGTACATGATTACATTATCCCTGCATTTCGTAAAGATTCCTCTTGCCCGTTGATGTCATTGGGGTCGATCCATGCCGCGTCGTTAAAGCGTTTAAAATAGGTCAATTGTCTTTTAGCGTAACGACGGCTGTACTGCTGGATGAGTTCTACAGTGCGTTCGCGGTCGTATTCGTCTTTGAAATACGGCCACCATTCGCGGTATCCTACGGTCTGAAGGCTCACTAACTCCTGGTGCGCAATCAATCCGCGCGCTTCTTCTTCAAGTCCGTCTGCAAGCATTGCATGTACACGTTGATTGATGCGTTCGTACAAGACCTCTCGTTCTAAATTCAAAACCCAATTCACAATCTTAAACGGTCGCTCCTTAGGGGTATTGTTTAATTGCTCCGAATATTTCTTACCAGTGATTTCAATCACTTCTAAAGCCCTGATCACGCGACGCGGATTGCGAACGTCAACTTTCGCAGAATGCTCCGGGTCCAGATGGTAAAGCTCAGTCTTCAGCGCCGCTAGACCTTCTAAAGCTGCGCGCTCTTCGAGTTTTGCTTTGACTTTGGGGTCCGAAGGCAGCGGGTCCAAACCGTGCAACAATGCGTCAATGTACATCCCTGAGCCCCCAACGGCCACTACGACATCGTGTGTTTTGAAAAGTTCCTCCAGCGTTTCCAAAGCAAAGTGCTCATATTCTCCTGCAGTAATGGGATCCTGTATACTGCGATCTGCAATAAAATAATGCGGTACGCGGTCCAATTCTTCTTTGGACGGCGGCGCCGAACCTACCGCAAGTTCCCGGTAGCATTGTCTTGAATCTGTGGAGAGAATTGGGCAACCTAGTTTTTCAGCCCAGTAAAGTGCTACGTTGGTTTTACCAACGGCAGTTGGGCCGCATAGGTTGAGTAATGTTTTAGTCATTTAAGGGGAATTCAGTGCCACATTCTGGGCAGTAGTTTGCATCCTTCGAGCAGCTGCTTCCACAGTTCTCGCAAGTTTTGAGCGTTGGTTCTTTTGTGCTGTGATTATTTGCCAGATCTACGGTGACAATTCCTGTTGGAACGGCAATGATTGCATATCCCATAATCATGATGGCAGAGGCGATAAATTGGCCCAATACGGTGCCTGGAGCAATGTCACCGTACCCCACGGTCGTAAGGGTTACAATGGCCCAATAAATACTTAATGGGATGGAGCTGAATCCGTTTTCAGGACCTTCAACGGTATACATGATAGTTCCCATGATGATGCAAAGTAGGACCACGGTAAACAGGAATACTCCTATTTTACGCGACGAACGCAATAGACTTTGCCAAAGCAGATTTCCTTCCACTAGAAAGCGGCTGAGTTTCAAAACTCTAAAAATTCGCAGTAAGCGCAATGCCCGAATGACGGCAAAAGTTCCAGTAGCAGGAAACAGGACTGCGAGGTAGAAAGGCAGGGTGCTGACGAGGTCGATGATACCGTAAAAACTGCGTGCGTAAGAATCGGGTTTTGGACTGCACCACAGTCGTAATACGTATTCTATGGTGAAGAGTAATGTGGTAATGAGCTCGATAGCCTTAAACCACTGGCTCGCGCCGGGGTGTGCGGATATGCTCGGGACCGATTCCAGCATAATGGCAGCCACACTCACCCCAATAGTAGCGAATAAAGCCACATCGAAAGCCTTGCCAGCGGGAGTGTAGGCTTCAAATATGATGGTATATAGTGAATCTCTTAGGCGGCTTGTGCTCATAATTGGTTCAAATTACGTAAATTTAGTAGGACCGCTTCTTAATTCTATGACTGAACAACCTATAGATATCACTCGTCTTGATACTGCCTCGTTGGATTTTCCTTCGGGTGATGTGTTATTCAGTGCACTCGCGCGTGCAAAACGCTCAAAACGCATTCATTCCGCAACCTACGTGGGTAACATTCGTCATGAAAAAGTAGCTATTGTCTTTCAAACGGCTACCGCGATTTTCAAGGTGCAAACTACCATATGGCTGAATTATGGCGGGTGCATTTACCTCAAAGGCGATATCACTATTCCTGTAGAGCGTATTTTATCCGTGGAATGGGTTTAATAATACGGATCGTCATGAAAGTCACCTTCCTCATCATCCTGATCCCCACTTTTTTCCGGACTTAAATCATCTAAACCGTAAAGCGCGTTGATCTCTTCTTCACTCATTTGTGAAGGGTCTTTTCCAGGAATATCTAGGCTCGGAGCAGCAGTTTCGCGTACGGGCAGTTCTCCAACTGCAGATAGCACAACGAAATCTTCAAAGCCTTCCTCTTCCTCGGTTTTCGTCTTTTCGACATAAAAGATGTTCATATCTAGGAAGTTGTAGACGTACAGACCGTGCGCAGTGCTCTTGAAGAAGTCCTCAATAGTGGTATTTTCCATACTTGACATGCCGTCTTCCATGGCGAACATGGGTACTTCATCGCCCTGATCCCAGTCGGGAGTACTGTAGTAAAAACTTCCCATTTCGCCCTCGCTAAGGTTAAAGAGTGGGAGCACCAATTGTTGGAAATTCAATAAAGTGGTACTGCCTTTTACACGTAGTTCGCGAATGACAGTTTCTTGTGTGTCTGCAATGATTCGTAGGTATACTTCCATGTCTATTGTGTGATGCCCAAATTTTCGGCAATCGTTTTCATTTTTAGTAAAGCAGCGTCGCGTTCGTTGGGGATTTCTCCTTCCAGTATAGCCTCTTTCAGTGCTTCCTTGATTTGGCCAATTTCCCTACATGGACCAATCCCAAAAGTCTTCATGATGTCTTCACCGCTCACAGGCGGTTGGAAATTTCTAATGTGATCACGTTCTTCAACTTCCTTGAATTTCTCACGAACCTGCTTGAAGTTGTTTAAATAACGCCGCTTTTTCTTTTCGTTTTTGGTTGTTAAATCCGCTTCGCAGAGTAACATGAGTGCTTCTACGTCGTCGCCTGCGTCAAACAGTAATCTACGTACCGCACTATCGGTAACTTTCTCATCAACTAAAGCTGCGGGACGGGAGCTCATTTGCACCATTTTCACCACAAATTTCATGCGTGCATCCGTAGGCAGTTGCATCCGCTTGAAGATTTTTGGTACCATTTTGCCTCCTAGAAATTCATGCCCTCTAAAAGTCCAACCATGGGGTTTGATGAATTTCTTTGTCCGTGGCTTTGCAATGTCGTGCAGCAAAGCTGCCCAGCGCAACCAGAGGTCATTAGATGTTTTTGCGAGATTGTCGACCACTTCGAGCGTATGGTAAAAGTTGTCTTTGTGCGTTTGACCTTCCAACTCTTCAATACCTTTTAGCGCGATCAATTCAGGAAGTACTTCCTGAAGTAGCCCAGAGGTGTAGAGGAGTCCTAATCCGTAGCTCGGTTTAGCTACCTCCATGATTTTATTGAATTCTACGGCAACGCGTTCTGGGGCGACAATAGAAATGCGGTTCGCATGGGTCCGAATACTTGCTAGGGTTGCCGAGTCGATTCTAAAATCCAATTGCGCAGCAAAACGTACCGCCCGCATCATACGCAGTGGGTCGTCGTCAAACGTTTTATCCGGCGCGAGGGGTGTGGTGATGCGTTTTTTACCGAGGTCGCTAATGCCATCAAACGGATCCAATAATTCTCCCCAACGGTCTTTGTTTAGGCAGATGGCCATTGCGTTGATGGTGAAATCACGACGGTCCTGATCGTCTTGTAAGGAGCCGTTTTCTACCACAGGATTGCGGCTGTCTTTACGGTAGCTTTCTTTCCGAGCACCAACGAATTCCAGGTCCATGCCCTTGTAGTGCATATGGGCTGTGCCAAAGGATTTGAATACGGTCAGTTTCGGCTTTGGTTTGAGTTCTTTCTGAACGGCACGGGCCAATTCGATTCCGCTACCCACCGTAACAAAATCAAGGTCCATTTTAATGGGGCGTCCTAAATGTTTGTCGCGCACAAATCCACCAACGACGTAGCATTCTTGACCCAATTGGTCCGCTACGTTGCCGATCAACGAAAAGCTGGGTTGATCTAGAAATTTTGTGCAATCGTTCATTTATGCAGGGAGTGTCGAAACTTTTGAGAAATAAATACCAGCCAACAAAAGTACAATTAGGATGAAGTACAAAGCGAGGTTTGTCCGCTTGATTTTAAGCAGCCAATGGTCTTCTTTTTCTTTACCTGTGAGTATCACAGGGTAGAGTAGCGGGAAGAGCATGATGGATTCTTTCCACCATTGACGGTCTTTTTTGTGAATGTAGTTGCGCTTGTAATAGTCGGTCCAATGCCCCGGAGCTTTTTTGTTTTGTACCCGCAGGTATTGAAAGTGCAAGGCCCATTTGAAACTGTAAACAGCAACGGTCAAGATCATTACGATCACTAAAAAAGTGGTTTGTCCTCCAGTCATGAATGTCGTAGTTTTTTTAATTCGACGTAGCGCCAATAGACGCCTTGAGCCATGGAAATGCTGTACCAGAAACCTGCGTTTCCATCAAGGAAACCCAGTCGTAGTACAAAGTGTTTAAAAAATCGAAAAGCAGGTTTAACAGCAGTATGAAATAATCCTATCGTGCCGGTTCTTGCCTGGTGGTCTTTCGCACTCCTGCTCGCATAGGCCCGCTGCTTTTTGTTCCACTGGTCCCAATTTTTAAAGGAATAATGTTGTAGGTGGCCCGGTAAAGGATGTGGCTTAGGAACATTAATTTTCTCATGAACCTCACAATCGCTGTAACGGCGTGTATGATGGAATAATCGGACCACGACATCGGATTGAAGCCCGGAAAAACGCATGGCACGACCCATGAAAAAATGTGTGCGTCGCAGCCCCCAATAGTGCTCTTTGTTAGTGTGCGTCTCACTTTTCCACTGTTGAAGTACTTTGATCAACTGTTCATCCAGTACTTCATCTGCATCAATAAACAGTACCCATGGATGTTGGGATTGTTCCATGGCCCAATTCCGCTGGTCTGCCCAGTTCTTAAATGCGCGCATTTCAATTCTCGTCGCACCGTGCGCTTTCGCAATGGAAACCGTTTGGTCCTCAGAAAAGCTGTCCACAACCAGTACTTCGTCCCCTACTAAAGCAGCAGCTTGCATCGTAGGTGCAAGCACATCGGCCTCGTTGTAAGTGAGGATAATAATGGAAAGTGGGGTAGGCATTAAACAGCGACGTTGTGCGTTCTTAATGCATCGTTGAGTGAGGTTTTCTTATCCGTACTCTCTTTGCGTTTACCAATGATTAAGGCACACGGTACATTAAAGGTACCCGCGGGAAATTCTTTTGGCATGGTCCCCGGAATGACCACAGAACGTGCAGGCACGTGTCCTCTGTATTCCACCGGTTCTGATCCACTTACATCAATGATTTTCGTTGATGCAGTGAGCACGACATTTGCACCCAAAACGGCTTCTTTTTCTACACGAACACCTTCCACGACGATACAGCGTGAGCCGATAAAACAATCGTCTTCGATAATCACTGGTGCAGCTTGCAACGGTTCCAATACGCCACCAATACCAACACCTCCGCTGAGGTGGACATTTTTGCCTATCTGAGCACAACTGCCCACTGTAGCCCATGTATCTACCATGGTGCCACTATCTACGTAGGCACCGATATTTACATAAGATGGCATCATAATGACACCGCTGGCTAAGAAAGCGCCGTGCCGTGCAATGGCGTGAGGAACGACTCTTACGCCTTTTGCCGCATATCCTGTTTTTAAAGGAATTTTATCATGAAATTCAAAAGGAGGAACTTCTATCGTTTCCATCTGCTGGATAGGGAAGTATAAAACCACTGCTTTTTTCACCCATTCGTTTACCTGCCAGCCGTTTGATGTTGGTTCAGCGACGCGCAATACTCCGTTATCTAGGGCGCTTACTACAGCTCTGATGGCTTGCTGAGTGGCGGATTCTTTTAATAAGTCGCGGTTATCCCAAGCGGCTTCTATAGTTGGTCGTAAATCTTGCATAAATCGTGTGCTCTTAAAGGTTCAAAGGTACGGCTTTCACTTGCTTTAGACTACCTTTGAACCATGGCAAAAATTGTAGCATTAGATGTAGGAGCAAAGCGCACGGGTATCGCAGAATCGGACCCGATGCACATGATGGCGTTCCCGTTAGAAACGGTTGAAACAGCATCCCTATTGACGTTTATACAGCGCCGTCAGGAAGTAGAACTTATCGAGGAATTGGTGGTTGGGGCTCCGGTGCGCTGGGACGGTACACCATCAGAAGTCGCACAGTTTATTGACGGTCTTTGTCAAAAAATCGGTCAGAAATGGCCTGAAATGCGCATCATTAGAGTAGATGAACGCTTCACCTCATCCCTTGCTGCAGATGCCCTAGTTAAAGGCGGTATGAAGAAATCTAAACGCCAGGAAAAAGGTGCGGTTGACAAAGTGGCAGCTGCCCTGATTTTAGAAAATTATTTAGCACAGCGATAACTATCTTTGTGCGCATAGAATTCACGCAATGATTTTACCTATTGTCGCTTACGGCGATCCAGTTTTACATAGAGTAGCCGACGAAATCGGTCAAGATTATCCGGGTTTAGATGCGTTGATTGCGAACATGTATGAAACCATGTATAATGCGCAAGGCGTTGGTTTAGCGGCCCCCCAGATTGGAAGAGGCATTCGACTCTTTGTTGTTGATGCAAGTCCATTTGCGGAGGAAGGGAGTGAAGACTTTGATCTTCTTACAGGATTGAAAAAGACTTTTATCAACCCCATCATTATTGAAGAATCCGGTGAAGAGTGGGGTATGGAAGAAGGCTGTTTAAGCATTCCTGATGTTCGCGAGACGGTGTTTCGTCAGGAGAAGGTGGTCATAGAATACTACACGGAGGACTGGGAATTGGTGGAGGAAACCTATACAGGACTTGCGGCTCGTGTGATTCAACACGAATACGATCATATTGAAGGGGTATTGTTTACGGAGAAAATAAAACCTTTGCGCAAAAGATTGATAAAAGGGGCGCTCGGGCGAATAGAGCGGGGCGGTATTTCTCCTGATTATCCGATGAAATTCCCAAAAGCGAAATGAGGTATATGATTGCCGCATTGCTCATGGTTGTAGTGAGTTGTCAATCTTCTCCCGCGCAAGAAACGAGTGAGCCGACCACTTCAGCAGTTACAACAAGTGATTCTGCTTTGTATTATTTGGAGGTTGTGGAGCGCAACGTGCTAACGCAGGCGGGTTATACGCGTGCCGCGGCGCATTTTGTGGCACAGGATTCACTGATAAAAACAGATGCATCCTATTTAATGAAAGCGGGTCTGACCTGCATGAATCAAGAGGGTAAATACAGATTATATGGGGTAAACTACCTCATCTTACTCACGAATAAGTTTCCGCAGGACCGTTATGCACCGGAGGCCTTGCTTCAATTGGCATTATTTTTTGATAGTGAATTGGGGGGAAGCGAACGTGCTGTCGAGTTTTTGCGTGTACTCTTAAAACGCTACCCTGAACACGCCTTAGCGCCAGATGCTAAGGCACTTCTGGAATTAATAAGTGTTTCCGAAACAGGAGAAATACAAACTGTAAGAGATTGGTTAAATAACGAATAATGGAATTAAGAACTGTATTGTCAATTGCCGGTAAACCTGGTTTATTCAAATTAGTAGCTCAAAATAAGGGCGGTGTGGTAGTGGAAAGCCTTCTCGATGGGAAGCGCACGAGCATTTCCGCTTCTGCAAACGTAAGTTCCTTGGGCGATATTGCGATCTACACCTATGAGGAAGAAGTTCCTTTGCGTGAGGTTTTTAAAGCGATGGGTGAGGTTACTGGTGGTAAAGAGGCCTTAAGTCATAAGAGCAGTAAGACGGAATTGGAAGATTTCTTTGGAACGGTGCTGCCGAAATTTGATCAAGAGCGCGTTTACGCAAGCGATATTAAAAAAGTAGTACAGTGGTTTAATATACTGGTGAAGAATGATTTGCTCGCTATTTTAGACGAGACGGAGAAGGAAGCATAGGGTATGAACAGTCGTGCAGCAAAGTTAGAGGCGTTTGGCAGATTATTAGATATCATGGATACGCTTCGTGCGGAATGTCCATGGGATAAAAAGCAAACCCTTGAGAGCCTGCGCCATTTGACCATTGAAGAAACCTACGAGTTGGCGGACGCCATTGAGGAAGGGGATTTAAATGAGATCAAAAAGGAGCTTGGCGATCTCATGCTGCACATGGTTTTCTACAGTAAAATAGGGAGTGAAAAGGGCGCCTTTGATGTGGCAGATGTGCTTAATAGTGTTTGTGATAAACTCATTCACCGACATCCACACATTTATGGTGATGTGGAGGCAACCACTGAAGAGGAGGTCAAGGCCAATTGGGAGGCAATCAAGCTCAAGGAAAAAGGCACGAAAAGCGTACTTCAAGGAGTGCCTCGTGGTTTGCCAGCACTGGTAAAAGCAATCCGAATAGGGGATAAGGCAAGAGGCGCTGGCTTCGACTGGGATAATCCTCAGGATGTTTGGGAAAAGATCCGCGAAGAGTTGGTTGAGTTTGAGGAAGCGCAAAAAACTGGAAATCAAGAACTTATTGAAGGTGAGTTGGGTGACGTGATATTTTCAATAGTGAATTTTGCTCGATTGAGTAATCTCGATCCTGAAATGGCGTTAGAACGAACAAATAAGAAGTTTATTTACCGATTCACCTTTATGGAAAACGCAGCGCGAAAAATGGGTAAGTCACTCACGGACATGGATTTAAGTGAGATGGAAGTTTTGTGGAATGAGGCTAAGCATACTTCGCGAGATTAATCCCATTTAAATCGGGCGTTAAGAATTTGTAAAACCTATAGTGCAGGTGTTTCTTACGTGTTGATATAGTGTAATTTAGGGTTATGAAAACTCTATTTTTAATTCGCCACGCGAAAAGCTCTTGGGCGCATGAAGGGATCGAAGATCGAGATCGACCATTGAAAGGGCGTGGCATACGTGATGCTCATTTAGTGGCTAAGGCGCTTTCTGACGGTATGGATCAGCAGGATCGTATAAAGTTTTATTCTTCACCGGCCACCCGGGCGTTGCACACGGCACTCATTTTCGCACAGAATTTCCAACTTCCTGCTGCTCATATTACTTTAAAAGATGCGCTGTACGATTGTTTCGCACACGAGCTGTTGGAGGTGATTAAGGCATCGGAGGATTTAGCAGATACGGTGTTTTATTTTGCCCACAATCCTGCAATTACAGATTTTGTCAATAAAATGACAGCAGCAAATATTGCCAATGTACCTACTACTGGAGTGGTGAGTATTGCCTTCGATGTGAAGTACTGGCGCGAGATAGATGCCAATGGAAAATTGGTACAGTTTGAATACCCTAAGCGACTCAAAAAATAGATGAACGAGAAGGATTTAAGTCTTTACAATAGAGATATCAGCTGGTTGAAGTTTAATGCACGCGTACTGCAAGAAGCTGAGGATAAAAAGGTTCCTTTGATCGAACGTATTCGATTTTTAGGAATTCATTCCAATAATATGGATGAGTTTTTTCGCGTACGCTACTCTTTTGTAAGGAGATTGCAGTTGTCGTCGGAAAAAAACCATGAAGATAATTTAGAGGGACATTCGCCCGGAAAGCTGTTGAAGCGACTAAGCAAATTAGTCAATGAACAGCAGCAACGCAGCCAGGAGATTTATGAAAGCCTCACAGAAGAATTGGCAGCAGTAGCCATTGAGGTCATCACCGAAGAAGAACTTACGCAAAAGCAGGCGAAATTTGTTCGTGACGTGTACCGAAATCAAGTCAGCCCTGCCTTGACGAATTTGATGTTAAATCAGGCACCAGAATTTCCATACCTCAGGGATAAGGGGATCTATTTAGCCGTTCGATTAATTAAGGGTGATAGTGAACAATTCTCTATCATTGAAGTCCCGTCGGGTGCAATGAATAGATTCATTACACTGCCTAAATATGGCAAGCAGTACGTCATGTATTTAGACGATGTCTTGCGGTATAATCTGGACAGCATTTTTCACATTTTCAATTACGATTCTATTGAGGCGCATACCGTTAAGATTACACGTGATGCGGAACTCACCCTCGACGATGATGTGAGTAAATCCTTCATGGAAAAAGTGCAGAAAGGTCTTCTGGAACGACGTGAAGGTGATCCTGTCCGATTTGTGTACGATAGAAACATTTCTGATAAGACCCTCAACCTTTTGGTTGATGGGTTGGGAATTTCCGAATTCGATGGACTCATCGCTGGAGGACGCTACCACAATAAGAAGGATTTGATGCGCTTCCCAAACGTGGGTGATGCATCACTCGAGCATAAAAAACTGCCTGCCATACCACATCCAGCACTGGAAGAAGACCGCAGCATCATAGCGGTACTGAAAAAGCAGGATGTCTTGCTCTTTACGCCATATCATGATTTTGGAAAAGTCATTCGCTTGTTACGCGAGGCGGCAATTGATCCAAAGGTGCGTGTAGTTAAAGTAACCCTGTACAGGTTAGCCAATCAGAGTCGAATCATTTCTGCCTTAGTTAATGCTGCTAAAAACGGTAAGGACGTTACGGTGTTTATTGAGCTTCAAGCTCGTTTTGATGAAGCGAACAATATCAAATGGACGAACATGCTTCGCGCCGAAGGAATTAAAGTGGTCAGCGGAGTTCCAGGTTTGAAAGTCCATTCAAAATTGACCTTAATTCGTAGGGATGAAGGATTAGAAAAACTCGTAGATTATTGTGTGGTCGGAACAGGTAATTACCACGAGGGTACAGCAAAAGTATATACCGATTACCACCTACTCACCGCTCAAAAGCGAATTACGAAAGAGGTCCGTAAGGTGTTTACCTTCATTGAGTCACCGTATAAGCAGTACAATTACAAGCATTTAATGGTGAGTCCAAACAGTACCCGGGAGGGTATTTATGCGTTGATTGATCGAGAAATTGCCCATGCGCAAGCGGGACGCGAGGCAAAATTCTGGGTAAAGATCAATAGTGTGAGCGACCATGGAATGATTGCGAAATTATATGAAGCAAGCGCTGCTGGTGTATCCATCCGAATGGTCGTGCGCGGCATCAACTGTATCGATTTTAGCGATGCGGCACTCAGCGGTAACATAGAGGCCGTGAGTATAGTGGACCGATTCTTAGAGCACACACGTGCCTTTTGCTTCCACAACAACGGCCAATCCGAATACTTTATCTCTTCGGCAGATTGGATGACACGAAATTTAAATAGACGCGTTGAGGTTACGGTGCCAATCTATGATGAGAAAATAAAGCGACAATTGCGAGATCACTTCGAAATTCTTTGGAAGGATAACACAAAATCACGACTTTTCGATGCGGACCAATCCAATGCCTATCGAAAATTAAACGGACCGAAAATCCGTGCGCAATTGGAATTGCACGCTTACGTTAAGAAGCAGCTTTTAAAAGGCTAGAAACCAATTATCTATGATTGTCACTAAACTCGGAGCTATTGATATAGGTTCCAATTCCGTCCGTTGTCTTGTAACCAATGTGGTTTACAAGGACGGTTATACCTATTATCGCAAGGCTGGAATGGTGCGCCTTCCGATCCGTTTAGGACAAGATGTCTTCGAACACGGCAAAATAAAAGGAAAGACAAAAAAGCGTTTTATCGAAGGAATGAAGGCCTATGCGCACTACCTCAAAGTCCACGGAGTGGTGGATTTTAGAGCGGTAGCCACTTCTGCTATGCGCGAGGCGAGCAATGGCGATAAGATCGTTGCTCAAGTGGCTAAAGAGACTGGAATTGCCATTGAAATCATTGGTGGTAAGGAGGAGGCCCGATTGGTGTTCAATTCCAAAATCTACGACATCATTAAGGCGCCTCAAAAAAACTTCGTTTATATCGATGTGGGGGGTGGTTCAACAGAAATATCTGTCATTCAAGATAAAAAAGTAGAGGCTTCGAAGAGTTTTAGAATTGGAGGTGTACGATTGATGAATAACCTGGTACATCAAGAAGAGTGGACTCGAATGGAGCGTTGGTTGCAAAAACATGCTTTCTCCGTTGAAGATAAAACTGCGATCGGTGCTGGGGGGAACATCAATAAGTTACACAAGCTCAGCATGCGATCCCTTCAAACGCCTTTAGAATATGCGTATTTATCAGAGCAGCAAGAGGTATTGAACGCATTTACGGCAGAGGAACGCGTGACCGAATTGGGGCTGAACTTTGATCGTGCTGATATCATTGTACACGCCCTGCCCATCTATCAAAAGGCCATGCTTTGGTCGGGTTGCGATCACATCTATGTGCCTAAAATAGGGGTTTCTGACGGCCTTGTTCGAGATATGTACCACAAGGATTATAAAGCACAAGTCGAACTTTAGTAATACGTATATAGAGAACATCAATGCGAATCTTTATTGTACATGATTCCGTCTATGTACTTTTGATTAAAGCAAATAATTTAATACCTCTATACGATGGCAGTAACAGTAGCAACAGATGCAAATTTTGAACAATTACTAGGCGATCACAAGCGTGTGGTTGTAAAATACCATGCAGATTGGTGTGGTGCGTGCAAGATGTTTGCACCTAAATACAAGCGTGTGAGTAACGAAGAGGAGCACGGTGATGTGTTGTTCTTAGAAGTAAATGCAGAGCACAACGAAGGTGCGCGCAAAGCAGCTGGTGTAAGTAATTTACCCTTCTTGGCTTCGTTTAAAGATGGCGCCTTAGTAGAAGGTGCAGCGGCGAGTAAAGAAGAATACTTGCGCAAACTGATCGACCTCACGAAGTAATCTAACAGTGGTTCATATGCAAACACCCCCGGGCGCGGAGCGCCCGGGGGTGTTTTTTTGTCTGAAATTTTGCGCGCAGGTATATAAAAAACGAAAGGGAGCCGCCAAGCTCCCTTTCTACCTAAACCGCCATGAAAATCTGCTTGCGCAGAGTGTTCCATATATACCTAAACGCAATTGTATCAACCTAGTTCACGAGTGTTGCAAAAAAAGTGTAGTTTTTTCTTAAAACAGCCAGTTCGCAGAAAATACCGACGGCCCGGCATAAAAAAAGCCGCTCCAATGGGAGCGGCTTTTGATGATGTGAGCAAGAAAATACTTAGTGCTTTGCAAGGTAATCTGCAACTCCGTCATGTGTTGCGTTCATTCCTTCTTGACCTGGGGTCCAGTTTGCAGGACAAACTTCACCTTTTTCTTCGAAGTACTGCAGTGCATCTACCATACGCATGGCCTCATCTACAGAGCGACCTAATGGGAAGAAGTTCACTAACTGGTGCATAACCGTTCCTTCTCTATCGATCAAGAATAAACCACGGTAAGCAATCATTTCTCCTGTTGAAGTAAGGTTACCGTCTTCATCATACGACCATTCGCCGTCAAGCACGTCGTAGTTGTGCGAGATGGTTTTGTTTGTATCTGCAACGATTGGGTAGGTAACACCTTCAATACCTCCGTTGTCTTTACCCATTTGCAACCAACCCCAGTGGCTTTGCTCTGTATCTGTTGATACGGCAATAAGTTCTACACCTTTAGCTGCAAATTCTTCTTTACGCGCTTGGAAAGCGTGCAATTCAGTAGGACATACAAAAGTGAAGTCTTTCGGGTAGAAGAATAAGATTACATACTTTCCTGCGTAATCTGATAGTTTGAAGTTTTCAACGATTTCTTCGCCATTGATTACCGCGGAAGCAGTGAAATCTGGCGCTTTTTTACCGACTAATACAGCCATTTTATTTTGGTTTTAAGAGTTTACTTGGGTCAAAAATACGATAGTCAAACCTGTTGTCTTCATAAATCGTATTAGGTTTTATCTATGACGATATATAAGAAGCTAGAGCATCATTCCGGAATTGATCCAACCCGCTAATAACATGCCCGCGAGTACGAAGATCAATTTTACAGCATTGAACCTATGGTTTTGAGAACTCTCGAAAAGAATGGTTGTACTCACATGAAGTAAAATACCGACTGCCACTGCGAGCAACTGCAAGCTCCACTGTTCTACATGGATGGTGTTTACGGTAAGTGCACCGGCAGGTGTGGCAAAGGCGAACAGGAGTAATACACCCAACAATGTCGAAAGTCGAACACCAGATTTTCGCAGCGCTCCCGTGACCAGAAGGGCAATGGGAAGCTTGTGCAAAGCTATGGCCCAAAGAAAACCACCGGTAGCATGATTGTGGCCAGAAGCGCCTGTACTGGCGAGGGGCATCCCCTCTAAAAATGCATGTAAGAGCAGTCCCGAAATGGCGAGCCAAGGAACTTTAGACGCTTTGGTATGAAAGTGTCCGTGTTCCAATCCCTCGCTGAGGTGATCCAGGAGCAATTGGATGGCAAATCCCAACATGATCCACCAACCCATATTCCAATTCCCGTGCTCGAAAATCTCGGGTAGCATGTGTGTCAATAGCGTAGCAAAGAGAAATGCACCTGAAAAGGAAAGCAGGTATTTGAAGGCTTTCGAGTCTGTGGGTACCACCCAAGCAGCACCGGAGCCTATAGCAACGCTAAGAAGTAGGACTATCCAAATCATGAATCCAAAGGTTTCTGCGCAATAATAATCAATCGGTCACTTTCTTTAGGTGAAAAAGGCGATAAGTCATAGTCGCCATGCTGATCCAAAACGTCCAGACCAGCGGCTTCCATGAACGTTTTTAGTTCATGCAGTTCAAAAGCCCGAACGCGTTCCTCAAACTGAAGAATATTGCAGCCCGGTTCTTCAAAAGTTATGCGTTTTACAATGCTATTATCCTCAATACGACGTGTGATTTGATAGCGAGCCAATTCCGTTTGTATTGTATTCTCTGGTACCAACTGCGCCGCAATTTTCTCCGCATTCAAATAATCTAAAACCAGTTTACCGCCAGGTTTTAGTGCACCGGCCATGTTTAAAATGGCGTATGCGTGCATCGTGTCGTCTTCAAAATAACCAAAGCTGGTAAAGAGATTGAATACCCAATTTGCCTTCGGTACATCGAGCGGTTCGAGCATATTGGCGACTTGAAATTCGAGTCCTTCATGTGAGAATTGGTTCGCAAATGAAATACTTTCCGGGCTCAAGTCGATGCCTATAGTATCTAATCCTTGACTTGCGAGTACCTGTGCATGTCGGCCTCGTCCACAAGCCACATCAATAGCCAGTTCGCCCTCTTTTACCCCCAGTTTCTTACACAACGACTCAATAAATCCTCTCGCCTCGTTGAGATCGCGGTGCTGATAGAGGTCGTGGTAATAGGGGGTGTTAAACCAGGTTTGGTACCAGGGTTGGCTCATAGTTGTTTAGATCAGTGGGGCAATATACGGCTGAAACATTTTTACAATCGCTACAATAATCACAGCGATCAGGACTTTACGCGTAATGGCATTGGCTTTTTTATGCTGTACTACTTTTTTTGCGCCAAATCTTGCGCCAAGCGACGTGCCTAAGGCTAAGGTAAGCCCATATACCCAGTCAATGCTTCCGCTCCATGCGTAGATGATAAAGGCCGGGATGGTCATGAGAAAAGCAACAAACAGTTTCATAATGTTACCGTCGCGAAGGGCATATTTAGCAAGCAGCACGGAGATGGATAGAAAGAAAATACCAAAGCCCATTTGTATGAACCCGCCGTACAAGCCTAAACCAAAGTAGGCAAGCCACAATGCAGGCGTTCGCTTGTTTTTGGACCCGTCTGTGGGGATCAGCCATTTCTTGGGGTTCGTGAGGGTCGTAATGAGCAAAAGAATCATAATGGAACCTATGGTGATTCGCATTAGGTCTTCCGGTAAGTCTATGGCTAAATTTGCTCCAATAACGGCCCCGATGATGACTGGAGGAATAATGAAATAACTCTGTTTCATCATGTATTTCGTCCGTGCAGTTTTTGATAAGGCACTGATGGCGCTGGTGGTTTGAAAGAGTGCACCAACTCTATTGGTCGCATTCGCCGCATTTGCATCGAGTCCCACCCACATCAGTAATGGAAGCGTTATCGCAGATCCATTACCCGCGACAACATTGATCAATCCTGCAGCAAAGCCGCCGATGACTAGGGCAATTAATTCGAACCAATCCAACATGGGGCTAAAGTTAGCGTACATTTGTAGTCTAAATAGCAGAAAGGTGCTCGAAAACAAAGATTACCGCCTCATTGTCAAAACACTCTATGGGCTAGAAGAAATTCTAAGCAAAGAGTTACTCTCGCTTGGCGGACGAGAAATTCAAACGATCAACCGAGCTGTCGCTGTAGTTGGCGATCTAGGCTTCGTGTACAAAATTAATATTGCGCTTCGCACTGGTTTAAAGGTACTCTTGCCCTTGAATGAGATCCAAATGGAGACCGTTGAGGATTATTATGACGCAGTCTATGAGATTCCTTGGGAAGAGTTGTTTGATGAAGGAAAAACTTTTGCGGTTCATGTGGTGGGCACGAACGAAGAGCTCAACCACAGCAGCTTTGCGGGTCTGAAAGCAAAAGATGCCATTGTAGATCGCTTTCGCGATAAGCTCGGTGTCCGTCCCTCTGTAGATAAGCACGAACCAGAGGTACCCATTCATATTCACATTTCACGAGATACGGTTCGAATATACCTGGACACTTCAGGTGAAAGTTTGCACCGTCGCGGCTACCGTCTTGAAGCAGCAAAAGCGCCATTAAATGAAGTTTTGGCCGCTGGAATCATCATGCATAGTAAATGGAACGGTGGAATGCCCGTGCTCGACCCGATGTGCGGTTCTGGTACTTTCTTAGTTGAAGCGGCATTGCTTGCACACAATATGCCAGCGAATATTTACCGCGAATCCTTCGCCTTTTTTAATTGGAAAGGATTTGAGGAAGAATTGTACGTAAAGATCAGAGAGGGCCTATTGAGCCGTGCAAAAGATTATGAAGGGAAATTCTTCGGTCGCGATATCGATGTATACAGTTTAGATGCCGCTGCAGCGAACATCGAACGCAGTATGTTTGAAGATGCTGTGCGATTAAAGCGCGCGGACTTTTTCGAAGCTGATCCACCGGCGGAAAAAGGACTTCTGCTTATAAATCCACCGTATAATGTCCGTATACAAGCGGATACTCATCAAATGTACCGTCAGATTGGCGATACTTTGAAAGAAAAATATGCCGGCTGGGAAGTATACTGGATTACCTCAGATATGGAAGCGATCAAAAGCATCGGATTACGGCCTTCTAGAAAATGGAACCTCTTTAACGGTGAACTGGAATGTAAATTGCTACGTTTTGATATGTATGAGGGGACTAAAAAACTCCATAAATTGAATCGATAAACACAGCTTATGAAACGCAGCATTGTACTTCTTCTTTTACTCCTTCAGTTACCCGCATTTTCACAGAGTTACAGCAGTAATCTGCGTCGTGTTTCGAGAGAGATTGATAAAGTAATGGCCGTTACTTCAGATATTATAGACGGTACAATGACCTATGCGAAGTACAGAAAGGTTCAACCGCTTTTTGAAGAGCAAAGCAAGACCTGGCGAAAGAGTCTACGTTCATTGGACCGATTAGATGAAGCACCCGAGGCCGAACTGCTGGCTGTTGTGAACGAAAATATGGGTGGCCTGCTTGAAATTACTCAGGAGAATTTGAGGTATTGGTTTCAAGAAGACCCGCGCTCCAACTATGGACACGCCTATGTAGATCAGGCGGGGAACTATTTTAATGCAGTCCTTGCTGCGATGGATGCTTACGCCGAACAGTATGATGTGGATGTAAGGGCCTCCGAAGAGCTGGAGCGACTCCAAACACAAATGGAACTGTTCCGTTACACGAAGGAAATGAAGCGAGGAGCGAATGAAGTAGATAGCCTCGTGGGTTATTTGCAATCGGAAATAGGTACTACCGATATGGATGCGCTCTACAAAGCACAAAAAGCACTTGTCAAGGCTTTAAGTAAGGAACTCCGCGGTTATGGTGATGAGCGCTTTTTCAATGGTCAAACCGAACTGCATGAGGCGTACCAAAAATATTATATTGAATTGTTAGAATTGGCTTCGGCGGATGTTTTAGCAGATCTTACGAAGATGCGTTACGACCTCGTAGAATTCAATTCTATCGCCTCAAGCACTGAAGCTTCTGCGAAAAAGACGTTAAGTTTCTTTGATAACGAAATGCGGTTGTTAAATAAACGCGAGTCTCGATTCGTAAAACGAAATTTACCTAAAGCTCCGAAGCGCTAACCATGCAGGTCGCTGAGGTCATACTTCCACTGCCCTTAGACAAACTTTTCCATTATGCTATTCCAGCAGAGATGGTTGGTTCGGTGCGTCCTGGAGTACGTATACTGGTCCAATTTGGTGCACGAAAAGAATATGCAGCGATAGTCACCCGCGTTCTTGAAGCACCCGATGAAACGGAGTTGAAATACCTGATCAGTGTGCTGGATGAACATCCCGTAGTGCTCGAACACCAATTGCTGCAATGGTCTTGGATGGCGTCGTATTATATGGCACCTGTCGGTGATGTTATGAATGCTGCCTTGCCTCCCGGTTTAAAGCTTTCTTCGCAAAGTATTGTTGTTCTGGATCCGGAAGTAGTCCCAGATGAATCATCGATGTCCGACGCCTTGTTTAAGTTGTACGAGGCCTTGCGGAATCACCCGAAGCTCACGCTCGACGAGGTACGCGAATATTGCCAAGTAAAGCAACCCATGCCTTTAGTGCAAAAAGCATTGGAAGAAGGGTGGGCATTGCTTGAAGAGGAATTGAAAAAGGTTGCACGTGCAAAACGAAGAAAACTTATACGCCTCTCATCGGAGTCGTTAGCAGATCTCGACGGGGCCTTTGAAGCCGCGAAAAGATCTACTACTCAAACTGAAGCGCTTTTAGCACTAGTTGCACATTGCGGCAGCGAAAATAAATTTCAAGACAAACGCGGCTTTCAGAAGAAGCAAAACATATCGTCGACGGCGCTGCTTGCACTAAATAAAAAAGGAATCACCGAGGAAGTTGAAGAGATCGACGGTACCACCGCAGCTTCAGCGCCCATGACGGAGATTATCCTTTCCGCGCCACAACTCGAAGCCCTATCGTCCATTCAAAAGGGATTTGAGGCAAAGAAACCCGTTGTTTTACATGGTGTCACAGCCTCGGGGAAGACAGAGCTCTACATCACGTTGATTAAAGCAGCGCTCACTAAACACAAGCGTGTCCTATACCTGCTGCCGGAGATTGCTTTAACTACACAACTCATCAGCCGCCTTCGAATTCACTTTACTGTTGCAGTAAGTCATAGTAAATTTTCACCTGCCGAGCGTCTAGCCGCTTGGCGTGAAGCGTTGACAAATGATGGACCATTACTTGTATTGGGTGCTCGATCTGCGGTGTTTATGCCATTACCAGATTTAGGTTTGATCATTGTAGATGAAGAGCACGAAAGCAGCTTTAAGCAGTACGAACCTTCACCAAGGTACAATGCCAGGGATACGGCGGTATGGATGTCAAATGCTCGAGATTGTCCCGTTTTGCTAGGTTCTGCCACGCCGAGCTTGGAGAGCATGTTCAATGCACGCCAGGGCAGGTATGAATTGGCCCAGTTACACAAGAGATTCCATACTGCTCCATTGCCAGAACTAGAAGTTGTGGATATGCTTGGGGCCAGGCAGCGCCGTGAAGTGCAGGGTAATTTTTCCATAGAATTGGTCGATGCCATGCGCCATACTCTGAGCAAAGGAGAGCGCATCATTCTTTTTCAAAACCGCAGGGGTTTTAGCACCTTCCAACAATGCCAGACTTGTGGGCACATTGAGGGATGTACGCGTTGTGATATATCACTCACCTACCATAAAGGCCCGCAAAAGCTAAAATGTCACTATTGTGGTTACACCGTGCCGCCAGTGATGAAATGCAGTTCGTGTGGTGGTGAGAGCGTTTTACACAAGGGTTTTGGAACGGAGCAAATTGCTGAAGAGGCAGCCGCACTTTTTCCAAATGCGGCGGTGAAACGTATGGATTTGGATACCACTCGTGGTAAACACGCTTTTGGTGATCTCATACGTGCTGTGGAAAATGGGGAAGTTGATATTTTGGTGGGTACGCAGATGGTGACGAAAGGGCTGGATTTTGATAGCATAGGGCTTGTGGGTATCATGAGTGCAGATAATCTATTAAGCTTTCCTGATTTTAGAGCCAATGAGCGCGCATTCCAACTGATTGAACAAGTGGCGGGACGCACGGGACGGCGTACCTCAAAGGGGAAGGTGGTAATCCAAGCGATGAAGCCGCGCCACTCCATCATACAATTGGCATTAAATCACGATTTTTCGGGAATGCAGGCTAAGGAACTCAGTATTCGCAAAGAATATCAGTACCCGCCTTTTGTTCGACTCATAACAATCACCCTGAAACATCGGGATCAGAAGCTACTGCAGCGTGCTGCAGGTGAATTTGCCCGTTCATTGCGCAGTAAGATCGGCGATCGATTCTTAGGTCCGGAGTTTGCGCCCATTTCACGCTTGAAAAATTTATACCAGATGCAGATCATTGTCAAGGTTGACAAAGGAAGTATTGGTGCCAAAGTGCGGGAACGTATTAAAAAATCGCATCAAGAAGTGCTGTTAACACCTGATTTTAACCGCGTGAAGGTGGTCTTTGACGTGGATCCTAATTCTTAAATTTTAAAGGGAAATTTGGCTTGGACACCGATGAAATAGGGAAGGCCGAGCTGAACCTGGTAGGAGGCAATTTCCCAAGAATATCCCAAGTATACGGACGGAGCCGCCACGCCCAACCCTACGTCTTGAACATTTGTGTCGGCCCATCGCAAGTCTAATTGGCCACCGGCAAACCAATGTTTAGCAATAAACCAATCTTTTCCAGCACCCAGTACAAGGCCAAAGTTATCTGCATCTTCCCCCAATCCAAACGACTGGATATAGGCCAATTTTGAAGTTACATAAAATCCCTTATCGTTGTAGGACACTCCAATATCCGTGGTGCTTCCCCAGCCCGCCATATTGCCGTAGTAGGTTTCGAATTTCAATTGACTGAATGCTGGCAAGGCGGACAAGCAAAGCGCTATGGTGAATACATTTCTCATTTTAGGAAAGCTTCAAACGTATCTGGTACACTCGCCTCAATGCGAACGGATGCTTTGGTGGTAGGGTGTTTAAACGCTAAAGATCTTGCATGTAAGCAAATGCTTTTATCTCGCTCCGCGCGACGGGCACCGTATTTTACATCGCCCTTGATAGGATGTCCTATAGCCGCCAATTGTGATCTGATCTGGTGGTGTCTTCCCGTGTGAAGATCTACCTCAAGCAGCGTATATCTTTCCCCACAGTTTAGCACACGGTAAGTAAGTCTAGCTTCTTTAGAGCCAGGTTCCTCGCGCTTAAACGCAATGGATTTATTGTTCTTCGGATTTTTCTTTAGATAATGAAGGAGTTGACCACCTTCAGTAATCTGGCCTTCTACTAAAGCCCAATAGGCCTTTTGTGTTTCCCTATTTTTAAAAGCGGCATTCATACGCTCCAGCCCTTTGGAAGTGCGCGCAAATAAGACCACGCCTGTTGTGGGACGATCCAAACGATGAATGACCCCTAGAAACACCGCTCCAGGCTTGTTGAATTTCTCCTTGAGGTAGGATTTAAGGAGATCGGGCAGGGGAGTGTCGCCCGTTTTATCGCCTTGCACTAAATCACCAGCTCGCTTATTGACGGCGATCAAATGGTTGTCTTCAAAGATAATTTCAGGCAAGGAAGCCATGATTAGCTCGTGTAGCTTTCGTCTTTATTCGGGAAATCAACGCGCTTTACATCATTTACGTATTCACCTATGGCACCGGTGATGTCGTCATACAAGTTTAAATACCGGCGAAGGAATCGAGGGTGGAATTCGTGTGTCATACCAACGAGGTCGTGGAAAACCAACACCTGTCCGTCTACACCTGGACCAGCGCCGATACCAATAACAGGTATATCTAGCATGAGCGCAACCTCTTTTGCAAGCTCCGCGGGAACCTTTTCTAAAACAATACCGAAACAACCTGCTTCTTGCAAGGCAATGGCATCTTCCTTCAGTTTCGCAGCTTCTGCTACTTCTTTCGCACGAACGCTGTAGGTACCGAATTTATAGATACTCTGTGGGGTCAGGCCTAAATGCCCCATTACGGGAATACCTGCCGTAAGGATTCTTTTGATTCCGTCGATAATTTCCACGCCACCTTCGAGTTTTACAGCGTGACCGCCGCTTTCTTTCATCACGCGAATGGCGGAGTTTAATGCTTGCTTAGAATCCCCCTGGTAGGTACCGAAGGGTAAATCAACGACGACCAACGCACGATCAACCGCGCGAATCACAGAACTGGCATGGTAAATCATTTGATCCAAAGTGATGGGTAAAGTCGTTTCATGACCGGCCATTACATTGGAAGCACTGTCTCCAACAAGTATACAGTCCACACCCGCTGCATCCACCATTTTTGCCATGGTATAGTCATAGGCCGTTAACATGGAGATTTTCTCTCCTTGGTCCTTCATTTGTTGCAGGCTGTGCGTAGTAACCTTTTTAAATTCTTTTTTCGCCAATGACATAGTGCACGATTTTTGTGAATTAAATCAACACAAAGAAAAGCATCCTAGCCCATAGGTTGTATTTTTGAAGCCCATGAAAAACCTATTTCTCTTATTTTTCGCTTTTATCGCTCTTTTTTCGTGCGATAACTCATTAGATATTAATGCCGATTATGATGTGGAGAACGTCGTATATGGTCTTCTCGATAAAGATAGCGACACCCAATGGGTCCGTTTGCATCGCACGTACTTAGGAACGGATGGATTGCTCGCGGGGGCAACCCATAGCGATAGTTTGTATTTCGATACCGCCGCGCTGTATTTAGCCCAGTTGAATGATCAGGGCAATGTATTGAACACGTACGAGTTTTACAGAAAAGATACCAATATCCTGGAATCAGGAACTTTTACAACCGATAATTATCGATTGTACTGGACCGATGCACCTATTGATCACAATTTTGACTACCGCATTCGCGGATTCATCCCGGGCAACAATAATTTCGAGGCTACAACACCTGTAGTCGGCCCGCTAGAAATCACACGACCGAAGGGATTTCAAAAATTGACTTTTGGTATTCAGGATGCCAAGTTTGGATGGGATGCTGCTAAAAATGCCCGGCTTTACCAAGGATACATTCATTTTAAATACAAAGAGGCACCGGTACGCAACCCCAAGGACAGTGCAGTGAAGACGGTGACTTATGCGTTGCCAACGCGGACCGGTTCGAATTTAACGGGCTCAGGGAATTACGTCACCGAGCTCAGTTATGCGGCCTATTACCAGTTTTTGAGAAATAATATCGGTACCACAACGGATACGGTACGAGTCTTTAAAAGCATTGACTTTGAGCTTTGGGCTGCTGCGGATGATTACGCTACGTACATTAATGTAAGTCAACCTTCACAGGGAATTGTGCAGGAAAAGCCCTTGTTTACCAACATCGACGGTGGTATAGGCCTCTTTAGTTCACGCGGTCATACCATTAAAAAGCAGATCAAACTGAGCACGACCTCTATGGACAGTTTGTGGCGCGGTATCTACACGTGCAATATGGGATGGGTAGATTTTCAAGGTATCGATTCGGTCATCTGCGTAGACGGATTCCCTGTTAAATTTTAGCAAGACAGAAGAAGACAGTTTGTCACTTTTTTTACTGTGAAAAGTTCCATAGTGACAGCATTCTGTGGGCACTTGTGCCAAATTGTGTCCAAAATTGGTCCCTATTCTTTATGGCACAACCCTTGTTCTATACCCGCCGTAAGATTTTGAAAACTCAACCTAAATAATTGATAAAATGGGTAAAATCATAGGTATTGACCTTGGAACCACGAACTCTTGTGTATCCGTAATGGAAGGTAACGAGCCTGTAGTGATTCCGAACAGTGAAGGAAAAAGAACGACACCTTCTATTGTAGGTTTCGTGGAAGGCGGTGAGCGTAAAGTAGGAGATCCTGCTAAACGTCAAGCCATCACTAACCCTGAGAAAACAGTCTATTCCGTGAAGCGTTTCATGGGAGAGAAGTTTTCGAACGTACAAAAAGAAGCTAAGCGTGTACCTTATAAAGTTGAAGGTGGCGATAACGATACGCCTCGTGTAAATATCGACGGTCGTCAATATACACCTCAAGAGATTTCAGCGATGATTCTTCAAAAAATGAAGAAGACCGCGGAAGATTATTTGGGAACAGATGTGACGGAAGCCGTAATTACTGTTCCAGCGTACTTTGATGATGCACAGCGTCAGGCAACCAAAGAAGCGGGAGAAATTGCAGGATTGAATGTACGCCGCATCATTAATGAGCCAACAGCTGCGGCTTTGGCTTATGGATTAGATAAAAAAGGCCAAGATCAAAAAATCGTTGTTTTTGACTGTGGTGGAGGTACGCATGATGTATCTGTACTGGAATTGGGCGACGGTGTATTTGAAGTAAAGTCGACCGATGGTGATACACACCTCGGAGGTGATGACTTTGACCAAGTCATTATTGACTGGTTGGCAGAAGAGTTCAAAGCCGAAGAAAACATGGATTTGCGCGATGACAACATGGCGCTGCAACGTTTGAAAGAGGCTGCTGAGAAAGCTAAAATCGAATTGTCTTCGACGACTTCGACGGAAATTAACTTGCCTTACATCACTGCGACGGCTTCAGGTCCTAAACACTTAGTGCGTCCGTTAAGTCGTGCAAAGTTTGAGCAATTAGCAGCAAGCTTGATTGAGCGTACGATCGCACCAGCGCGTAGTGCATTGAAAAATGCAGGGTACTCCACTTCTGAAATTGATGAAGTAATTCTAGTTGGGGGTACTACGCGTATTCCGGCCATACAGGATGCGGTTAAAGCGTTCTTTGGCAAGGAGCCTTCGAAAGGAGTAAATCCAGATGAGGTAGTAGCGATCGGAGCTTCTATTCAGGGTGGTGTTCTTGCGGGTGATGTGAAAGACGTTCTTTTACTAGATGTTACGCCACTTTCTTTAGGGATTGAAACCATGGGTGGAGTGATGACGAAACTTATCGAAGCGAATACGACGATTCCGACGAAGAAATCGGAAACCTTCTCAACGGCTGCAGATAATCAGCCTTCGGTGGAGATTCATATCCTTCAAGGAGAGCGTTCTATGGCGAGCGACAATAAGACTATCGGTCGTTTTCATTTGGACGGTATTCCACCAGCACAGCGCGGTGTTCCGCAAATTGAAGTCACCTTCGATATTGATTCGAACGGTATTCTTAACGTAAGTGCTAAGGATAAAAACACTGGTAAGGAGCAGAACATTCGCATTGAGGCTTCTTCAGGTTTATCTCAGGAAGAAATTGAGCGTATGAAGCAAGAAGCTGAAGCGAATGCGGATGCGGATAAGAAAGCGAAAGAGGATATTGATAAGCTCAACGCTGCGGACAGCATGGTATTTCAGGTTGAGAAGCAAATGAAGGATCTCGAAGGTAAATTACCGGAGGATAAAAAAGGTCCAATCGATGCTGCCTTAACTGAACTCAAAGCTGCGCATGCTGCGAAGGATGTGGCAGGATGTGATGCTGCTCAAGAAAAATTGAATGGTGCTTTACAGGCGGCTTCTGCAGAGATTCAAGCTGCGATGCAGCAACAACAAGGTGGAGATCAAGGCCCTGATGCAGGTGCTGGCGGTGATGCTGGTGCAGCGGATGATGTCACTGATGTCGATTTTGAAGAGGTGAAATAACCTACAAGAATTAAAGGATGTAACAGGCCCCCGCACCGCAAGGTGCGGGGGCTTTTTTATTATATTCACGCCACTTAACACTTTTGAAACCCACCCATTATGGATTTAGTCCAAATCAATGATTTTCTTGCAACAATAGACGGATACATCGGCGGTTCAAGCTGGTTTGTTTTTGCCTTGCTCGGATCGGGCATCTTTTTCACGCTTTACCTAGGATTTCCACAAATACGCTACTTCGGTCATGCTGTAGCGGTTGTGCGTGGAAAGTTTGATAAGGAAGGTGCAAAAGGGGATACCTCTCACTTTCAATCTTTAGCGACGGCATTGTCGGGTACGGTGGGAACAGGGAATATCGCAGGTGTGGCATTTGCTATTCATTTAGGCGGTCCAGCGGCTTTGTTTTGGATGCTTGTCACCGCTGCATTGGGTATGACAACTAAGTTTGTTGAGGTGACCTTAAGTCATAAATACCGCGAATTCGCGGAGGATGGAACCGCTTCTGGTGGTCCCATGTATTACATGAAAAATAAGCTTGGAATGAAATGGATGGCAACACTTTTTGCTGTTGCAGCCATTATCAGTTCATTTGGCACAGGTAATATGCCGCAAGTCAATAGTATTGCAGCTTCGCTGAAGGCTACTTTTGGTATCGAAGAGATCGTAACGGGTGCAGTACTCTCCGTATTGCTGGGTCTAATTATTCTGGGTGGAATTAAGCGAATTGCAGCGGTTACCGAAAAATTGGTTCCCATAATGGCACTTATTTATGTAGTAGGTGCCTTGTCAGTGATCGTGATGAACTATGAAAATATTGTCCCTTCATTCATTAGCATTTTTGCAGATGTATTTACAGGTTCATCGGCTGCCGGAGGATTTCTTGGTGCAACTATAGCTTATGCCTTTAACCGAGGTGTGAACCGAGGTCTTTTCTCAAATGAAGCTGGACAAGGTTCAGCCCCGATCGCGCATGCCGCCGCAAAGGCTGAGCATCCGGTAAGTGAAGGTATGGTGGCTATTTTAGAGCCATTCATTGATACCATTATAATTTGTTCCATCACGGGATTAACACTTTTAAGTTCAGGGGTTTGGAATGAAAAGCATCTGAACGATTTCAGCTTTGCTGATCTCGAAATTATGGAGGGTGGACTCTCTGAAGAAGTCGATGGAGGTCGATTGTTCAATCACTTTAATAACCGGGCGTGGTTAAATAGTCTAACATTGGTTCCATTTCAAGGAGAATTGGCTATCAAAGCAGGAAAGATAAAGTCAGAAGCTACTGTACTCCATGCACGTTCTATTGCTGAAGAGGTTGTGGTTTCTAGTAGCGAAGGACCGTATTCCGGAGTTCTAATGGTGCAAAAGGGCCGATTGCAAGAAACGGCAGGGCTCACCTTTACAGGAAAGTCGTTGGTGCATAGTGCTCCGCTAACCGCGATTGCTTTCAACAAGGGATTGTTTGGTGATTACGGTCAGTATATAGTGGCCATAGGACTGTTGCTGTTTGCATTTTCTACGGCCATATCATGGAGCTATTATGGTGGACGCAGCGTCACCTACCTCTTTGGGGTGAAATATGTGAATTACTACCGCGTTTTATACGTTATTGGATTCTTTCTAGCTGCAATTATCGATACCACAATTGTTTGGACATTTGCGGGTATTGCCATAGCCTTAATGACATTGCCAAATCTGTTGGGAATCTTCTTATTAAGGAAGGATATGAAGCAGAGCATTACCGACTACAAGGCGTATTTGAAATCCGATTTCAATAAAGACTTATAAATAAATGTGTAAAAGCAACTAAACCTTGAGTTAAAGATGGAATCTAAATGATAAGTTCGTAGTATCTTCTCAACTTAAAGTATTCATATTTAAACCACTCATGAAGAAATTTCTTTTAGCAGGTCTGTTAGCGTTAGTTGCCACAGAGAGCATCCAGGCACAAATAGCGTCAGATTCAGCCTTGTATATCGCCGGTGATATTGGTGTTCAAGTAGTTGCTCCAGTCAATATTAACTCGCAAAGTTCTTGTGCCGATACGGTAGGGATTTCCATTCCAACGGGTCATTGGATCTCGTCCGTGCGACTAGAATATACCGTTGAGACCTCAGGGGGATTCGGCGGGTCTGCACCGGACGACATAGGCACTTATTTGGAATTAGTCAGTGAGAGTGCGAAAGAGGCTGCTTTAGGATACGGTACTTCCGGTACCAATGGTGCTACTGAAACCATCACTCGCACCATTACAGATTTTAATGGCGCCGTAACGGATACATTCCTAGTGTTTAGGTTGAATGCTTTCAGGCAGCAATTCAATACGGCATGTAATACGACCGCTCAGCGCATTGCCGATAGCAGTTGGAAGGTCGTTGTTAACCACTATCCAGCACCTACTTGTTACCAGCCTACCGCAGTAAATGTAGATTGGGTAATGAGTGATCAAGCACAGTTGAGTTGGACTACGGGTGGCTCGGCACAATGGGAAGTTGAATATGGAACACCAGGATTTACACCAGGTACAGGAACGAGAGTAGCAGCGCTATCTAATCCGTTCGTATTGAGCGGTCTTTCTGCTTCATCGAATTATGATTTCTACGTGCGCGATTCCTGTGGAACCAATGATGTAAGTTTATGGTCAGCGGTAGATTCATTAACCACATTATGTGCACCCATTACCTTTACCACCAGTTACACTGAAGATTTCGACAATACGACAAACTGGGTGCCGGGAACGGGATTTGATAATGACGGTTCCATTGTAGACGGTTGTTGGCAGCGCGATCCTGCAGATCCAGATGATGGTCAAGGGTACGCCTTTGGTGTAGGAGAAGATAGTACAGGTACAGCTGGAACAGGTCCTACTG
>Ga0209654_1000128_pt1 | contig 78837 bp, 72 predicted proteins | sample SaaInl1SG_22_DNA_FD_184646 | JGI IMG/M metagenome (GOLD analysis project Ga0209654, IMG submission 184646) | Marine microbial communities from expanding oxygen minimum zones in the Saanich Inlet - ESP_161SG_22_DNA (SPAdes) (version 2) | ecosystem: Environmental > Aquatic > Marine > Intertidal... | reverse complement strand
GACGTAATTCTTCATCCAACTGAAAAGAAAGCCATTATTAGATATAGCAGTAAAACTAAGCCATGGGAACTTTACACAGCAGCGATTGAAGAAAATGCTAAATTATCGCAAATTACCTCTTCAACCAGTTACGCCTTTAACAAATATGATTGGATAAATCCAAAAATAGTAAGCTTCACAGCCAACGACAATGAAAAAATCTATGCGCGCCTTTACGCACCTTTAAAAGCAAATAGAAATGGTGCTTCTATACTGTTTGTTCATGGTGCAGGTTACCTTCAAAATGCCCATAATTGGTGGAGTGGTTACTACCGAGAGTATATGTTTCATAATCTATTGGTAGAAAAAGGATACACAGTTTTAGATATAGATTATCGAGCAAGTAAAGGGTATGGACGAGACTTTAGAACAGCAATATACAGACACATGGGCGGAAAAGATTTAAGCGATCAAATTGACGGTAAAAAATATTTAGTAGACAGCTTAGGTTTAGACCCTAATCGTGTAGGAATATATGGTGGTTCTTATGGTGGTTTTATAACACTTATGGCTTTACTTACAACTCCAGGAGAATTTAAAGCTGGCGCTGCGATAAGGTCGGTTACAGATTGGGCACATTACAATCATGCATATACCTCAAACATACTTAATACACCAGAAAAAGATCCGTTAGCTTTTAAACGAAGTTCACCCATATATTTTGCAGAACAATTAGAAGACCATCTTTTAATGCTTCACGGAATGGTAGATGATAACGTTCAATTTATGGATATCACGCGCTTGAGTCAACGGTTTATTGAACTAGGAAAACAAAATTGGGAATTAGCAGTTTATCCAGTAGAACCTCATGGTTTTAAGCAAACTTCATCTTGGATTGATGAATACAGTCGAATTTTAAAATTGTTTAACAGAACTTTATTGAAGTAGAATGAGTACAGAATTTGTTTTTAAAGAGTTAGAAAGTTTAGATGAATTACTTTCTTCTTACACCTGTATTTTAGAAATGTATCCTTCGCTTTCTAAAACAGACTATAGAGAAATGATTTTAGAAATGATGCCAAACAACTACAGTCAACTCGCTGTCTATAAAAACAGCAAAATGGTTGCTGTTTGTGGTATTTGGATAAATACAAAACTATGGTGTGGGAAGTATATGGAACTAGATAATGTAATTGTACAACCCGATTATAGATCCGCAGGCATTGGTAAATTAGTAACAGGTTACCTGAACAAAAAAGCAAAAGAAATTGGGTGTAAACTAATGGCGCTAGACGCGTATACAGATAACAAACGTGCACATAAGTTTTATATGAATGACGGTTACGACATTACAGGATTTCATTTTACAAAAAAGCTGTAACACTAAAAGTAAAACAACAAAAAGAAATATAGAACGCTTAAATTAATTATCAAAAACTAATTAAAGCTTGTTTTATCAAAAAAACAACGTCTATTAAACAATATAAATCGGTATACTATCCTTTCCTTCTTTTTCTTTCTTTCATAATTAATCCCAACTCCCTACTTGTTTGTCCGGCTACAGAAGTATTTTCGTTCGCTCTTCTAATCAAATAAGGTAAAACTTCTTTTACAGGACCGTAAGGTACATACTTGGCAACATTATATCCTGCGTTTGAAAGATTATAAGAAATATGGTCTGACATACCCAATAGCTGAGCAAAGTAAATGCGCTCATCTTTTTCGTTAATTCCTTTTTCTTTGATTAATTCTGCTAAGAACTTAGAACTATTTTCGTTGTGCGTTCCGGCACAAAAAGAAACCGTTTCAATGTTATCTAAAACAAACCGAATTGCTAAATCATAATCTTTGTCTGACGCTTTTTTATCTGGTTGAATAGGAGATGGATATCCTTTTTCTTTAGCTCGTGCTCTTTCTTTTTCCATGTATGCACCGCGAACTAACTTAACACCGTATTTAAAACCATTTGCCTTTGCATATTCTACCTGCTCTTTTAAATACGCCAGACGATCGTGCCTATACATCTGAAGCGTGTTAAAAACAATTGCTTTTTCTGTATTGTAACGTTGCATCATTGTCGTGCAAATACGATCAATAACATCTTGAATCCAGCTTTCTTCCGCATCTATAAAAATGGGCACCTTACATTCGTGTGCTTTACTACAAATCTGGTCTACTCTACTTTCTACTGCATCTAGCATCAACCGATCTGCTTCAGATATGGCTGCATTACTGTAATTTACACGCTTTAATAAATTAAAATTAGCTATTCCAGTTACTTTAAAAACGGCAAAAGGAATCGCTTCCTCATTCTTCGCCTTTTCTATAGTTGAAATCAATTCATCTACCGTATCCGTAAAGTCGTCTTTGTCTAAATTCCCTTCTACGGAATAATCTAAAATTGTACCTACACCAAAATCGTATAGTTGTTTAATTGTATAATTACATTCTTCTATCGTTTCCCCACCGCAGAATTGTTTAAATATAGTTTTCTTAACAATTCCCTTAATCGGCAACCGAAGTTTTAGGGCTAAATCTGTTGCCCAATTTCCGAATCGTACAAGTGTAGGATTTCCTACTAACTTAAAAAGTCTGTACGCTCTATTTAAGTCTTTATCAGACTTACTAGCAAACGCTACTTCTGTATTTTCGAATGATATCATACGCACAAATTTAATCTGCTTTTACGAAAGTCAAACGATTTTTAGCTGACACCAGTTATTTTTTCTAATTTTCCATGAATTTTCTGCAACATGATAAATAAAATAGACGCCAAAAAGCACCTAATTGAACTTGGAAACCATACTGAGAGTAGCTTTCTCACATTATTGCGTGAAGAGTTTTCTGAAAGTAAAAAAGTAATCATTGTAGACGAAAATACAAATGACGAATGTTTACCGGCTTTGCTCACACACTACGAAGAACTAAAAGATACCGAAGTTATGCTCTTGCCTTGCGGAGAAGAGAACAAGGTAATGGAAGTTTGCTTTCAAGTTTGGGAAGCACTAACCGAATATGGCATAGGTAGAAACGATTTAATCATCAACCTAGGCGGTGGTGTAATTACAGATATGGGCGGATTTATTGCGTCTATCTACAAAAGAGGTGTTTCTTTTATTAATTTCCCAACTACTCTTCTTGCTATGGTAGATGCTTCAGTTGGTGGTAAAACAGGTATAGACTTGGGTCCATTTAAAAACCAATTGGGTGTTTTTTCTTTTCCTAAACTAGTGGTTATCGATCCGCTATTTCTCTCTACTTTAAACGAAGAAGAATTACTTTGGGGAAAAGCTGAAATGCTCAAACATGGCTTAATTAACAGTAAAGTACATTGGGATTCAATTAAGAACAAAGCTGTAAAGGAAATAGATACATACGATATAGCAGCTAGCATAACTATAAAGAACAATATAGTTCTAAGTGATCCAAATGAAAATGATGAAAGAAAAAAATTAAACTTCGGACACACCGTAGGTCATGCAATTGAAGGGTACTATCTAAATGAAGGTAAAATTCCTCATGGTTTGGCCGTTGCTCAAGGTATGATAGTAGAAGCAAAACTTTCGAATAACCTAAAACTCCTAAGCGATGAAGCTTTTTCTGAAATTCACTTTATTCTTACCGAACACTATCCAAAATTAGAGTTGGAAGATGATATGATTAAAGAAATTGTTGATTTAATGAAAAATGACAAAAAAAATAAAGGTGAAAGAATTAACTTTACACTACTTACAGGTATTGGTGAAGCAACAATTAACCACTATCCAACGTTAATAGAAATAACTGAAGCGCTCGCTTTTCTAAAAAATACTTAAAATGAAAAATACACTACTCATTCTTACGTTACTTATTGGCTTAATTTCTTGTAATAAGGAAGGATTAGATTTTGTAATAAAAGGTACGATATCTGACAACAGTTTAGGAGGTGGTTTAGGAGGCGCTAGAATAGACCTTTACGTAACCAAGGCTGGAGGTAACCAAGCGTTTTTAAAAAGTGCTACATTAGAAGAAAATGGTAGCTACTCTTTTACCATTCCACGCGATAAAGATGAACAATTTGATTTGATAATTGAAAAAGATGGATATTTTACGTTAAACGAAACCATCCTTTTTAGTGATCTATCTGCAAGTGATGATAACGTTTACAACTACGCTACAACCGCTAAAAGTTATGTTACTTTTAATTTACTAAACAACGGAACAGTTGATACGCAGGATGTTCTTAAAATTCAAAAATTAAACGGAAAGCAAGGATGCGAAGAATGTTGCCCAATAGGAATTGAATATTTCAACGGTGCTGTAGATGAATCCTTTACGTGCGCAACAGATGCATATACCAACTATAGGTTTATCTATTGGTTACCTGGTGGTCAGGAAGCATTTTATGACAGTGTTTACACTTTACCCTTCCAAACTTCTGTTTTTAATATTACATATTAGCGATAGCCTTGAACTTCTTCAAGCGCGGTGGTAATTTTAATTCGTTCACCGTTTTTAAATGCAACTACAAAAGCAGATTTATATCCTTTTGTACTTAGCTCTTTTCTTAAGTTACTTGCGCTTGCAACATCATTTTTAAAGGACCCTACGGTATATTTGTACAAACCATCTTGTTTATACTCTTCAACTTTTAAACCGTCAAATCTAGAGTCAGACAATGAAACCCTATCGTTTGAGGTTTCTATTTGTACTTTAAAGTAAATGTCTGTTTCTTCTATTTTTAGGGTTCGCTCTTTTAGCTCTTTGTCAGGATTGGACTGAACCTTATCTTTCACTTCTCTAGTTTCTGTAAAAGTTGTGTCTATCTTAATGTTTTCAACTTCTTTCGCATCTGTAATTAGAACATTAACCCCTTCAATCTCTGCCTTATATTCTTGAAAAGCTTTGAAAATGCAATTTGCCATTAATTGTTGGTTGGCAGGTTTACTTAAAAAGTTTTCTTCTTCACGATTGGTTAAAAATCCTGTTTCAATTAAAACACTGGGCATAGTAGTTTTATAAAGCACCAAAAATCCTGCTTGTCTAACTCCCCTATCCACTCTACCCAATCGTTTAAAATGATGTTGAATTTTAGATGCAAAATTGATAGATTGATCAAGATAAAAACTCAACTGCAATTGTCTGGCAATTATGGCGTCTGGCGACATATCAAAATCTTTATATTTCTCTTCGCTATCTTCTTCTAATAAAATCGCGCTATTTTCTCTTTCAGCAATTTTTTGTTGGGATTCTGTTCTGTGTAAACCTAAAACATAGGTTTCTGCGCCATGTGCTTTGGCACCTGCTGCATTTGCGTGTATACAAATAAAAAGATCAGCATTATTTCGATTGGCAATTTTGGCGCGCTCATCCAACGTTACAAAAACATCTTTATCACGTGTATAAATAACTTCAATTTCTGGATATTTTTGCTGTATGTATTCTCCCAATTTTAATCCTACGGCCAACGCTACATGCTTTTCTTGAGAATGTGCTCCATGACAGCCAGGATCATGGCCTCCGTGTCCAGGATCAATTACAATTTTCTTAATTCCAGGTGCAATTATATCTGTGGCTTGACCTAAGAGCGTATACGAACTCAATAAAAAAAAGATAAATAAGCGCATTGTCTTTGTTTTTTTTAACATCACACAAGGTAATTTTTTAGATTTGCAACCGTTAAACACGTGTAATACAAATTTATAAAGAAAGGCTTGACCAAAAAGCGTTCCAATAACAGAATTATAGTCATTCGATTGTTAATAATCGTTGCTTTTTTGAGTAGTACTTTACTTGGGTACAGTCAAGAACGTATTGTACGAGTAGACAACTCGTTAGAATCTCCTGTAACCTATTCTTGTACCGATAGTATTTACGCTAATCTAAAAACTAAGATTGTTTTTTTATACGGCGAAGCAATCGTACAATATGAAGGGATAGAACTTACAGCAGATTACATAGAAATGGATCTTGAGAAAAAAACCGTAACTGCTACATACACTACTAACGAAGAAGGAGAGCGAATTGGAATACCTAAATTTACAGAAGGCTCCGAAGAACTTACAGCAGCAAGTCTAAAATATAATTTCGAAACAGAAAAAGCGTACATTCAAGAATTAGACACCAAGCAAGAAGAGAATTATTTGCACATGACGGTAGCTAAAAAACAAGCCAATGACGAAATCCATTTCTTGCAAGGTAGATTTACTACGTGCGACTTAGAAGATCCTCACTTCCATTTTCAATTATCAAAAGCAGTACTTGTACCCGAAAAAAGAATTGTAACAGGACCTGTTAATCTTTGGATTAGAGGAGTTCCTACACCATTAGGTTTGCCCTTTAGTTTTATTCCAACTTCTACAGATCAAAAAAAAACAGGCATACTTTTTCCGCAAATTGTACCTTTTTCTAATTGGGGATTTGGGTTACAAGACTTAGGTTACTATTTTCCCTTAAAAAAATCAGACAACATACAAACAACGTTGTATGGTTCATTATACAGTAGAGGTACATTTGGTATTCGAAGTCTCACAGAATACAAGAAAAAATACAAATATACCGGACAACTCAATGTTGCATTTAATCGTTTCAAAAACCCCTTTCCTTCAGAAAATATTTTAGAAAAAATAGTGGTACAATGGAACCACCGCCAAGAAGCAAGAGCGAATCCATATTGGAATTTTCAGAGTTCGGTTAACTTCCTGTCTGATAACAATCAAACAACTACCTTTGAGGGAGAAAACGAAACATTGCTTAATAATGCGTTTAACTCTGACATAAACTTGAGAAGAACTTTTCCAAACTTACCTATAACCATGGGGTTAAAAGCCAGTTTAAAGCAAAATTCTACTTCCAATAATATTGATTTAGAGCTACCTACTTTCACCTTTGATGTGCAACGTTTTTTCCCTTTTAGAGTTTTACGAACCAACCCTGTTGGACCAGCTAGGTTTTACGAGAAAATTGGATTTGTTTACAATTTAGAAAGTCAAAACAATGTTAATTTTGCAGATACATTACTGAGAGATAGAAACTTTTCATCTATACAAAATCAGTTTAAAAATGGATTTAAGCAAAGTCTAAACGTAAATACAGCAATACCTATTTTCGATAACCGTGCTACCATTACACCTTCTTTTAGATATTCCACCAACGGAAACTTTCAAGCCACAAGAAAATTTTATAACGAAACTACAGGAGAAATAAGAGACTCGTTAGTTAACAACCAATTCGGATTAGTGCACAATGCTAGTGCGCGTATCGACTTCACGTCGCAGGTATATGCTTATTATCAATTTGTTGGGAAAAACAGAACTAAGATGCGCCATGTAATTACTCCAAACATTGGTTTTAATTATTCTCCCAACCTAGATGTTTTTGATACGCAGGTTTTATCAATAAACAATATAGACAGCCTGCTGAACTACCAGCCTTATGCAAATAGTTTATATAGAGATACAAGAGACGGCGAAAGCTTACTGCTAAGTTTTAATGTGAATAATACCTTTGAAATTAAACGGAAAAATGGAAGAGATACCACTGAAGAATTTACAAAAACCAGAATTATTGATGCCTTAAGTATAAGAGGTGATTATAACTTTTTGAAAGACTCATTACAATTCTCAAACTTAAATACGGCGCTTAGAAGCTCTCCTTTTCCCAGTTTAAATTTTGTTGCAAGTGGAAGCTTTAACTTATATGGTTGGGATGAATCAAATGGTGAGGGTTCAAATAATTTTGCGCTACAAGAAAATGGTCAACTTGGTCGTTTTATTAATACACAAGTGACTACCACCTACATTATTGCTTCTAAAAAAAGCAAACAAAAAATTGCAGAAAATGCAGATAATCTTGATCCGAATTGGGAAGCAGATTACAACTATTATCGCTTAAATCCACATGAAATTCTAGATTTTCAAATACCTTGGAAAGTAAGCTTAACTCACAGTTGGTTTACTAGAATTAATTCAGATTCTACACAATTTGTAGCAAGAAAACGAAATCATACTCAAACGATTGCGGTTAATGCAGATGCTAATTTCACCAAAAGATGGAAAGTAGGAATTAAAACAAATTACGATATCGTAAATCAAAAACTTGTTCAAACACGTGTTACACTAGACAGGAATATGCACTGTTGGCAACTCGGTTTTAGCTGGATTCCGGCAGGAATTAACCAGAGCTTTATGTTGCGATTAAACGCTACTTCTGCTCTTTTCAAAGATGCTAAGTTAGAATTAAGAAAACCACCCGAATTTCTTTAGAACTCAATTTAATTTTTTATTTATATTTAGTGTTGATATGGAATTAGATATACGTTTTGAAAATACTAAAATACCGCGAAAAGGTAAGCTTCTGCTCTCTGAGCCTTTTTTAGAAGATGACTATTTTGGTAGGTCTGCCGTTTATCTCTGTGAACATAACCACGAAGGAAGCTTTGGATTTGTTTTAAATAATTACATTGAAATTAACTTAACAGATATTGCAAAAAACTTTCCTATTGAAAAGGCCAAGGTATCAATGGGCGGACCAGTTGCTACTCAAAACATTTACTTTATACATACCCGACCAGATTTACTCAAAGACAGCACGTTAATTGATGACGGTTTGCATATTGGCGGAGATTATGCAGAGTTGATCCATTTAATAGAAACAGGTAAAATGAACCTATCAGAAGTTCGTTTTTTCTTGGGATACTCAGGCTGGTCTATATCGCAATTGAAAGAAGAAGTAGATGCCAACAACTGGCTGGTTGTAGATGTAGAAGCAAAAGATGTAATGAATACAGATTTGGATAATATTTGGGGAAAATATATGGCAAGACAAGGTGCTAAGTATAAATTAATGACAACCTTCCCGATTAATCCGCAGGATAACTAAGTTTTTTCTAGCGAATTTTTAATGTTTGCCAGATTTTTTTCAAATATTGCTTGTACTCGATATCCTGCAATTATCATTTTTAAATAATCACTCCAACTCTCTTTTTCAGGATATAACGTAAACGTCAGTTGTGTCTCATTCGCTGATAGAGAATCATATAATTGCTCTGTTCTTAAGTTATCTATGCCTATTTCAAAACCCGTTATATTGTAAATACTGAGTAGACGACTTTTATTTTTTTGATAGAACAATATCTCTTCATCCCAAAAAACAGTGCGATTTTCTTCAGCTTTATAACATCTTCTGGTAGATTTTAATTTCCCATCCTTTACTACAGAATCATTCAACGGAACGATTTCTTCAACATAAATACTCCAATCCTTAGCATTGGTAGAGTTACCCAAATAAGTGAATACAGCTGCTATCGGTTTTTTTATACGTATCGTAGCAGTAATTTGATTCTTATTTTTCACTTTTTGATAAGGAGATAGAATAATCCAACCTACTGTAAAAACAATAAGTACAGCTATTGAACACTTTAAAAGTGACTTGCCTTTAATTAACCCCACTGTAATTTAATAGTGAAACATGACCATGCTTTAATACTTCTATACCATTCCCGTCTCTTACTGACAGACGATAAATATACACCCCTTCTTGTGCTATCTCTCCGTTAGGTAGAATACCGTTCCAACCTTCATCGGGGTTGTTTGTAGTAAATATTTCTTGACCATAACGATTATAGATAGTAAAATTATAGTTCTGTACTTGTCGTAAGCTACTAACTGGCTTAAAAATAGGGTTGGCTCCATTAACAGAGAATGCGTTTGGTATATAAATTAAAGGCTCTAAAATTGGGCAAGCAATGTTACTTTTGCTTACTTCAGCAACACCAAACTGATTAATGTTCTCTAACGCTTCAACGTAGTAACATACTTTTCCAGAATAATCTATCGTTGCAGAAACATCGTCTTCTAAGTAGCGAACATCTGGTGTAGTTACAGCAATTGGATTTGGATCAAAAATACCATCATAACCTCTGTAAACTCTATATTCTAATACACCACCCAGAAAATCTTCGTAGGCATTCCATTGTAAATAGTGCTTCATCTCTGTATCTTCAGTTACTAGCCTTAAAAGTATGGTTTTTCCAATGTTCGAAGTATCACTAACTTTACCACAGCTGTCTACCAAAATGGTTCTATACGTATAGCTTTTTCTTTCTACCTCAACAGCTAAATCTTCAAAGTCTATGATATTTGTATTCGTTGGCTTTTGTTCTAAAGTAATAAACTCTTGATTTATTGGTTCAAAACGCTCCAAAATTACCGCTTGGGTTCCTGCATCCAAAGAAATAGCATGTTTAACAATTACTTTATCTCCATCTACAGTAGCAGTGCTTAAATAGCTTTCTGTTGGACTCGTTTGTTCATCTGCAGTAAGCACTATTCGATTAGAAAAAGAAGTAAAACCATTAGCATCTACTGCCTGTATAACAAAAATGTAAGAAGCACCGATTTGACTTGGAAGCTGAAAACTTGTAGCAGTTGTTTGTCCTATAAACTCCCAAGATTGAGCTCCTATTCTTCCTAAAATTTGATATTCGGTTTGACCAAAACCTACGTAATCACTCCAACTTAATGTAATTTGCTGAGAACATGGATTTAAACTACTCGCTAAAAACATGGTAATGTGCGGTTCTGCTTTAGCACTTGTCTGATACGTTGGCGGTGAAGCGTTGGTAAAGCAAGAGTCAAATGCAGCTACTGTATAAGTAAACGGACCATCTCCTGGCGGATTTGCTATGTATTGTGTATTAGAAATACCAAAAACAGTATCTATTTCTATAAAATTACCAGTTACATCTTCACCATAAATTACATATCCAAATGTATCATCTTGTTCATTTTCTGTCCACTCAATAAGCACATTACCCGTTAGTGTATCCATAGAAATTGAAGTGATTTGAGGAATATCTGGTACAATTAAGTCTTCAAATTGATCTGTTTCTATGTTGCTGGTAAATGCACAGCTCTGAGTAGGAAGTACAATTTGGTAGCTCAATATAGGGTCGCAAATATCTATAGTATCTTTATAGAAAGTTGTTCCAAAAGGTACTGAGTCGTATAGTGTCCAAGTACCCACAGGAAACTCTCTGTAAATATGGTAATAATTATTCCATTCATTTGCTTGATTAACACTAGGATTATTCCATTGTAAAACTGCTTCTCCGTTACTTGGATTATTTAAGTTTAAGAAGATGTTTTGAAGCGTATCACTAGTTAAAGCAGTTTGACCACCGCAGCCAGACAGAACAGAAATATAGTAGTCATCTACCAAACTTCCACCAGCTGGGAAAGTAAAACTAGTGGTATTTATATCCGCAATTGTAGCTAGTAAGCCATTTTGGACACTGTGTACTTCATAACCAGAAAAAGCTCCGTTTATATTTGTAACAGACTCCCAATTTACAGTGATATTGTCTGCTGCATCTGTTTGAATACAAGATATTGAAGTTGGACCAATCACATCTGAATTTTGAACATTTACTTTTACCGTGGCGTACTTTACTTTTGGTACATCACAATAATCGTCTTGAATTCTAAAAACAAATAAATAAGGAACTTCAGATAAAACATCGCCATCTGCATTTAAAAGGTGTGCACAATCTGTTTGCCAGTTAAAGTCTGTAGAAGCTCCATTAATCCCCGTAATCAAAGGAGTTGCATCTAATGTAGCGCATGGAGCAACAGCGCAACCTACAGCCGGATTTATAAAATTATCTCCAAACATTGTACCCGTTGCGGTAATAATATTCTGTTGAGGAGAACCATCTTGTAAATTTTCTATGTCTACGGAAGTTAGATTAAAGTTAACCGGATTTCCGGCAATTACATCTATTTCGAAAGTAGAATTTGTATTGAAAGGAGCATTTAATGTTGGTGCAGTATTAGCAGCATCACACGCTTTCACAAAAACAGGCATTTCTCTAACCACCGAAGCTATTTTTATACCATCTCTATAACTATCCGTTCTTACTTTTAAATTATAACCACCTATGTTAAATGAAGTGAATGTAATTTCGCCAGATTCTGTATCTAAATTTGCGGGAACATTATTTATGTTAAAATTTGCATCAGGAGTTGGATTAGTTGCCGAAAACCCCAATTCAAACGTTACGTTGGAAGGAGTTAAAGGAGGATTGTAGGGTCCGGTAAAATCATCTAAAGGAATATCCCAACTAAAAACCAGACTATCATTATCTAAGTCAGCTGCATGTTGATTAAAAGAATAGGCTTCACCCACGCAACTAACCATGTAAGGATCTTGTAAAAACTGAGGAGAATTGTCTACGCATTGTCCACTAGCCTGCCCCGGAAAACCATACATTTCTGCCGTTAAGGTAATTCCTATTGAAGTTGTATTTTGAATATTCGTAATTAAACCACTACGCGAAAAGCTATCAAAAGTAAAAGTTATTCCAGCTGTTGGAATTATTCCTAAATCTATTGGATTACTCCTGTATAGCACTTTTTCAATTGCACCTATTCCGTTTCCACCAGATGTTCCGTTTCCGCAATCGAGTTGTGCCGGACCATTAGGAACTACAGAACAAGTAGGAGAAATATCAATCCTAGAAACAAAGTCAACATCAATAAAATCTACCGTCGGATGGTTCCAAACCAAAATGGATTCTGTACCTGTGTTTACATCAAAACCATTGCAATCTCTAAAAAAAGTAAGCTCAAAAACATACAAACCTGAGCCATTACACGTCCACGTAATTTCTCCACCCAAAACATGCGAAGCCCTTGTTTGAAAAGAGCCCAAAACAAGCACGCTGATAAGAGATAATATATGTAAATACTTACTGAGCATAAACGTGTAACGCTAAATTTGTTAATTCCTTATTATTTAACGCTAAAACCAGCAATAAGTTGCTATCCCGCTGTGATTATGAGAAAATCATTCCAGTTTAAGTACTTTTTTGCCATTTCTCTAATTTTTTCAGGTGTACTTTCATTAAACGTTTGCATTATCCTATCGTAATAATCGTAACCCAAACCGTACTTGTCTATAGATAAAAATCTATCCATCATTGCATTCGGACCATCAGAGGATTGCAATAACTGACCGATAGCATAGTTTTTCACCAATGTTAACTCCTCTTCAGAAATTAATACATTTTGCAGTGTTTCAATTTCTTTCTTAATTTCTATAATTGCATCTTCAGCAACGGCTTTGCCAACCTCAGTAGAAATAAAGAAATAACCTGTAGATTGCATTTCCATTACACCAGAGCCAATGCCATAAGTATATCCTTTATCTTCTCTGATGTTAGACATTAAACGAGAGCCAAAATAACCACCAAGTACTAAGTTAAGTACAGAAAAGACTAAGAAATCTTCTTTTTTTCGTGTAAAGAGAATGCGTCCAATTCGAATTGCGGTTTGAATTGCACCTTCCTTTTCAATATGAACCGTTTTTGGTGTATTCGTTAATAATTCGACATATTCTCGCGGATGTTTGTTAGACCAATTACTTACTTTATCTATAATGTTCTTCACATCTTCTTCGGCTAGGTTAGCTGTAACGCATACTTTTTCCAAACCATTCAAGTAAAACTTATCATGAAAAGTAACCAGCTGATCACGAGTTACCGTTTCAAAATCTTCATACTCTGCATGCGCTTCATATTGCGTTCCTTCAAATAACGACTTGCCAAATGCGCGTCTTGCCAAAAAACTCACTTTCTCTGACGAAACTTTAAAGTTTTGTTGATTTTTTGCTATCAATTGATCTATTTCTTCTTGCGGAAAAGAAACATACGTAATGGCATCAATTACTATATCTAGAATTGCATGTATGTTTTTTTTTAGTCCATAAACCGCTACATATGCATTTTCTCTGCTTGCTTCTGCTTGAAAAAATCCGCCTAAACCATCTATTTGTTCGTTAATATCAGAAGTTGTTTTCTCGTGAGTACCTGAAAGCAACATAGCACTTACAAAGCTGGCTATATGTACTTCATCATTTTTAGTTCCGGCATTAAAAATGAAATCTATTTTAACAGATTCATCGTCTACCGAATCAATCAAGTGTAGCTTTACCTCATCTTTAATTGTAAAGTGCTTAGGTTCTAAGAAATCTATTTTATCAATTTTTGAAATTGAAGGTTGCTTTTTTCTATCTATCATTTTGTAGATGCTTTAATTTTTAAAACAGAACAATTTGTTTTCACCAATTTATGTTGTGCATAGGTATGAATCATTTCAGCAGTTACATTGTCGTAAATCTGCTGCTCTACATTAATATGGTTTGCATCTCCTAATAATTCGTGGGCAGAGAGCGACATTGCTTTATTTAAAATGCCTTGATCTGAGAAAACAGCGGTTGTTTCTACCTTATTTTTAATTTTTTTGAGTTCTGTTAAATCTATCGGTCTCGCTTTAACGGTTTCTAAAACTTCCCATATAGCATCATCTAACTGATCAAAACTAACGCCATTATTTAGCTTACCGGATATCATTAATAGTCCTTCATCATGAGCTCCTAAAACATAAGCTGCTATTTCTGAAGCTAAGTTGAGTTCTTTATAAATTTTAGTATGTAAACGAGACGATTTACCTCTTCCTAAAACGTCTGATAATAAATCTGCAGTATAATATAATTCGTCTGTTTTACCAGGCATTTTAAATCCATAATAGAATGCATCTGCAGGTACATTTCTTTCAATTGTTTTTTCTCTAAACTCTTTTTGTGAAGGTTCTTGTGGTATATTTCTTGGCACCTTAATTCCCGCCGGGATATCTCTGTACCATTTATTCACCATATCTTGTACAAAGGCTTCTTCAAAATTTCCAGCTATGCATAAAATAGCATTGGATGGATTATAATATTTCGAGAAAAATTCTTTAACATCTTGCATCGTTGCATCTTCAATATGCGCAACTTCTTTGCCTATAGTTGCCCATTTATAAGAATGCTTTTTATACGCTAAAGGTCTAAACTCTAACCATGCATCTCCATAGGGTTGATTTAGATAACGTTGCTTAAACTCTTCGATTACCACTTGTCTTTGTACTTCTAAACTTTTAGGCGTAAATGCTAAGTTGAGCATTCTATCACTTTCTAACCACAATGCGGTTTCTAAGTTATGGGCCGGTAAAGTATCGTAGTAATTTGTGATATCGTTGCTCGTGAAAGCATTACTTTCTCCTCCAGCTTGTTGTAAGGGTCCATCGAAATCAGGAATATTTGCTGAACCTCCAAACATCAAATGCTCGAATAAATGAGCAAATCCTGTTTTATTTTCATCTTCATCCCTTGCGCCTACATCAAATAATGTGTTCACTACAGCCATAGGAGTAGAAGGGTCATGATGAAAAATGACCTTTAAGTTATTATCAAGGGTAAACTTTTTGAACTCTATCATTTAAAATGTAAATTTTTCTTCGTTTTGTGCTGTTCTAGTAGTTTTATATTCTGATATGATTTCGGCAACAACTTCTTGCGCGGGTTTTACTTCGTGGATTAGACCAGCAATTTGACCAATCTCTAGTTCGCCTTCGGTTAAATCACCTTCAAACATTCCTTTTTTGGCTCTTCCTCTGCCTAATAGTTTTTTTAAATCTTCAACTGTTTTTTTATTGGCATATGCATCGGCAACTTGATTAAAAAAAGCGTTTTTAAGCAAGCGCACTGGAGTAAGTTCTTTCAACGTAAGCATCGTATCTCCTTCTTTTGCTTCAACTACTGTATTTTTAAAATTTTGATGTGCTGAACTCTCAGGAGTTGCAACAAACCTAGATCCAATTTGAACGGCATCCGCTCCTAAATTCATCGCAGCTAACATTCCTTTCCCAGTGCCAATACCTCCAGCAGCAATTAAAGGAATAGTTATCACTTCTTTTACCATAGGAATTAAACAAAAGGTAGTTGTTTCGTCTTTTCCATTATGACCACCAGCCTCAAACCCTTCGGCTACAATGGCATCTACACCAGCTTGCTCTGCTTTTAAGGCAAATTTTACGCTAGAAACTACATGGACCACTATAATTCCATGCTCTTTCAAGTGCTTTGTCCAAGTTTTGGGGTTTCCAGCAGAAGTAAATACAATGGGAACTTTGTGCTTGATAATGGTTGCAATGTGCTTATCAATATCTGGATAAAGCATAGGTAAATTAACTGCAAACGGCTTATTTGTAGCTTCTTTGCACTTTATTACGTGTTCTTCTAAAATTTCCGGATACATACTCCCAGAACCAATAATCCCTAAACCTCCTGCATTCGAAACGGCTGAAGCAAGCTCCCAACCTGAACACCAAATCATTCCGGCTTGGATTAATGGATACTGTATGCCAAATAGCTGTGTAATCTTGTTCATTTCTTATTCACTTTTGTATTTTATTCGCATATCTACTTTACTAGATACTCTAAACAAAGTTATAGATTAAATGCGGTTCTCTTTGTAAACAAAGCAATAAACTAAACAAAAATTAACTTAAACGTATGGCACTTGAGTTCGGATGTTAAGGTTAATCGGTTGGTTTCATGTTTTTAGAATTTTTCAGCGTCCAAATCAACACAATTACACCCACCAAAACAAAAGGAATACTTAACCACTGACCTGTATTTAAGATGAGTCCAGCATCTCTTTCTGCCTGACCAACTTTGACAAATTCGATCAAAAATCGGGCTGTGAAAATGGTTATTAAAAAAAGTGAAAACATCATTCCAAGCTTCTCTTTGGCTGTAGTTTTCCAGTATACATAAAGTAAGAAAATAGCAATAAAAAAATAGGCAATGGCCTCATATAATTGTGCTGGATGACGTGGAACATGTTTCCCATCTATCATTAGATCTCTACTTTCATTATTAAAAATAAAAGCCCAAGAAACGTCAGAAGGAACACCTACAATTTCGTGGTTAACTAAGTTACCTAGTCGTATAAATATTCCTGCTACTGCGACCGGAGCTACCACTTTATCTAAAATCCAAAACACGTGTTTTTTTGACACTTTTTTAGAATAGATGTATAAGGCTATTATAATGGCAATTGCACCACCATGGCTAGCGAGTCCACCTTCCCAAACTTTTAAGATTTCTAAAGGATTACTTAAATAATATGCTGGATCATAGAATAAGCAATGTCCAAGTCGGGCACCAATAATAGTTGAAAGCACCATGTACATTAAGAGCTTATCGAGCCAAGCTTCAGAAATATTCTCTGCCTTAAACATTCTTTTTACCACTACAAAACCTAAGGCTAATCCTGTAACGAAAAGTAATCCGTACAAGTTAGGTGTGCTCCATCCGTCAATAAGCTGTGCGTCAACGGTCCAATTAATTGCTAAATTCACTCTCTTTTCAGTTTAAACATTTTCTTTTTGGAAAGATAATGGTTTTTCGTTGTTCTTTTTGAATTTTAGCTTTTCTGATCGTCCTTTTTTAAAGATCTTGTTTGAATTTTCTAGTCCCTTTCTTAATTCTTTCTGCTCTTCCTCCGGTAAATGCGTAATTTCTTGACATTCTGGAGAGCAACAGTTTTCGTATTTTTCTTGACAAGATGCGCATTGAATAAAGAGCAAATGACACGCATCATTTACACAATTGGTATGCACATCTGCTGGTTCTCCGCATTGATGACATTGCGCAATTACATCTTCTGAAATACGCTCTCCTCTGCGCTCATCAAACACAAAATTCTTTCCTATAAATTTATTTTTTTCACCTTTATCTTTGGCGTCATTTGCGTATTTTATAATACCACCTTCTAATTGATGTACATTTTCAAATCCTCTGTGTTTAAACCAAGCAGAAGCTTTTTCACAACGTATACCACCTGTGCAGTACATTACGATATTCTTATCTTCGTTGCCCTTTAGAATTTCGTCTTCTATAATTGGTAAAGATTCTCTAAACGTATCTACATCTGGCGTTATCGCACCTTCGAAATGACCAACTTCTGTTTCGTAGTGGTTACGCATATCTATTAAAATAGTATCATCTTGATCGGTAAGTGCATTAAACTCTTCTACTGTTAAGTGTTTTCCTGTATTAGACGGATTAAAACTAGAATCGTCCAAACCATCTGCCAAAATTTTCTCTCTAACCTTTATTTTTAATTTCAAAAAAGGATGGTCAACATCTGCATCTTCAACTGCAATATTTAACCTCACATTGTTTAAAAAAGATACTTCAAACAATTCATTTCTGAAGCGCTCGAAATTGACAATTGGAACAGACATTTGTGCATTAATTCCCTCATGGGCTACATAAATTCTACCTACTACATCAATTGCTGACCACATTTGAAAAAGATGGTCTCTAAACAATTGAGGGTTTTCTATTTGATGATACTTATAAAACGAAATAGTAACGAACTCATATCCGCTTTCGTTTAGTTTTTGAACTAATTCTTCTTTGCTCAATTTATTCCACAGTTGCATGCTATGTATATTTTAAGTGTTTCTAAAAGTGCAAAGATAGTTTTTTCTTATTTCTAAAAGATGACAAATATCAATTGTTTGCCCATGCAAAAGCGAACCAAAAGTTAAGCTATTAAAATTGATTTAACTGGTTAATCACCTTTAATAAAGTTTGGGCCTTATTTGTAGTTTCTAGAAACTCTGCTTCTGGTTTAGACTGGGCTGTAATTCCTCCTCCTACGTAAAGTGAAACTACATTTTCGTGCACTTGTAAGCACCTTAAATTTACAAAGGCTTGAAGTTCATTTTCTTTTTGAAAACCAATTATACCTGCATAAAATTCTCTATTGTGCTTTTCTGATTCTAAAATATGATTGTAGGCTTTGTCTCTCGGAATTCCGCATACTGCAGGTGTTGGATGCAGAGCATTAGCTACATTGTTCCACCTTTCTATTCCTGTTTGAAAAGAAAGGTCTGTTTTTAGGTGATAGACAGATCCAGTATACGTTGTATGTGTTGGAGAAATAACTAAATTAGTTACCTCCATTTTTTTCAACTCTGCTTTAATAAACTCGGTAACAAATTCTTGCTCTTCGATTTCTTTATTGGTCCACTCTGTACTAACTTCTTTCTTTGTTCCTGCCAAAGACATCGTTGAGAAAGCTCCGTTTTTATAAGAAAGCAGTGTTTCTGGCGTTGCTCCTACCCAAGTACCGAAAAACTTTGAAGAAATTAAGTACACGAAAGCTGTGGGATAGGCTGTACAAAGTTCATCAAATAAATCTTCTGCTTTTTTATCAAATGGCGTTTGAATTACGCGCGAGTAAATGGCTTTTTTAATTCCTTTGTCCTTAAACTTATCTCGAAAATTTACAAGTTGTTTGACATACTCGTCTTTGCTTTCTGCGTAAATATTTGAGTCTGCAAAATTCGAAACGGTTATATGTTCTGTAGCTTTTTCAGCTTGAAACTGAAAACACTTGTCTTTCGAAAAACTGGTCACAAAAAATCTGTCTTTTTTTATCTCAGAAAATGTTGTGACTTCCCATGTCCCTTCTAATTTTTGAACAGCTGTTCCGGGCACTCTAAAAAGAACGGTCTCCATTACGCTTTTCTGGGTATTATCATAACGGTTAAACGACCTGTACAGATCAATTTGTTGGTAGTCATGTCAAAAATATCAACTTGCCAAACATGTGTTTTTTTTCCTGCATGCACTACCTTACCAATTGCTTTAACTTTACCTGATTTTACTCCTCCAACATGATTAGCGTTTATCTCTAAACCAACAGGAACTTCTTTTTCTGGATCAATAAGAAGAAAACTTCCCATAGAACCGATAGACTCTATTAATGCAGCGCTGGCACCACCATGCAGTAACCCCATAGGTTGATGCGTCCTGTGGTCAACTGGCATTGTACTTACTACGTAATCTTCGCCAATCTCTACACATTCAATTCCAAGCTGTTCCATCAGCGTATTTCTATTGAGTGCATTTACTTTCTCTAATTCTACTTTTTTAAGCATACACAAAGTTAGTTTTTTGGAAATTAAAGCAAACCAATTAACGTCAAAAGAAGTGCTTAATGTATGCTACGAACATTTTTATTTTAATAAACAAGCAATTTAGGAGTAGCATGAAAATTAGTATTGCTTAGTTTTGTAATTGAAATGAAGAGATTCAAAAACATAAATTTAAAAGAGCACACTACTTTTGGAATAGACAGCTTAGCAGACGAGTTAATCATATTTGAAAACGCGAAGGAACTAGAATCACTTTCTAATGTCTTTAAAGGTAATTTCCTTGTTTTAGGCGGTGGCAGTAATATATTGCTTACGCGCAATTTTAAAGGAACCGTTTTGAAAAATTCAATTGAAGGTGTAACTCCTATTTTTGAAAACGAAGAAAGCATTCATCTTAAAGTTGGAGCTGGAACCAACTGGCATCAATTTGTAATGTATTGCATAGAAAATGGCTACGGAGGTGTAGAAAACCTATCGCTTATACCTGGCAGTGTTGGAGCTTCTCCTATGCAAAATATTGGTGCTTATGGAGTAGAAATTAAAGATGTTTTTGTTTCGTTAGATGCTTTTTTAATCGAAGAGAAGAAACTTCAACGTTTCAGTAAAGAAGTATGTAATTTTGGGTACAGAGAAAGTGTATTTAAGCATGAATTAAAGAACAAGGCAATTATTACTTCAGTTACGTATGCTTTAAGTAAAGAAAAGCATACACTAAAAACACATTATGGCGCAATTGAATCGGAGTTACAGGTAAAGGGAATTGTAAATCCGACAATCAAAGATGTAAGCGATGCCGTTATTGCCATTCGGGAAAGTAAACTTCCAAACCCGAAAGAAATAGGTAATGCAGGAAGCTTTTTTAAAAACCCTGTTGTAAAACAAGAAGTAGCTGCAACGATATTGCAAGCATATCCAGATGCTCCGAATTATCCTGCACCAAACAACCAAGTAAAATTAGCAGCAGGTTGGCTTATAGAAAAAGCAGGATGGAAAGGAAAAAGACTAGACAATTACGGTGTGCATGCAAAACAAGCACTTGTATTAGTCAATTATGGTGGAGCTACAGGAAAAGAAATCTACGCTCTGAGTACAGCCATTTTAAAGGATGTCTGGGAGAAATTTAATGTTCAATTGGAGCGAGAAGTAAATATTATTTAAACGGTATTTGAACGACAAATCATCGTTTCTCATTGTAATGTAAAAGTCCTTTATTTTGCGCTAGAGTGCACTATTCAATCTAGTTTCTTAACATTTCACGGTTAAATAAAAGCAGTGGTTTTCTTTAGGGACTAATTTTTTAGATTATCTTTGTAACCGAAACCCTCAGTGTACAAAACACATAGAGAAAATAAACATTTATGGCTCAAGACATATTTGACAAAATAAAAAAGAATAGAGGACCAATCGGTCAATTCGCAAAAGGTGTTCACGGATACTTTACATTCCCAAAACTAGAAGGAGAAATCGGTAATAAGATGATCTTTAGAGGAAAGGAGTGTTTAGTTTGGTCAGTGAACAATTATTTAGGTTTAGCGAACCATCCTGAAGTACGTAAGGCTGATGCTGAGGCTGCTGCAGATTGGGGAATGGCTTATCCTATGGGATCTAGAATGATGACAGGTCAAACTTCAGAGCACGAAGCGCTCGAAGCTGAATTGTCAGAATTTATGGGTGCTGAAGATACGATATTACTTAACTTTGGTTATCAAGGAATGGTTTCTTCTATTGACTGTTTAGTAGATAGAAACGACATCATTGTTTATGACAGTGAATCTCACGCTTGTATTTTAGACGGGATGCGTTTGCATGTTGGAAAACGTTTAGTATTTCAACACAATGACATGGCGAGTTTTGACAAGCAGATGGAAAGAGCTACTAAACTAGCTGACCAATCTGGAGGTGGAATTCTAGTAATTACCGAAGGTGTTTTCGGTATGGCTGGAGATCAAGGTAAGCTCAAAGAAATTGTTGAGTTTAGAAAATCTGGTAAATATGACTTTAGACTTTTCGTAGACGACGCCCATGGATTTGGAACTGTTGGAGCTACAGGAAAAGGAGCTGGAGAAGAGCAAGGCGTGCATGATGAAATAGATGTTCTTTTTGGAACTTTTGCTAAATCAATGGCTTCTATTGGTGCTTTTATTTGTGCTAAAGAACACATCATTGAGTACATGCGTTACAATATGCGTTCTCAAATGTTTGCTAAATCTTTACCAATGCCTTTAGTTGTTGGAGCTAGAAAAAGATTAGAATTACTTAGAACGCAACCAGAACACAAAGAAAATTTATGGAAAGTTGCTTCTACACTTCAGAAAGGTTTAGTAGAAGCTGGTTTTAATATAGGTGTTACGAATTCTTGCGTTACTCCGGTATTTTTACAAGGAAACCTCGCAGAAGCGACTAACATGACCTTCGATTTAAGAGAAAACTACAATATTTTCTGTTCTATTGTAATCTATCCAGTTGTGCCGAAAGACGTAATTATGCTACGTTTGATTCCAACTGCTGTACATACATTAGAAGACGTACACTACACAATCGAAACCTTTATAAAGGTTAAAGCAAAGCTAGACAATGGTGATTATAAAGCCGAAGAATTAGCTGCTGTTGAAGTGGATACAAAAGGATAATGAATTAGTTCATTGTTAAATTTATACTTGTTAAAGTCGGATCATTTATTTGGTCCGACTTTTTTATTATTTTCAGTTGACAACTCTATTAATTTATACGCTAGTAGATAAAATTATCATCAAATTCTAATTAACTTCGCCAACAAACGGAGTGATATGAAATACAATTTAAGCGAGATTACGGCCCTCATTAAAGATAGAAGAACAATCTATCCAGAATTTTATAGCGATAGAAAAGTACATAAAGAGCAAATAGACACCATTTTAAACAGTGCTATTTGGGCTCCGAACCACGGTATGACCCAACCGTGGCGTTTCAAAGTTTTCATGGACAAAGGCAAACAAAAACTTGCCAACTTCTTAGAGGAAATGTACGTAACGCACATTCCAAAAGAAAGACAAACAGATATAAAACGTGCTCGCATGCAAAATAGGCCTGCAGCAGCATCTGCAATAATTGCAGTATGTATGGAAAGACAAGCCTCTGAAAAAATTCCTGAAATTGAAGAAGTAATGGCCGTTGCTTGCGCTGTACAAAACATGTATTTAACTTGTACAGCATATGGATTAGGTGGTTTCTGGTCCACACCCAAATTTATGAGTTTAACCGACACCAACGAGTTTTTAGGATTAGGAGAAAAAGACAAATGCCTTGGTTTTTTCTACATCGGTTATTCATCAACCGACTGGCCTAAAGGACAACGCAAACCTATAGAATACGTAACAGAATGGATTCAGGAGTAGAACATTTAACAGATTTAGGACTGGTTAATTATGTGCAACACCCTACAAACCCAGACTATATAGTTTTTCGATTTGCAGACATAACAAGAGCAGAAACATTTGAGCGCGAATTAATGGCGCAAAATATCTGGTTTGAAAAAGGCGAAGAGAAACCAAGGACACGCACATTCTATCTGTATGGTATTTATAAAAGAGACTATAAAAAAGTACAGCAAATTAACTTTAATACAGAAGCTGCACACCGAAATTTTTTAATCAAAAACAATTTTTTTCGTTATTTCATGTTACTCTTTATGTTGCTTGTTGTGAGCTTAGCATTATTTGGTTATTGTAAAAAACAAAGTATTTTAGACGCGAAAACAAGAGATGTTGAACAAGTTTATTCTGAATAGGAGTCGATTTGTACCTCTAAATAAAAGATGTTTACCTTTAGCGCATATTAACTGTAAACCAACCCAAATTTCGAGTAATTTAATTGTATGAAAAGTATTTTAATTCTGATTTTATTGGTTAGTTTTTGTAGCTTTTCTCAAGGTAAGAGAAAGAAATCGTCTGCCGAACATTTTTTCGGATTAACATACAAACCTTTAATCCCTTTTGGATTAGTTGGAGACAAACCAGTAGATATTCAAATTGAGAGTTTTACAACCAACGTTAAACCCACTTTTGGATACACGTTCGGTGCCAATATTAGAACAGGAATAACAAAACTATTGGCTATAGAAACAGGGTTGTTGTATACACGCAAAAATTACCTTACTTCGTTCAACTTAGCAGACTCTTCGTTAACAGACGAAAATGATTTTGGTATTATAAATTTTGACATTCCAATTAACATGCTCGTTTACATTCAATTAGGAGAGAAGTTATATGTAAATACTGCTCTGGGCGTTTCACTCACATACAATCCTTCAAATATCAGAACACAAACTAATCCAGAAGGTGCACATTTATTTAAAATACAAGCAAGCAGGCGCGGTTTTTTCTCTGGCGAATTAAACGCCAACGTTGGATTTGAGTACAGAACCGAAAAAGATGGATTTTTCTACTTAGGTGTTTCTGGAAAAATTCCTTTTGAACCTTTGTTAAATGTGGTTAGTATTTATGAAAACGACGATTACTTAATATTTAATGGTGCGGAGCTTTCTGGTGCTACTTTTGCAATAGATTTAAGGTATTTCTTTCATAATACAAAAAATAAAGGAACGCAGTTTAAAGGTGGACCAATAGAGCAATAAAAAAAGACCGCCTAGCAACCGACAGTCCTTAATTTTGATTAGCGAATAGGGTAATATTCTTTCATAAAGTTAAGCATATATCTTATTTATAGTTTCTTCTATATTAAAGAACTGATAATTATTTAGCTTAACATATAAAATTGATAGACGAAATAGATTAAAATGGACACTAAACTAAAAATCAACAAGTTAGTAAATACGTTTAACTTAATAGAGCACCCTGAAGGAGGTTGGTATAAAGAAACCTACCGAAGTTCAGCAAATACGAAAACTAAAAACGGTGAAAGATCTTTATTGACCTCTATATATTTTTTACTTTCTTCGGCGAATCAAAGTCATTTTCACAAAATAGAAAGCGACGAAATCTGGTTCTATCACGAAGGGAGTCCGCTAAGCGTACACACTATTTCTCCAGATGGAGAGTATAAAGTACTGAAGGTTGGTTTAAACCTTGAAAATGGCGAACAACCTCAAGTTCTTGTGCCCAAAGGAACTATTTTTGGATCTACCGTAGATGAATCGAATAGTTATTCTTTCGTAAGCTGTGCAGTTGCACCAGGATTTGATTTCAACGATTTTTATTTGCACACCAGAGAAGAACTCTTAGAAGCATTTCCTGAGTACGAGAAAATTATAAACCGTTTGACTCGCTTTTAAGTGTTTTTCTAAAATCATGTCCGCTCGGACGTTCATAAATAGCTAGTTCAAATTGATGTATCGATGCGAATACGTGATCAAAAATATCAGCTACAATCATCTCGTATTTCTCCCACTCTTTCACTTTAGAAAAGCAATAAATTTCAATAGGAACACCGTACTCTTTGGGCTCTAGCTGCCTAACCATTAAAGACATTTCAGGATTAACATTCGGATTATTTTTTAAATAATATACCAAGTAGGCTCTAAATAATCCTATATTCGTTTGTTTTCTAGCTTGTATAGAGTTTGAATCGATACCATTTTGTTCGTTATACAGCTTAATTTCTGTTTGTCTTTCTTCTATAAAACTGCGCATTATTTGTGCTTGTTTTAAGTGTTCTAACATTTCGGGAGATGCAAACTTAACGGAGTCAATTTGTATAAGAATAGAGCGCTTTATTCTTCTACCCGGACTCTCTTCCATACCTCTCCAATTTTTGAATGAATCAGAGATAAATGAATAAGTAGGTATAGTTGTAATGGTTTTGTCAAAATTTTGAACCTTAACGGTTGCCAGGTTTATTTCAATCACATCTCCATCGGCACCAAACTTCTCCATTGTTACCCAGTCACCTATCCTCACCATATCATTTGTTGCAAGCTGAATTGAGCCTACAAAACCTAAAATTGTATCTTTAAACACAAGTATAATAATCGCCGTCATAGCACCTAAAGAGGTTAAGAAGAAAGCAGGTGTTTTATTAAATAACACTGATAACATTACAATTACAAAGAAAATAGAAAGTATAATTTTACTTACTTGAATATAACTTTGAATAGGTTTATCTTTTAATGACTCTTTTGTCTTCAGTACATCTCTTATAGAGTTTAGAAGACGTAAAACAGAAATTAATACAGAAACTACAATTAGAAAATCAACCAACCTCAAACCAAATGCTTGCGCTTTGGGATAAGCAAATAATACAATGGATAGAAAATAGTCCATAAAAAGCAAGGGAATTAAATGAGCTAAAGCTTTAAAGAATTTATTGCTCACTAAAAAATCATCCCAAGGCGTTCTTGATTTATCGGCTAAATAATGAACAACATTAACCATTACAGTTCTAGAAACCCACCAGATAACAGATGAAATAATTAACATCGCTGTAAACAAACCTAAGGCCCAAAAAAGTTGATGATCTTGAAAAGTTTCGTTCTTCAAAAGAGCTTTCATTCCAGACTTTCCGTTAAACAAATACCAACTTTCTATCCAATCAAATATTAACTCTCGCATACTAAATGTATTTTTAGCAAAAATAGTAATCTTTAATGGCTAGAAAAACATTGTTTCATCTATTGGGCTGGATAACGTTACTTATCTTTCCAATATCTGCTTTTTGGGCACTTTGGTATTTCGAAGATATTGATTTCTACAGTGTTTTAAGCTTACATGAATTAGCAGAGAATTATTGGTTACTCGGACTCCAATTTGGTTTTTACTATGGGATTTTAGTTCTCGCTTTCGCTGAGTCTGGTTTAATGGCAGAAGAAGATTTATCACAAACCCGATTTATTCAATCTTTAAAATTAAACTGGGGCGATATTCTATTTATGTCTTTCTGTGCTGGTTTTGGAGAAGAATTGCTATTCAGAGCAGGTATACAACATTGGCTTGGTCCATGGATTACTTCTATTATTTTTATTGCTATTCACGGTTATCTAAACCCATTTAAGCCCAAAACCTTTTTATATGGATTGTTCATAATTCCGTTTATTCTAGGGTTAGCTTTTGCCTATGATTACTTTGGATTATGGTTTTGCATAGCAGCTCATTTTAGTTTCGATTTACTTTTACTAAGAGTTTATGCCGTGGAAAAATCAATTATTTAACCTGTATTCGCAATTGGGTTGTTTGACGAGTAAGTAAACAAGGTGGAACAAGAACTTGCCGATCAATGACCAATAAATCCATTCTTCTCAAATCACACAATTCCTCTGGCAGATCTAAAAATACACCTGCATTATCCAAATGCATCTCTGCTATTCTTGAACTATTTTTAATGCTTTTAGGTATAGAATCAATAAAGTTTCTTGTTAGATAGAGAAACTCTAAACTTCCAGAATTAAAAAGTTCTGGCGGTAAACGCGTGATATAATTAAAGGTTAAACTTAAATTTTTTAAATTTTCTAAACGTCCAAGCTCTTTAGGTAACTCTTTAAGTTTGTTATGATTTAAAAGTAATTGCTCTAACTTATTTGCTCCATAAATTGTTGGAGAAATACTATCTATCTCATTGTATTGAAGTGACAGTATTTCTAAATTTTTTAAATCACCTATCTCTTTTGGTATGCAAGTAAGCCTGTTATTGCCTATGTACAGCTTTTTAAGGTTGGTTAGTTCTTTTATTTCTTTTGGAATTTCAGTGAGTTCGTTTTTGTATAACCATAAAACTTCTAATGCTTTATTTTTAAAAACCGAAGCAGGAATTTCGCGTAAACCTTGCCTACTCAAATCTAAACGCTTTACCGGTTTTTCAATCTTTTTAGGAGAATAAACCTTAGGAGAAAACACTCTACACCCAGAGAGAATGGAAAAGCACAAACAGAATAGAATAAGCAGATTAGATTTCATATTTTATTACTTAACAAGACAATATAATTAATTAAATAGCAATTAAAAAATGAACCTATATTTTTGATGCGTAGCTTTAAAAATTTAGTGTTAAGTCTACACTAAAAAAATCAACTTGTGTAGTAAGATTATGGTAGCTTTAACGTCTAAGTTCAAAATCATACTTTATAAAAACAATTTCCATTGCAGTATTAATAACAATTACTAGCTTATTTTCTTGCGTTAATAATTCAACACAAGAAAATAGTTCAAAACAAACCTCTGACCTTAAAGAAATAGAATCTTCGTTTACTTCAAGAAACAACGAAGCACATAATAAAGAAGCCTTTTTAAATAAAGATGTGTTTAGAGCAGATATTGAACTTGTTTTTGGCGGAAAACAAAGGTTAAATGCAAACCTACTTTATCATACACGTACTGGAAAAACAAAACTAATTTACAATGATAGTAGCGAACTTACCTATAACGGAAAAAACGTTTACCTCTCGCCTGCTTCAGTAGAAAATCCTAGTGCAAGATTTGACATTTTTACATAGAGCTACTTTTTTGCACTCCCATATAAAATTGATGATAATGGAACAACTTTATCAGATTTTAAAAACAAGGATTTGAATGGAAAAGCATTTAATGTAGAAAAACTTACGTTTGGAGAAAACGTTGGTGATAGTCCGGATGACTGGTACGTGCTTTACCAAAACAAAGAGACTAACTTATTACACGCTGCATCTTACATTGTAACGTTAAATCAAAGTGTTGAAGAAGGTGAAAAAGATCCGCATGCTATTGTTTACAATAAATACCAAAAGTTAGATAATATTTCTGTTGCACACCGTTGGGACTTTTTTGGGTGGAGAGAAACAGATGGTTTAACGGATACTTTAGGATATGCTAACTTAACCAATCTTCATTTCTTAGAAGAAAAAGAAGTAAGTTTTGAGCCTTTAGAAGATTCAAAATTGGTTGGACTTTAGAAAAGTCGCTTAGCATAATTACGGTGACTACTTCTAATTATTAAACGTGATTTTTATTTTTCTTGAATTATTCCATATCTTTCTTTTATGAAAAATAGCTTTCTCTTATTCACCGCAGTTTTTGTTCTCTCTTCTTGTCATGTTGGACGTTTTGTTACCCGTAACTTTGCCAACATTACAGACTATAAGTTCTTTGAAAATGAAGAAATTAAAAAGGCAGACCGAACCTTTCATTTTCAGACAGCAGATACTTCAACCTTAGAAGGTAGAGTTCCAAAATTCATTAATATACAGTCAGAAAAAATTCCGTTTGAGCAATATTTAGCCGATAAAAAAACAACTGCTTTTATAATTATAAAGCAAGATTCTATCTTATACGAAAATTACTTGAACGGATATGATAGAGCATCCATAGAAACTTCTTTCTCTATGGCTAAATCTTACGTTTCTGCTTTGGTTGGAATTTGTTTAGAAGAAGGCAAAATTAAATCACTAGAAGATCCAATTACAGATTATTTAAATCTATTTAAAAATCCTGGATTTGAAAATATTACGATTCAACATTTGCTAGATATGCAATCTGGCATTGAGTTCAATGAGAGTTACATCAATCCTTTCGGACACGTAGCGAAATTCTACTACGGAACCAATTTAAAGAAATATGTAAGTAAACTTAAAATAGCAGAAGCTCCCGGTAGGTTTGATTATAGAAGTGTAGACACTCAAATACTTGGTTTATTGGTAGAAAAAGTCACAAACAAAACGCTCGCTCAAAATTTAGAAGAAAAAATCTGGCGAAAAATCGGAACAGAATTCAATGCTTCTTGGAGTTTAGACAGCAAGAAACACAAAACAGCCAAAGGCTTTTCTTCTCTTAATGCTAGAGCCATTGATTATGCTAAGTTTGGCAGACTTTACCTAAATAACGGAAATTGGAATGGAGAACAAGTTGTTCCAGAAAGTTGGGTACAGACTTCTACGAGCTATTCTACTGAGCGTCAAAACGTATACTATCAAAATCAATGGTGGTTTGTAAATGTAAAATCTGCAAAAAATGATTCATTACAAGAAACTGTTCCTTATACTGACAAAAATGGAGAAACAATTCAAATAAAATTCGCAAAAGCGTATATGGCTCAAGGAATTTTAGGTCAGTACATTTACATACACCCAGAAAAAGAATTAATAATTGTACGTTTAGGAAAAGACTACGGTAAAAACAGTTCTTGGTCAAATCTGTTTACGAGTATTTCTAGATTATATTAATAACATTTTCGTTCTTCTTTGCAATGAAGATTTAGAAGGCGAAAAAAATATAAGTAACGACTGAGATTTTTTTAATTGAAGAATTGTTAATTTTCAAATGCGACTTATTCTAATATTAATTATTTCCCTCCGTAAATAATCCTCCGCTTTTTAATCGGGTAAACCCTCATAAAAACCACCTCCTTTGAGAAAGGAGGACACAAACAGACCGAATAATGCGTTTCTTCTTCTAACGATTTAACTTCGCAAAATCCTTAGCGAAATACGTCAAAATTGCATCTGCTCCTGCTCTTCTAAAACTCAAAAGCATTTCTGGCATTGCAGTATTATAATCTAACCAACCATTTTGAGCAGCAGCATAAAGCATTGCGCACTCTCCAGAAACATTGTATGCCGTTATCGGAACTTCAAAATTTTCTTTCATTAAGTGTATCACATCTAAATAACACAAAGCGGGCTTCACCATTAACATATCTGCTCCTTCTAAAACGTCTAACTCACCCTCAATTAAAGCTTCTCTTTTATTGGCTGGGTTCATTTGGTAGGTTTTTTTATCTCCGGCCTTTGGAGCAGAATCTAATGCATCTCTAAACGGTCCATAATAAGCACTCGCATATTTTGCGCTGTAAGACATGATTGAAACATCTGTAAAACCATTTATGTCTAAACTTTCTCTAATGTGTCCAACTCTACCATCCATCATGTCAGACGGACCAACAATATCAATTCCGGCTTGCGCCTGAGCTACTGCCATTTTAGACAAAATTGGAAGCGTTGGGTCGTTTAAAATCTTACCATTTTCTACCAAACCATCATGACCATCAGAAGAATACGGATCCATTGCAACATCACTCATTAAAACGATGTGCGGAAAAGTTGACTTAATCTTTTGAATTGCATGCAGGTAAAAATTATCCTCAGCATAGCTGTATGTAGCCGTTTTATCTTTGTCTTTCTCTGGTATTGCCGGGAACAAAACATAGGTCATAATTCCCAAATTAACACAAGATTCTATCTCTTTTAAGAGCAAATCTAAACTCCATCGAAAGTTGTTGGGTAATGATTTAATTTCATCCTTTATGTTAGAACCGTCTACCAAAAATAACGGGTAAATTAAGTGTTCTGTGCCTAATTTAGTTTCCTCTACCATTTTTCTTAATGCAGCAGACTTTCTGTTTCTTCTTGGTCGAATATTCATATGCGATATTTTTAACAAAGAAAAGAATTTAGAATCAAATATGAGTTCAAAGCACGCTTTTAAACAACTTTTAACTACAAAATATTCATTAAGAGTTCTAACACTTTAAATTTTCTTATTTTTAGCGTGGTTATAAAAAATACTACGATGGTTACAAACATGAAACTCACACTTTATGTAGGCCTTATGTTCTTGGTAGGACTCATAAGTTGTGAAGACAATTCAACTCCTACACTAAAAACCGGTAAAAAGACAATAAACAAAGAATTCAACGATCCCAACCGTTCTTTTAACACCACCTTTGATGGAAAACTTTTTTCTATTCCTTCTCCAATACAGACTGCACTTTTAATAAAAAATGCGCAATTTAATTTTAATGAAGAGCTGTTAAATCCTACAGATAATTTAGCCACATATAATGCAGAAGTAAAAAAGGCCTTGAATTTAGGTATTTTTGAAGCAGATTTAGGCTAAACAACGCTTTACGATAAAAATAGCTCTGCACTGAAGTTTTTAAATGCTGTTGAGCTTCTTTCTAATGATTTAGGAATTGCTGGTGCCTTTGACAAAGACTTCTTAGATCGTTTTGAAAATAATTTAAACAACCAAGATAGTATGCTCGTAATTCTAAGCGATGCATTATGAAAAGGAGATAGTTTTTTAAAGCAAAATAAACAGAAAAATGTAAGTGCTCTAATCCTGGCAGGCGGTTGGATAGAATCTATGCATTTTGACACTTTGCCTAATTAATACATTTTCGAATCAATAAGTGTATTGGAATTCCTATTTTTGAGCTAATATTTTAGAAATGCAAGAAACAACAACATCATATCCTTTAATGGAAGAGTTTTACACCATACAAGGTGAAGGCAGTTACAGCGGAAAAGCTGCCTACTTCATTCGATTGGGTGGTTGTGATGTGGGCTGTGTTTGGTGTGATGTAAAAGAAAGTTGGGAGGCTGGAAATCATCCAAATACAGAAATTAGTGCCATTATTGAAAGCGTAAAAAAAGTACAAACTGACTTTGTAGTTATTACAGGAGGAGAACCGGCTATGTATGACTTAACTCCTTTAATAAAATCTTTGCATGATTTAGAAATTGAAGTTGCCATTGAAACCTCTGGCTGCTACACGTTAAAAGGAAACGTAGATTGGTATTGCTTCTCTCCTAAAAAATTCAAAGCTCCAGTAGAAGAAGCATATGAAAAAGCCGATGAATTAAAAGTTGTTATCTTTCACAAGTCAGATTTTCTATGGGCTGAAGAGCATGCATCTAAAATAAATGATACTTGTAAGCTCTATTTGCAACCAGAATGGAGTAAAGAGGAACAATTATTGCCCTTGATTATTGAATATGTAAAAAAGAATCCAAAGTGGAGAATCTCTTTACAGACCCATAAATACATGAATATTCCATAAAGATGATAAAACACTTTCTATATTTTCTACTACTGCTTTCCATAACAAGTTGTGTAACGGCTCAACCCGGTTATACAACCTCAAGCAATAAAGCAATAAAATTGTTCGAAAAAGCCCGCGTTGCTCCAAATAGCTTAGATAAAACAGGGAAAAGACCAGACTACAAATCAGGTATTGATTTTTTAAATCAAGCCTTAGAAAAAGACCCTAATTTTCTTGAAGCACACGACTTAATTAGTCAGTATTATTTTTACGAAAACAACATCGAAAAATCAGTATTTCATCAAAAAGAACTTCTTAGAATACAGCCCAATCAAGATTTTAACGGAAGCTTATTTTACTCAATAGCAGAAATGCAATTTGCAATTGGTAACTACGCAGATGCTATTCTGTATACAGATCGTGTAATTAATTATCCAAGACCAACCATTTCTCAAGAATTACAAGTAAACGCAAGCGTATTAAAAAACAAAGCACTGTTTGCTCAAGATGCGATTAACAATCCTTCATCAATCACTCCAATAAACGTAGGAAAAGGAATTAATACAGAGCACAATGAATATTTCCCCACAATAACAGTGGATGGCAAAACACTACTTTTCACACGAGAAGTTCCTAATAATTCTGGCGGACCAAGAGGGCAAGAAGATTTTTACACTTCAGAATTAAGTGATATTAATGTTTGGATGAAAGCAGTGCCTATGCCGTCCAACATCAATACTCCTCTAAACGAGGGCGCTCCTACACTTGCTCCCGACGGAAGATCTCTTGTATTTGTTGCTTGCGCAGGAAATGGAGACAATACAAATTACGGACCTACTAAACAAGGATATGGGAGTTGCGACTTATTTTACACAAAAAAAATAGGCGATAAATGGTTAAATCCAATCAATCTACCTGGCTATGTGAACAGTTCAAGCTGGGAGTCTCAGCCTTCACTTTCTTCGGATGGAAAAACCATGTATTTCATAAAACGAATAGGTCGAGCAGCTGAACAGAACTCAGATATTTTTGTAACCAAAAAAAGTGATAATGGCTATTGGAGTAAGCCAGAACGATTAGGAATGAATATCAATACTCCTTATAAAGAAGAGTCTGTGTTGATACATCCAGACGGTCAAACCTTATATTTTGCCTCAAACGGACATATTGGTCTTGGAGGAACAGATTTATTCATGAGTAGAAAACAAGCCGATGGAACTTGGGGAAACCCAATTAACTTAGGTTATCCAATTAATACTAAGGGAGATGAAAACTCTCTGCTTGTAGGACCTGACGGAGAAGTTGCTTTTTTTGCTTCTGATAGACCAGGTGGTTTCGGAGGTTTAGATATTTATTATTTTGTTTTACCCGAAAAATTACGCGCAACCAAAACAACCTACTTTGAAGGATTTGTATACGATGCGAACAGTACATCTAAACTTCCTCTTGCTGGAAATTTTGAATTAATCGATCTCGAAACTGGCGAGCAAGTAATTGAAGCTACCGCAGATAAATTAACTGGAGCATTTATGGTAGCACTACCCACAAATCGCAAATATGCCCTAAACGTTACGTATCCAAATTATGCTTTTTATAGTAAGAACTTCGATATGAAGTTAGCTGAAAATCAAGAAGCTTTTCGAATGGATGTACCTCTTTATCCATTAGAAAATACGGATACTAAAATTGAGTTAGAAAACGTATTCTTTGATTTAAACAAAACAACTTTAAGAAAAGAATCATTTGTTGAGCTTAACAAATTGGTAAGTTTCTTAGAAAAGAATAAGGCGGTGAAAATAGAAATTGGTGGTCATACCGATACAAGAGGAGATGCTGCAGACAACCAAAAATTATCTGAAGGTAGAGCAAATTCGGTTTATCAATACCTAATCAAAAATGGAATTGACGCTAAGAGGTTAACTTACATAGGATACGGAGAAAAACATCCAAAAATATCTGATTCAGAAATAGCTGCAATGACTAGCGAAGCTGAAAAAGAAAAAGCGCATCAATCAAACAGGAGAACAGAGTATAAAATAATTAAATAATGGTTCATTTTATTAAATTACTTCGTCCGTTTAATTTGCTAATTATAGCGCTAACCATGTTTGGTTTAGGAAGTTATTTTGATTTTTACGTAACTAAAAATGGAGCCGAAAGTTTGCTCTTCTCTACTCCATTTATTCTCTTGATAGTTTCTACAGTTTTGATAGCTGCAGCCGGTAATATAATTAATGATTACTTTGATGTTAGAGCAGATAGGATTAACAGACCAACCAAACTAATCATAGGTAAATACATAAAAAAGAGATGGGCTATTGTTTTACATTGGTTGATTAACTTTATTGCTTTTGGAATTGCTATTTATTTGAGTTACACCTTCAAAACGTTTTGGTACGTATTTATTCACTTACTTTCTATCAATTTACTTTGGTACTATTCTAGTCATCTTAAAAGAACGATGGTAATTGGTAACATAGTAATCGCTTTACTAACCGCACTTGTACCGTTATTGGTTGGTATCTTTTACAACCCATTTTTACTAGAATCTATACCCGCACTTTACCCTTTTGAAAATATAATTGACACACAAAATTGGATACTATTTTTCAGTATTTCTTTAGGCCTTTTCGCTTTCTTTTTAAACTGGTCTAGAGAAATAATAAAAGACATTGAAGATGTTGATGGAGACAAGGTGATTAGAGCCAAAACTTTACCTATTACCTTAGGAAATAAAAAAACCAAATGGATTGCAACCGCAGTAATTTTTGTTCCTATCATTGTTACGGTAAGTTTGTATCCGCTTTATGCAATTTCGGGTTTAAACTTAGTTGCTTTTTACCCAGTTTTTGGAAGCGCACTTTTTGTACTATTGGCTTTGTATTTTTTATGGCAGCCAAATGCAGAGAAGAGATCTATTAAACTATCTCATACATGTATTAAACTTGCCATGGTTTGTGGTTTATTCTTGCCTATTTATTGGCTTATAATTCATTAATTTATGTTTAATTTTAAAATTGTATTAGGCTCTAAATCTCCTAGAAGACAACAATTAATTGCTGGTTTAGGCTTAGATTTCGAAATTAGAACAAAAGAAGTTGAAGAAATTTACCCCAAAGATCTTGAACCAACAAAAGTTGCTACGTATTTAAGTGAACTAAAAGCACAACCCTTAGTACAATCTCTATTAAAAAACGAAATTCTTCTCACCTCTGATACAACTGTTATTTTAGAGAATAAGGTGTTAGGAAAACCCAATACACTAGAAGAAGCTAAAACAATGATTGAAGCGCTTTCTGGTAAGCAACATCAAGTAATTACTGGTGTTTCTTTAAATTCTATTGATAAATCTGTATGTTTTGCAGTAACCACCAATGTCTTTTTTAAAGCGTTAACTAAAGAAGAAATAGCGTACTATGTTTCTCATTTCAAACCCTTAGACAAAGCTGGAGCTTACGGCATTCAAGAATGGATTGGACAGATAGGTGTAGAAAAAATAGAAGGTTCTTATTACAACGTAGTTGGTTTACCTGTAGAACGTGTTTGGGAAGAATTGAAGAAGTTTTAGTCTTAGTCCTCTTTCGGTTCAACATACAATTTAAACCTTAGTTTTTCTTCTTTCTTAGCGTTAGATTCAATGTACACTACTCTATCTTGCCAAAAGTATTTTCCGTTTGTATCAAAATGAATAGTAATAGTTGATGTATCTCCAGGTAAAATGGGTTGTCTATTAAATTCTATTGTTGTGCAAGTACATGAAACTTTAGTTGCAGAAATAAGCAATGGAATATCTCCAGAATTTGTAAAAGTAAAGGTATGACTTACTTTATCTCCTTCTTTAAACTTCCCTAGCTTAACAGTGGTTTTGTCTAAAAAATGAAACTCCGCACTCTGACAAAAGCCAAAGGCGGAGTTCAAAGCTATAAATATGATCGCGAAATATAGCCTCATTTATTTCTTATTAGTTTGCTGGCGCACCAGTTGTGTTAACTGGAGATCCTGCTTTTGGAGCAGCTTTAACCGTTCCTTTAATTCTAATTACTTTTGTTGGTGTGTTTGTAGCATTAGAAGTTAATGTTACAGATTTTCCGAAAGGACCAACTCTTTTAGTATCGTACTTTACTTTAATTACTCCAGTTTCACCTGGTGCAATTGGCGTCTTTGGCCATTCTGGTACAGTACATCCACAAGATCCTTTTGCGTTAGAAATCATTAATGGCTCATTACCTGTGTTCGTAAATACAAACTCGCAAGCACCGTTTGCATTTTGTTCAATTGTACCATAATCGTGTACTTCTTTCTCAAAAACAATTTGAGCTCCAGATTCTGTTTGTACTTCCTGAGCATTAATTGCAAACAATGCAGAAAACAAAACAGTTAATGTAAATAATACTTTTTTCATCTTTAAATTTTTAAATGTTTCTTTATACTGGTAAATATACGTGCAGAATAAACAAGCGTTGCCGTTTTTAACAATACGTTAACAGACTATCTTTTTAGCTTACTTATTGTTTGATTGGATAAGTTCTTCAAAAGTTAAGTTTACATTGTCTAGTCTATACTGAATGTCTGCTCTTTTCATTGAATCTAACTCCGGATAATCCTCTAAAAGCATAGAATAATATAATTTAATTTTCTCCGGGTTGTAATTATCCGCATCAAAATATACACCTTGTGATTCTAAAACACGTGCTCTGTTTTTATAGTTTTTGAAATTAAAAATAATCGTATCTCTCCATTTTACAGCCTTATCTTCTGCTCTAAGTTGAGTGTAAAAACTTTGGGCTTTATCCAATGACTCAGCTACAGCTTCATTTTTAGGGTACGCTGTATAAAACGCTAAATGCTGCTCAATTGCTTTTTGATAGGCACCAACAGGGAATTTGTCTTGTTGTTGAAATGCAGTAGAAATGACCTGACTCAGAGAATCATCTAGTACAGCTAAATGGGCGATAAATGCTTCTTCAGACTTTACTTCCGTATTTTCTGTTTCAACTGTTTCTACATTTTCTTGTTCTTTACACGCAATTAAGGTTAATAACAAAAGAAGAATGATTCCTGTGTTTTTCATAACTAATCTATTATTTATTATCTAATTTTCTTTTTCAAAGGAAACTTCATGCGGTAATCTACCTCAACATCTCCTTTTGATATGTTGGTAAGCTTTTTTGTGATCATACGCTTTTTTAAAGGTGCGAGATAATCCGTAAACAAAACACCCTCTATGTGATCATACTCGTGCTGAATAATACGGGCAGCATATCCTTCGTATTCCTCTTCATGAAACGTCCAGTTTTCGTCAAAATAAGTGATCAGAATCTTCTCTTTTCTGTATACATCTTCTCTAATCTTAGGGATAGACAAGCAACCTTCTGCAAAAGCCCACTCTTCTCCTGTTTCTTCTTCAATTATAGGATTAATGAAAACCTTTTTAAAACCAGCCAAACCTTTCGCCTTAGGGTCTTGATCTGGTTCTCCATTTTCATCCTCGGCAAAAGGAGAAGCATCAATAACAAATAACCGTATAGATTTTCCAATTTGAGGCGCTGCTAACCCAACTCCGTGTGCGTTATACATCGTTTCCCACATATCGTCTAAAAGAGTAGCTAAACCCTCGTAATCTTTATCAATTTCTTCTGCTTCTTTCTTAAGCACTGGATCGCCGTAAGCAACAACTGGTAGTATCATTTTCACTGTATTTCTTACAAAATTAATAAACTAAGGTTTAGTTTATACCTTTTTAACTATTTCTTGCTTAATTATCGGTTTAATTGCGACATATACGACTGTAAAATCAATGTTGCACTCACCTCATCTACCAATCCTTTTTCTTTTCTTTTTTTCTTAGAAACACCTCCATCTATTAAGCTCTGAGCAGCCATTTTAGAGGTAAACCTTTCGTCTACCATGTCAATCTTTAATGTAACAAATTGTTCTTCTAGGGCTTTTTTGAGCATTCTTACATTTTCTGAAATATGCGTATCTTCTGTATTCAAACGTTTAGGTTCGCCTAAAACGATAGTTTGTACGTCTTTCTGCTCTACTGTTTGTATCAAAAATGCCATCAAGTCCCTAGAATCCACTGTTGTTAATCCTGTTGCTATAATGTTTAACTCATCCGTAATTGCAATTCCTGTTCTTTTTAAACCAAAATCCAAGGCCAAAATTCTACTCATAAAGTAAAGATAAATGCAATTAAAGACTAGCAACATAAAAAAACTCTTTTTCTTCTAAAATTTTACACGTGAGACTGTAAACACAGATTAATTTGAAGTTAGACAATAACATCCTTTGCATTTCCTTATTTTTACATTTTTAAACAAACAAGATTACACATGCAAACAATCATAGAAAAAGCCTGGGAAGATAGAACCTTATTAAATAACGCAGAAACTATTTCTACAATAAATCAAGTTATTGAAGAAATAGATAAGGGAAGATTACGCGTTGCCGAACCTACTCAAGACGGAAATTGGAAAGTTAATGAATGGGTAAAAAAAGCCGTCGTTATGTATTTCCCAATCCGTAAAATGGAAACGATAGAGGTTGGTCCGTTTGAGTTTCATGATAAAATGGCTTTAAAAACAAACTATAAAGAATTAGGCGTTAGAGTTGTACCGCATGCAGTAGCAAGATACGGAGCCTATATTTCTAAAGGTGTAATTATGATGCCATCTTATGTAAACATTGGAGCTTATGTAGACGAAGGTACAATGGTTGATACTTGGGCTACGGTTGGTTCTTGTGCGCAAATTGGAAAAAACGTTCACTTATCTGGAGGAGTCGGTATTGGAGGAGTTTTAGAACCTTTACAAGCAGCACCTGTAATTATTGAGGATAATGCCTTTATTGGCTCTAGATGTATAGTTGTAGAAGGTGTGAAAGTAGAGAAAGAAGCCGTTTTGGGAGCGAATGTTGTACTTACAAAATCTACTAAGATTATTGACGTTACAGGAGAAACACCAGTAGAAACAAAAGGTATTGTTCCAGCAAGAAGTGTTGTTATTCCAGGATCCTACACCAAGAAATTTCCAGCGGGAGATTTCCAAGTACCTTGTGCATTAATTATTGGAAAGAGAAAAGCCAGTACAGATTTAAAAACATCTTTAAACGACGCGCTAAGGGAACATAATGTTGCTGTTTAACCAAACAATTGTTGTCTAAACGAATATAACAGTGAATCCTTAATTTTGAACTTTGAACAAATAATAAATGAACGAAGAACAGTTAAATAATTGGCTAAAGAAACGACAATCGCATAGAAATAGCCTTAATCTCCAAGCGCTTCAGAAAGGTGTTTTAGAAGGAGATATTGCTGTTCTTAGTTCTGCTATAACCTTGTTAGAGAGTACTAGAAAAGAGGACAAACAAACAGCCAAAGATTTAATTAACGCTATTTTACTCAAAACGGGGAATGCTATTAGAGTTGGAATTACTGGTGTACCCGGTGTTGGAAAAAGTACTTTTATAGAATCTTTTGGATTACACTTGGCTGCTCTAGGCAAAAAAATTGCTGTGCTAGCTATTGACCCTACTTCTGAAAAAAGCGGTGGAAGTATTTTAGGAGATAAAACGCGCATGGAGAAATTATCTATGCATGAAAATGTTTTTATACGACCTTCTGCTGCTGGAGATTCGCTTGGTGGTGTTGCCAGAAAAACGAGAGAAGCCATCTTTCTTTGCGAAGCTGCTGGTTTTGATATTATTTTAATTGAAACGGTAGGTGTTGGTCAATCTGAAACGGTTGTGCACTCTATGGTAGATTTCTTTTTACTGCTTATGCTTTCTGGAGCAGGAGACGAATTGCAAGGAATAAAGCGCGGAATTATGGAAATGGCTGATGCGCTTGTAATTACCAAAGCAGATGGTGATAATGTTAAAAATGCCAACCGAGCAAGGCAGGAATATAAAAATGCTTTGCACTTGTTTCCACCAAATAAAAATGAGTGGATCCCGCAAACGGCAACTTGTAGTGCTTACACGAATACAAATATTAATAAGATTTGGGACATTATTCAATCGTTTGAAAATCATACAAAAACAAAGGGTTGGTTTACTAAAAACAGAAATATACAAGATAAATATTGGATGAACGAAACGTTGAAAGAGCTAATTATGAATGATTTTTACGCTCAACCCAATATTAAAGAACAAATTAAAAAAGAAGAAAAACTGATTGTGGAAGGAACAAAATCTTCTTTTCAAAGTGCTGAGGATCTTTTTGAATCATACAAAAAAAAATAAATGCAAGAAATTGAATTTAGCCTAGAAGGCGAATACATAGAATTAATTAAATTATTAAAAAACTTATCTATTGCTCAAACTGGTGGACATGCCAAGATGATTGTTGAGGACGAACTTGTTATTAGAAACGGAGAATTGGAAACAAGAAAACGTGCAAAATTAATTAAAGGAGATACGGTTATTATTGATAATCAAATCAATGTTAAAATTATTTAAGCACATACCTTTTTTACACTACTTACGTTATAATATATTACCGAAGTAACCGTTTATATCTAAACAAAAACACTTTACGCAACAAAAATGTGTTTGAAAAGACTATTTTTGGGGGAATTTTTTAATTGATGTCCAAAATCTTTAGTCCAGTACTTTATTATTTGGTGGTTATTCCAATATCTTACCTACCATTTTCGGTGCTTTACTTTTTGAGTAACATTATTTTCTTTCTTACCTATAATATTGTTGGATACCGCAAAACCATTGTGCGTCAAAACTTGCGCAATTCATTTCCCGAACTCAATCAAGAGGAACTCAAAAAAATAGAAATTGGTTTCTACAGGCATTTCGCAGACTTCTTGATGGAGAGTATTAAATCTATAACTATTTCTGATAAAGCCATAAGAGAGCGCTGTGCTATCATAAACCCAGAGGTACCCGATAAATATTTTAGAGAAAAAAAGTCGTTAATCGTTTTGTGCGGGCATTATAATAATTGGGAATATTATGCAGTGGGTTTAGCTCAGCAAATGCAGCAGAAAACAAAAGCTGCTTACAAACCTTTGAAGAATAAATTTTTTAATAAAGTTTTACTAAAAAGTAGAGAGCGCTTTGGTATTAAAATGCTTTCTATGCGAGATGTACCTCGTTATTTTGCAGGAAATGGTCACGAAACCACCATGACAATTATGGTTAACGATCAGTCTCCTCAAAACCCAAGAACAGCACATTGGAATACTTTTCTCAACCAAGATACAGGCTGGATGAAAGGAGCAGAAAAATTGGCTGCTAAGTATGACCAAAGTGTTCTATTTGGATGTATTAGAAAGAAAAAACGTGGATTTTACGAGGTAACCTTTTATCCGATTACTGATAATCCGAAAGAAGTACCAGAAGGTTTTGTTCTGGATAAACATGCTGAATACCTAGAAATGGTAATTGCAGAAAACCCACAATATTGGTTGTGGAGTCATAGAAGATGGAAACACAAAAAACCATTTTAGCATGCAACCCACTACTCCATTAGCTGAAAGAATGCGACCAACATCTCTTGATGATTATATTGGTCAAAATCATATCATAGATCAAAACGCAAGCTTGAGAAGAGCTTTAGATTCTGGTATTTTGCCCTCTTTAATTTTATGGGGACCTCCGGGAGTTGGAAAAACAACCTTGGCTCATCTTATTGCCAATCAATTAAAAAGACCATTTTATCAACTATCCGCTATTTCTTCTGGAGTAAAAGATGTTAGAGAAGTAATTGCAAAGGTTGAGAATGCCGGAATGTTTCAACAAAATGGGGCGATCCTATTCATTGACGAGATTCACCGATTCTCTAAAGCACAACAAGATTCTCTGTTAGGCGCTGTAGAAAAAGGAACCGTAACACTAATTGGAGCTACTACAGAAAACCCTTCTTTCGAAGTAATTTCAGCGCTACTTTCTCGTTGCCAAGTTTATGTTTTAGAATCGTTAGATAAAGAAGCACTACTCTCTCTTTTAAACACTGCAATACGAAAAGACGCCTGGCTTCAGAAAAAAAAGATTGAACTAAAAGAAACAAACGCTATTCTAAGAATATCTGGTGGTGATGCTAGAAAACTACTAAATGTGTTTGAACTTGTAGTAGGCGCAATAAACGAAGATTTAATTGTATTAACAGATGAGCTTGTTTTATCTGTAGCCCAACAGAGTCTTGCACAATACGATAAAGACGGTGAACAGCACTACGATATAATTTCGGCTTTTATAAAATCAATAAGAGGTTCAGATCCTAACGCAGCTATATACTGGTTAGCAAGAATGATAGAAGGCGGTGAAGATGCAAAGTTTATTGCTCGAAGACTAATTATATCAGCAGTAGAAGATATAGGTGTTGCAAACCCAACAGCTTTAGTGATTGCCAATAATACCTTTTCTGCAGTAAATCATGTTGGTTTTCCTGAAGCGCGACTAGTGTTAGCTCAATGTGTTGTATACTTAGCTACTTCACCAAAAGGAAACGCATCTTACATGGCAATTAACGATGCACAAGAGCTCGTAAGAAAAACCGGAAATTTACCTGTTCCTTTGTCCTTGAGAAATGCGCCAACTAAATTAATGAAAGATTTGGGGTATGGAAAGGAATACCTCTATTCACATGCGTATCCAGGTAATTTTGCAGAACAAGAATTTTTACCAGAGACTATTTCAGGAACAAGTTTTTTTGAGGCCGGAAGCTCAAAACGAGAACAAGATATCGCTAACTACATAGAACAACTTTGGGGCAAAAAATATAAGTCATAAAAAAAGTCGACACCTTAATGCCGACTTACTGAATTTTCTAGTTATTATTATTCTCTTAAAAACCTCCAGCAAAATCTTTCATGTAAGCCATAATAGCTTGTTTAAGGATATTTTCGTTTCCTTTTTTTGCTTTTATTACAAGTTTAGATTCTAAATTATCTGCTTCAAAGTAAATGAAATCAATAATATTTACAGCTTCTTTAAAGTCACCTGCTTCCATCATAAAACTAGCGTCTCCTGCCATGGCCTTTACATCTAGAAAGCCAGTTACTGGTTTTTTACCAAAGCTTTTAGCACCATCAGGTAATGCAATTGCTGTATATCCCATTTGACTATCGTCTACGGTATTAACTGCTGTATTTAATAACACAAAATCTTCTGTTAATTTTAATTTAGAACCCTCGTACGTATACACACCATTTACATTTTGAGCTCCATTCATTTCTAATAGTCCTTTCCCCATTTCGGTTACCGGTGTAGCATCTTTCCCGAGTCCTACATAGGCACTTATTTGTGGTATTTGCCCTCCATCATTACTTACTCCTGTTAACGCTATCCCAAATTGTCCGTTTATGATTGAAACCAATCCGTTTGGACCCAATCCAGCCATAAAGAGCGATGGAATTCCTGCCTGTGCATAAATTTGATTCATGATTCCAGGAGAAAAATCCTCTGCGAGTGCTTGCATTTTCTCCAAATCTAAATTAATTGAAAAAGCTGCTTTTGGTGTTCCAGGTCCCAGTTTTGACAAAATATCTGAGTTATCCGTAGGTTTTAAAAATAGTGCTTCTTTTAACTTATCGTTTACCATTGCAGTTACCGAAATAATTGCTTCTCCATCTTCAAACTTTACTGCCGTTTTGTACTGACTATCTTTTACATATGCTTTAATCTTATCTTGTTGTTCTTGAGTTAAGGTATTCAAATCTGTGTTTGACGTTTCGTAAAGTGCATTTAAACTAGAACCAATAACAATATCAGAATCATCGTTTAAAAGTGTAAGGGCTTTGTCGTTTTTCTTGCCTGACGTTGCTTTCTTAAAAGCACTAACCATTAATTCTATTCCATTTTCTAATTTTTGGTCAGATAAAATCCCTATGGCTAAATCTTTTTGTATTCCGATTACTCTATCGTCTTGTGCTGAAATTTGAATTCCATCTTTTTTCACAAAAGAATAACCCATTTCTTCAAAGCTTGTGAGTAAACTATCTGCATTTCGAACGTCTACAAACAGATATGAACGCAAAGGCATTCCTTCTCTGTTAAAAGGACCTTCTAGCGCGAAGTAAACCTTGGAGTTTGGAGCCATTAATTGATTTACGTCTTTTATTGTTCCTCCAATCATATCTCCAAACATTGGAATGTTTTGTATATCGGACTTACCAATTATAGCATTTAAATCTGATGAACCATAAGCAACCACAGTGTTATCATCGGATAAGAAAGAAGCCAAGTAAGCATTCATGCTTTTATCACCTTCTTTATCTCCACTACAAGCAGCAATAAAAGTAGCGAGTATCAGAAATAAGAAATTTTTAATCTTTGTCATTAGTTTTCGTGTTTGTTCTTTTTCTAACAAATTTAGTTTATTCTGCTAATTTGCCACCATATTTAGAGATTAAGGTTTTTTATTTTAACTAATTTTGGATATGCACCACATTGAACCGCATTATAATTGGAGAGATTTCTACGTAGCATCTGAAGATGAGCGTTCTCCGTTTTTTGAAAGGGAATATTCCGAGTTTGAATTTACAGACCGCCTTTACAACTACGTATTGCATCCGCAGTGGGATAGTTTTGGTTCAGAAACACTTTTTCTGAAAATAATCTATGCAGATTACGATGAAGGTTATGCGATAATAGAATTAATTGGCGAGTGGAATGATGTTATAAACAATGATATTATGCTACTAAAACGAGATATTGTTGAGCCTTTGATGGATTACGGTATTGATAAATTTGTTTTGATCGGCGAAAATGTGTTGAACTTTCATTACTCAGATGATTGTTACTACGAAGAGTGGTTTGACGAAATTGAAGACGGTTGGATTGCATTCGTTAATTTTCAAGAGCATGTGTTGAGAGAGTTTAAGGAAATTCATCTAGATCAATACTTTGTTATGGGTGGACAATTAGAAGATATGTCTTGGAGAACCCACAACCCAACTCAGTTTTTTACAAAAATTGAAAGTTACGTGCAAAAAAGGTTAGGTTAAGGCTAGCTTTTCCGCAACTAATTTATCTAACGGAAAAGTTAAATCTTTTGGAGTTAATGTTTCAAGAGATTTCCAACGGTGCACTTCTTGCGCTCCATTGGTAAAATCGAGTGATTTACTACTGGTTTGAATGCTGTTTAAATTCTCTGCCTTTACGAGGTAATAGATAGAAATTAATTGCTCGTTTTTATCAAAAGCGGAAACTTGAAAATAGTCGGTTAAATAGAATAATTCTTTTACTTCTATCTCTATTCCTAATTCTTCTAAAAATTCCCTTTTAAGGCACTCTTTTGTGCCTTCTCCGAACTCTAAACCTCCACCTGGAAACTTAGTAAATTGTTTATCAAACCTATTCTCATCAGATAACAGCACCTCATTATTCTGATTAATGAGAATTCCGTAAACTCTTACGTTAAAAGGTCGCGACATTATTTATCTAAAATGGATTTAATATCTGGTCTAAAATATAAATTCCCTTTTAATACTTTTCCGTCTTCTCTATAAATTGGTTTTCCATTTTCATCTAGCTTACTCATATTTGAACGTTGTATCTCTTCAAAAACTTCTGCAATTTTGTGTTGTAAACCATGTTTTAAAATTGTACCACAGAGAATGTATAGTTGGTCGCCCAAGGCATCAGCAATTTCAACAATGTCGTTTTCTTTTACAGCATCAAGATACTCTTCGTTTTCTTCTTTCATTAAATTATAACGCAGCATGTAGTCATTTTCAGATAAATCTGCGTTAGGTTCGTAATTATTTGGAATCCCGAAACTATCATGAAATTTTTCAACTGCTTCTAATGCATCTTTTAATTTAAAATCGCTCATATTGGTAATTTAGGTTCCAAGTATAATTATTTCTTAATTGAGTTGAGAAGAATAGTTGTTTTTATTTTACACAAAAGAGTTTTAAATTTGGATGGATTAAATGCCATAGTTAGTTTTTAAAAAGATTCACTACTTACTTTTCAATTCATTTTTCTTTACGCAGTTGAATAAAATCATCTATTTTTTCATTTTCGATTAAAACGGTTAAGTTGTAATAGCTTATTTTCCATTTCCCTTTTTCCTTTACAAGTACTCCAGAGCCTCTGCATCCTTCCATCCAAGTATCTAAATCTTCATCAAAAGCAACTATTTTATTCTTTTTTAATACTTTAAACCTTTTGTTTCTAGAGGTGAAGTTCCAAGCTTTACCTTTATCAAAATAAGGTTTAGAAAAAGCCATAAATTCTTTTTTATTCCAACGTTCACCTGGCGCGGTACCTAAAAAAACAAAGTCGTCTGTAACAGCATTAAAGTACGCATCAAAATTTGCAGACGCAGCAGCATTGTGCCATAGATTTATTAAATTACTCTGCTCCGTAAACTTGCTATCAGAATTATGAAAAGCTAAAGAAACCAATGCAAAAATTAAAACTAAAATATACCTCATACCATTTAATTTAAAAACTAATTTATCCTACAAAAGTACTATTTATCCAGCTTCACAACCTTTAACACCACATTACAAGGAATTCTAGAAAATCTTTACTTTCTTTACCTTAAATATTAGAACCAAAAGATGAAAAAGTTAATAGCAACTTCGCTTATTGCTTTTACAGGTTTGAGCGTAACTGCCCAAGAACGTAAAATTGATTTTGTGGAGTATGATTTAGATAACGGCATGCATGTTATTTTACATGAAGATAAAAGTACTCCGATTGTAGCCGTTTCAATTATGTACCATGTAGGATCAAAAAATGAAAACCCAGAAAGAACGGGGTTTGCACATTTCTTTGAACACCTCTTATTTGAAGGTAGCGAAAATATAAAACGTGGAGAATATTCTGAACTTGTAGAAAAAAACGGAGGAACGCTTAACGCAAATACTTCGCAAGATAGAACGTATTACTACGAAATATTACCTTCTAACCAATTAGAACTTGGAATGTGGTTAGAATCTGAACGACTTTTCCATGCAAATGTGGATCAACAAGGAGTTGAAACGCAACGCGAGGTTGTTAAAGAAGAAAAAAGACAACGTATAGACAACCAACCTTATGCTTCTTTTATGGGAGAAGCCTTTGATAAAGTTTTTGATGAGCATCCATATTCTTGGATTCCAATTGGAAGTATGGAACATTTAGACGCTGCGCAAGAAGAAGACTATATTGATTTTTACAGAACATTTTATGTTCCTGCCAATGCCGTTCTATCCATAGCTGGAGATATAAGCATTGAAGAAACTAAGGCGTTAGTAAACAAATACTTTGCTTCTATTCCTAAAGGTCAAGCAATTAATTTACTTAGAGATGTTGAAAAATTAGAAGAGACAGCATTTACCTCTAAATACGGAATTAGTAATAAGGAGTTCGATATGGTAGACTTCTCTAAAAGTTCTGCATCGGCAAGAAAATTAATTAAGAAGTATGAAAATATGGGAACGGTAATTCCAAGACCTTCTGTAAAAGAGAAACCGTTGACTACCGTAACTGTAGATACCGTTTACGATAATATTCAACTGCCTGCTGTATTCATGGCATATCGTGGTCCGGCAAACAACACAAAAGATGGTTACGCATTACAAATGATTAACGATATACTTTCTTCTGGAACGAGTTCTAGAATGAATAAAAAAATTGTTGAGAAAGATGCTTTGGCGGTTGCTGCATTTTCTTTTGCTTTCCCGTTAGAAGATCCAGGAATGGTTGTAACTGCTGGTATTGCAAGTAAAGATGTAGATTTAGCTGATTTACAAAGTGCTTTAGATGCCGAAATTGAAAAAGCGCAAACTGAACTCGTAAGCGAAGAGGAATTTCAGAAGATTAAAAATCAATATGAAAATCAATTCTACTCTTCAAATGGTTCTGTTGCAGGTATCGCAGAAAATTTAGCAAACAATTATATGTATTATGGAAATACAGATTTGATTAACAGCGAATTGGATGTTTACAACGAAATTACACGCGAAGACTTAAGAGAAGTTGCTAAGAAATACTTCACAAAAGATGCTCGCGTAATTCTTCATTATTTACCAAAACAACAATAACCTAAAACGAAAAAATATGAAAAAAATAATCACAAGCGTTTTAGCTCTTTCTTGTTTAGTAGCAAACGCACAAATTGATAGGTCTGTTCGACCAAAAGCTGCAGAAGCTCCGCAAATAAATATTGCTAATCCTGCAACATTTAAACTAGATAACGGAATTAAAGTAATTGTTTCAGAAAACCATAAACAACCAAAAGTATCTATGAACTTAGTAATGGGATCTGACCCTTACTATTCTGATTCTAAAGCGGGTTTAACAGACATGGTTTCTGAATTAATGATGTCCGGAACTACAAACAGACCTAAAGACCAGTTAGATAATGAAAAAGACTTTATTGGTGCTTTTTTAAATGCAAGTAGTTCTAACATTTACCTGTCTTGTCTCACTAAACATTTAGACAAAGGAATGGAGTTAATGACAGATATTTTACACAATGCTTCTTTTCCAGAAAGCGAGTTTGATCGCATTAAAAAACAATTTGAATCAGGTTTACTCTCCGCCCAGTCTGACCCTTCAAGTATGGCAAATAATGCAGAGGTAAAAACACTTTTTCCTAGCCATCCATATTCTATGGTGATGACAGAAAAATCGTTAAATAGTATTACGCGCGAAGATATAGTTGCGTACTACAAAGAACGTTTTACACCGTCAGGAGCCTATTTGGTTATAGTTGGAGATATCTCAGTAGAAAATGCAAAGGAACTAGCAAACAAAAATTTTGGAAATTGGGAAGGTAGTCCGGCAGTTGAGTCTAGTTTTTCTAAAGGTGAATTTAACACAGGTAACCGCGTGATTTTTGTTGAAAAACCTGGTGCAGTGCAATCTGTAATAACAATAGCACAGCCAATTAAAATGAACCCTGGAGAAGAAGACCAAATTAAACTAAGCGTGATGAACAAAATTCTTGGTGGTGGAGGTTTTGGTACGCGGTTAATGCAAAATTTAAGAGAAGACAAAGCTTATACCTACGGTGCATATACTTCTTTAGATATTGACCGCTACGGTAGTTATATATCTGCATCTGGTAATTTTAGAAATGAAGTAACAGACTCTGCTATTGTTCAGTTTCTTTACGAATTTAATCGCATAACCAAAGAAGAAGTTACTACTGAAGAGTTAGAGTTAAACAAAGCTGCTATGGCTGGAAGTTTTGCTAGATCTCTAGAGTCTCCGCAAACCATTGCGCGTTTTGCTTTAAATACCTACAGAAATAAATTGGATAGTGACTATTACCAAAACTATCTAAAAAAATTAAGTGCAGTTTCTAAAGAAGATGTACTTGCTGCTGCAAAAACTTACATTAATCCAAATGGACTAAATATTATTGTAGTTGGAAGTCCGGATGTTCTTGAATCTCTAAAACAGTTTGATGCCGACGGTGTAATTGAAAAGTTAGATGCATTTGGAAATCCTGCTGTGAAGGTTGAATACAAAGAAGCTGATTTTCCAAAAGATGTTATTCTTGAGCGACATATTTTAGCACTTACAGGTGCGAAAAACATGAAAAAAGCGAATAAAGTTTTCAAAAAAATAAAGTCAGTTGAACAAAGTATTATTGCTAGACCAGCGCAAGCTCCAATTGAAGTTCAATTTACGGCTATCTACAAAGAAGGAAAAACGATGTCTAAAGCTGAGTTTAGCGGAATGGTCTTAAGTAAGTCTGTTTTTGATGGCGAAAAAGGTGGTTCAAAACAAATGGCACAAACGGGAGGATTTGAAACATCTGCTATGACTGAAGAGGAAATTGCACTCGCACAAAAATTTATGCATATAGCACCTGAATACGCTATACTGAAAAATGATATTAACTATGAGTTACTTGGTATGCTTGAACTTGAAGGAAGTGTTGTTTATGCTATTCAATATAAAGGAGCTGACGGACCGGTAACTAGCTACTATGACGCAGAAACTTTTATGAAAACAAAATCAGTAACCTTAAACAAAACACAAGAAGAGTCTTTTGAAACAGTTGCTTCGTTTTCTGATTATAAAATGGTAGGAAAACTTATGTTTCCACATACAATTAAACAGGTTATGGGCGGACAAAGCTTTGACCAAGAAGTAATTGAAATTATCGTAAACGGAAAAGTAGACGATAAAGTATTTGAATTATAAGTAAACGATTAATTCAATTCATCAAAGTAAAAGGCTAACCACTAAGGTTGGCCTTTTTTTTGTTTACCTAGAGTATGAGTCGAACCATAACAAGTATTACAGCTATTGCAATTATATTAATGATTACTCCAATACGCATCATATCCTTAATTTTAATCTTACCAGAAGAAAATACAATAGCATTTGGCGGAGTAGCAATAGGTAACATAAAGGCGCAACTTGCAGCTAACGCTACTGCTGCGGTTAATTGAACTAAAGGAAAATCGTTTTGGAGCGCAAATTGTCCGACCAAAGGAATAAGAACAGTAACTAACGCCATGTTACTCATCAACTCTGTTGCAAATAAGGCAAATGCTGTTATGAGAATAAAAACAGTCGTAAGTTCTATATTTCCTAATGCATCAACCTCATCAATCACTTTTTTCACCAAACCAGTTCCATCTAAAATAGAAGCCAATGCCATTCCTCCTCCAAACAGAAGTAGTATTCCCCAAGATATATGTTTTATATCTCTAGCTTGCAATAAGGCTTTCTCTTTCACTTGAGGAAGAAGCAAAAGAATAGCACTTAAAACAGTGGCAATGGACAGGACAGAAATTGAATACTCAGAAAGTAAAGAAGACAAGTTAGTTGTTGCACAAACACCTAACACAACCAATGAAAAAACAATCCATAACATAGAAATCATGTTGAATTTGTGATTTTTTTGAGGGATGACATAAAGGATTAACGCACCTATAATAGCAATATAAGCATCTTTTATTTTGAAAGGTAAAACGTTATCCAACAATTGCCTACTCATCCAAGCTAAAATTACAAAGGCAAAAATTACAAGAACGCGTTTTTGATTAGCCGTTAAAGGCTCTGGTTTGGCTACAACTACTTCAAAATCGAGTTTTTTTAGATATAATACATAAAATACGGCATATATAATGATAAGCATAACTGCTGCAAACGGAAAACCCACAAGCATCCATTCAAAAAAACCAATATCAATATTAAAAAGTGTTTGTAAATTAGCTATGAGCAAAGAATTTGGAGGAGTACCAACGATTGTTGCAGTACCGCCAACATTAGCAGCAAAGGCTATCGATAGTAAAAGGGCTATACCATACTTCTGAATCTGCTGCGATTTAGGTAATGCTTTCAATACAGATAATGCCATGGGCAAAACCATTAAAACGGTAGCTGTATTTGAGATCCACATGCTCAAAAATGCGGTGGCAGTCATAAAGCCAAGCACAATACGCTTGGCATTACTGCCAAACAAGGCTATAATTTTCCTGCTAATTTGAATGTGCAATGCATGTTTTTCAAGTGCTTTTGCTAAAATAAAGCCACCTAAGAAAAGGAAAATTAAGTTGTGAAAATAGGACGAAAATAAACCTGAAACACTTATTAAACCTAAAGGAAGTCCTAGAAAGATAGGAAGTAAAGAAGTCAATGGAATAGGAATAGCTTCTGTAATCCATAAATAAATCATAATAAAGGTGACGGATAAAGCTGCTCTCTGCTCGTAATCAAAGTAACTAATAGGCAATGTAAAAAACAAGACCAGTGCAACCACAGTTACGATTACGAAATGCATTATTTTGTTTACCATCTGCAACGAAGATAAACAGAATTTGGTTTTATTTATGAATTATTAATCCATCCCAAACTGAAGAAAAAAGAAGATCTAGAAAAATAGTGTTGGATATTTCTTGTGGATTTTTCTTGAAATAATATACAGACGATGTTGCTTGTGCCGACACTAAATCATACAGAAAAAAATAGGGTAATTTTTTGAAAAGACCTGTTTTCACGCCTTTTTCAGCAACCTTTAAAAATAGATTTATATGCTCTTCCTTTTTACAGAAATCATCGAAATAAAAAGAGTGTCTATATTTTTGCATATACAAAAAGTCTGGATAGTTTTCTAAAGACCACATAATAGAATGAAACCACATACCTCTTATAATTTCTTTGAGAGGTTCTTTAAAATCGAGCATTTCACTTAAATGCGCCTGAAGTTTTTGCTGACAATTTTGGTAACATTCATCAATCAAAACATCTTTAGAAGGAAAATAATGAAACAAAGTACCGTTAGACACCTCAGCATTTCTGGAAACCTTACTTGTAGGCGTTGCTAAAAATCCATTGACACCAAAAAGCTCTATAGCCGATTTAATAATTTTGTCTTTTTTTTCCATATGCGAACAACAACCTAAAGGTATTGCTCTACAAATTTAACTAAATTAATCGATTAAAAAACGGAATACATCTATAATTTTAGACTGTTTAACGATAGCTAGAAATCTGAAAAACTAAATAATCTGCTTAAAAACAAGTGTTTAAAACAAAAAAGACTATTAATGCAAATCAATAATCTTTTAACATTTGTACTTTAATCTTACCAGGTATTATCTGTTCCAAACTCTTCATTTGCATCTTTGAGTAAGCTTTGCCAGTCATCATCACCGTTCTCCGAATCATTTATAATAGATTGATAGTCTAATTTTGATAATTCGTACACATCAATCGGATTACCTGTATACTCCTCTATGGCAGTTAAAAGTTCTTTTTCTTGCTCCGCACAGAAAGAAATTGCCCAACCTTTGTTTTTACCTCTACCTGTTCTTCCAACACGGTGAACGTAGTTTTCTGGTTCTTCTGGCAAATCATAATTTACTACGTATGCGATATTTGGAATATCAATTCCTCTGGCTGCAACATCTGTTGTTACAAGTACATTATTCTCGCCAGATTTAAACCTTGCTAAAATCTTAAACCTGTCTTTTTGTTCTACGTCGCCATGAATGGTTTCTGATGATATTGCAACACGTTCTAAAGCTTTTACTACTCTATCTGCCCTTACTTTTGTTCTTACAAAAACAATTAGTTTTTCTCCTTCGTTTTCTTTGATTAAGTTTTCTAGAAAGAAACGTTTATCATCCATCTCTACAAAAGTAACGGCATGCTCTATGTTTTTAGCTACCGGATTTTTAGGAGAAATTTGTATACGAATCGCATCAGAAACTAAATCGTAAGCTAATTTTTTAATATTCTTATCTATGGTTGCAGAGAAAAATAAGGTTTGTCTTTTTTTAGGAATGTGACGCATCACATCTTTAATGTCTTTAATAAAACCAAGATCTAACATGTGATCGGCTTCGTCTAAAACAAGGGTTTGAAGATTTTCTAGTTTAAGATAACCTTGAGAGATTAAATCGAACATTCTTCCAGGTGTAGAAATTACTACATCTACTCCATTATTCAGCTGCCTTATTTGTTCATCTTGCTCTACTCCGCCATAAATACCAGCTATTTTTACGCGTAAATATTTGGCTACATCGTTGTACACGTCTTGTATTTGCTTTGCAAGCTCTCTTGTTGGCACCATAACAAGAACAGCTACAGATGATTTATTGTATTTGCTTCTGCCCTTGTTACTAATAACCGCGTTAAGGGTAGGAATAACAAAACTTGCTGTTTTACCTGTTCCAGTTTGTGCAATTGCCAAGACATCCTCTCCGGCCAATATTGGTTTTATGGCTTTAAATTGAATGTCGGTTGGACGTTTCCAGCCCATTTCCTCAATTCTTTTCTTTAAATCTGAAGAGATATTGTAGTCTTGAAATTTCATGGTGTAAAGTTAGGATATAAAAACAAAAAACGATTAGACTTTTGGGCGATTTGAATTTTATACCAATTTGATTTTAAAATGAGCCTAATTTAAATTGAATTGTTTTTTAGCTAATCAATGAATAAAATCTTTGCATAGCATAAGCTAGGGAAATATTTTATAAAGAATAGTAGTTAAAAAACAAACGATTTATAAGCTTCATTTTGAGATTAAATTGGTATTATTTAGACCATCTATTTTACTCAAGAAATAACATACATTTTCCTCCCTCCTTGAGGAGGGATTGAGGGAGGTGACAATAAGTGTTTCAAATTAGCAACCTTAATTTTCACTCCTCTTACCTGGTCGGTATCGGGTTTCCCCTCGAGGGGAGAAATTCAAAAAATAGATTGAATTATAGAATCACTAACTTCGTAACCCATATACATCAAAGTATCTCCTTTAAATAGATAATCTGTATAAAAATAGTTATCGTCTTCTTGGGCATTAGTATTTAAATTTCGACTTAAATCTCAAAACACAGTTCTAAAAAAAAGCTACTTTGGGTTCTTAAAACTATCTACAAAAAAATGCAACAAGCTTAAAAATTCTGTAACCTAAGCAAAAATGATTTAAATCTTAATCAGGCTTAACAAAATATGGATAATACCCAGCGCCCAGATTGGCAGCGTAGCTTTTGAAAGAAAACAACTACGGCACTTAAGGTATTTGGGCGACCGTAGAAGCCCGAAATACCTTTTAGTGCAAGTTGATGTTTACTTTTAAAACTATAGCAGAAAGCTGGATGTAGCGCTCCAAAAAAAATGACTTAAAACTTAAACCACATGTACTGGTTTCTTTACTTTTTCGTCTAAAAGTGCAATGTCTAGAACTTCTTTCATAGAGCTTACGAAATGAAATTTTAGTCCTTTTAAATAGTCTTCTTTAATTTCTTCTACGTCTTGTCTATTTTTATCGCACAAAATAATTTCTTTAATCTTAGCGCGTTTTGCTGCTAAAATTTTCTCTTTTATTCCGCCAACGGGTAAAACATCTCCTCTCAATGTTATTTCGCCTGTCATGGCTAAATATTTCTTCACTTTTCTTTGCGTAAACAAGCTTGCTAAAGAGGTTAACATGGTAATACCTGCAGATGGTCCATCTTTTGGTGTTGCGCCTTCTGGAACGTGAACATGTACATTGTAACGCTCAAAAACACTTTGATCTAAATTGAACCAGTTTGCATTTGCCTTTAAATACTCTAATGCAATTACGGCAGATTCTTTCATTACATCTCCCAAATTTCCGGTAAGGGTTAACTTGCCTTTTCCTTGTGTGATGAGTGATTCTATAAAGAGAATTGTTCCACCAACTGAGGTCCAAGCCAAGCCTGTAACTACACCAGCTGTATCGTTGTTGTTGTATTTTGTTTTTCCTCTGCCCGGACCAAGAATTGTTTTTAGTTCTTTTGTACTAATCTTAATATCAAACTTCTCGTCCATTGCTATTTGACGTGCTCTATTTCTAACTAATTTAGATACTTTCTTATCTAATCCACGTACGCCCGACTCTGAGGTATACTCTTCTACCACTTTTTCTAAAGCAGCTTTGTTAATAGAGAATTGATCTTTCTTAACGCCGTGACCTTCTAATTGCTTAGGAATTAAGTGTTTTTTAGCGATTTCTATTTTTTCTTCTACCGTGTAACCGTTTACTTCTATAATTTCCATTCTATCTCTTAGCGGACCTTGAATGGTACTTAAATCATTAGCAGTTGCGATGAATAAAACATTGGATAAATCGTATTCTGTTTCTACATAATTATCGTAAAACTCGCTGTTTTGTTCTGGGTCTAAAACCTCTAATAAGGCAGAAGACGGATCGCCATGGTTAGATCTTCCTAACTTATCAATCTCGTCTAAAACAAAAACAGGATTAGAGGATTTTGCCTTTTTAATGTTTTGCATTACTCTACCTGGCATTGCACCAATGTAGGTTTTACGGTGACCACGAATTTCACTCTCGTCATGCACACCACCTAACGACATTCTTACATACTCTCTTCCTAATGCTTCGGCAATACTTTTTCCTAATGAAGTTTTCCCTACACCTGGAGGTCCGTAAAAACAAAGAATTGGCGACTTCATGTCTTTTTTAAGTTTAAGCACCGCCAAGTATTCTAGAATACGCTCTTTTACCTTTTCTAAACCGTAATGATCTCTTTCTAACACTTTTTTAGCGTGTTTTAAGTTAAGATTATCTTTACTGTACTCGTTCCATGGTAAATCTAACAGAAGATCTAAGTAATTCATCTGAACCGTAAACTCTGCAGCCTGCGGATTCATACGTTGTAATTTCTCTATTTCTTTATTAAATATTTTCTCTACTTTTTTACCCCACTTTTTCTTTTCTGCACGCTCACGCATGTTTTTAATCTCTAACTCTTGCGGAGACCCACCCAATTCATCTTGGATGGTGCGCATTTGTTGGTGCAGATAATACTCGCGCTGTTGCTTATCCATATCTTGCTTTACGCGAGTTTGGATTTCATTACGCATTTCTAACTGCTGCTTTTCTTTTGTGAGGTGCTCTAACACCTTCATCGCTCTTGAAGTTAAATCTCTTTCTTCTAGCATTTTTTGCTTTTGAGCAACATCTGCATTCATGTTTGAAGAAATGAAATTCATTAAGAAAGTGGGACTTTCTATATTCTTAATTGCAAATTGTGCTTCTGAAGGAATGTTAGGAGAGTCTTTGATAATTTGAAGCGATAAATCCTTCATTGTATCAATAATTGCTAAAAACTCTTTATCCTTAGCTGGTGCTTTCGTTTCTTTAAAATAAGTAACCTTGGCACTCATAAAAGGCTCTGTTTGCACAGGCGTTTCTAACTTAAACCTTCTTTTACCTTGTATAATAACTGTTGTAGAACCATCTGGCATTTTAAGCATGCGCACAATTTGTGCAACTGTACCAATCTCGTGCAAATCTTTAAACTCTGGACGTTCCTCAATTTGATCTTTTTGAGATACTACTCCAATTATTTTATTTGAATCATTTGCATGCTGTATTAATTTAATCGATTTATCTCTACCTACCGTGATTGGAATTACAACACCCGGAAATAAAACATTATTTCTTAATGGTAGAATTGGAAGTTCATCAGCAAACTCCTGATTGTTCATTGTTTCTTCTTCTTCTGGAGTAATTAAAGGTATAAATTCTGCATCTGCATCAATGGGACCAGAAAATTCGTTTAAAGCATCAAAAATTTTACTCATAATATATCTTGTAGGCTTGCGCCAATCTGTCAGTTTAACTTAATTGTGAAATCGTGTATTAGAAAAAACGAAGTTCTCCTTAATATGTTCAGTATATAGGCAACAGATGTGCCAAAGAAAATTAACGGAAATTATGTCTTATTTCAGTCCGTAATTGTCAGCAATAAATTGTAAAATGTCTTTATCTAGCTGCGTGAGTTCTATTTTTCTTCTTCCCATCATGTTCTGCGCAACTTCAAAAGCTTTTTCTAATTTAAAGCGAACTGATTTTTCTATACCTCCCCAAGTAAAAGAGGGAACGTATTTAGATGGAAAACCACTACCAAAAATGTTTGCACAAACGCCTGTAACGGTCGCCGTGTTAAACATTGTATTAATTCCAGATTTAGAATGATCTCCCATTACTAATCCCATAAATTGTACTTCTGTTTTTTCTATTTCTTTAGAAAGATAACTGTAGGCACTTACTAAACCGTAGTTATTTTTAAGGTTAGAGCAATTTGTATCTGCACCTAAATTGCACCACTCTCCAATTACCGAGTTGCCTAAAAAACCATCGTGCCCTTTGTTTGAATACGCTTGAAAAACTACGTTGTTCAACTCTCCGCCTACTTTACAATGCGGACCAAGAGAGGTTGCACCATATACTTTAGTAGCCAATTTTAAAGCAGATGATTCTGCCATGGCTAAACCACCTCTTACAACAGAACCTTCCATAATTTCCGCATCTTTAGCAAGGTAAATTGGTCCGCCAGTAGTATTTAATATACAGGCTTCTACTTTTGCACCTTTTTCTAAGAAAATTTGAGTTTGATCTCCGATAATTGTATTGGTTGGCGAAAGCGGAGAAGATTGTTTGTGACGGGTATAATAGTGGAAATCTGTTATAAGAATTTCTGCATTTCTCTGAAAAATATCCCACCGATAATTAAGTTGCAACACTGTATTTAGTGTATTCTCTTGTTTACTCTCCTTACCTAAGCTATCAGCAGAACTTTTTGCAGCAATAACTTTATGATTATATGAAATTGTTTCTCCTTCTTTTAAATCTGCAAGAAGCAAGGCTAAATCTTGAGTTAAAATTACAGTTGCATCTATATGAATAGTAGAGGTTGAATATGCAACATTTTTAAATTTGCATGCAAGATAGTTTTGTGTTGCATACCCAACTTCAGCATCGGGAAAATACATTTTACAACGTTCATCATTTGTGAACATACCTGTTCTTAAATTTCCAACTGGTCTGGTTAAAGTCAGCGGAGCAAAGGTGAGATGATTATTTAAATCGTGTAAAACTATATTCATGTTGCTAAGATATTAATTTGAGATTGGAAATTTGTTATTGGAGAAGGAAAATAGCTTTGTGAACGTTTTTAATATTATTTCCGATACTTTACCAACGGAAAAAATATTAATTCCGTCGTTTCAGATTTTTTTCATATTAATTTAGACCTAAAACACGTACTTTATGGTATCTAATTGCGAATAATTAATCACAATATTGTCAAAAGACTTACTTTCATCCTTACAACCTAAAATTGTTATCACAAAGCTCAAATAAACTAAAAACTTATTGGAATTCATATTATCCGCTTTTACTAAATTCTTCCTAACAATTTCTTTCAAAAAATAAATAAGTAGACTATTTCAACCTGAATAATCTACAATACTAACCCGTAAATCCGTATTACATCTTATCTGGCACGTTAACTCCTAAAAGTATCATGGCCGACTTAATTATTTTAGCAACATTTTTACTTAATACAAGATAGAAATTCTTTAAGGTTTCGTTCTCTTCTTGCGAAATATAAACACTTTGATAAAAATTATTGTAGGTTTTAACCAATTCAAAAGTATAGTTTGCAATTAACGCTGGCGAGTGATTTTTCCCTGCTTCGCTAATTGTTTCTGGGTACTCTGTCATTAATTTAATTAACTCTTTTGCTTTTGAGTCAAATTCAGCTGTATTGAATTCTCCTGTATTTTCTATTTTAGCTAAGAGAGATTGAATTCTTGCATGTGCATATTGTATAAATGGAGCTGTGTTCCCGTTTAAATCTACCGACTCTTTTGGGTCAAACTTCATTCTTTTTTGCGGATCTACTTTTAACAAGAAATATTTTAAACCTCCCATACCTATTATTTCTGCAAGGTCAAGAATTTCTTTGTCGGTCATGCCATCTAGATGTCCACGTTCTTTGGTACTTTCTAATGCATCATTTACTACATCTTGCATTAAATCATCGGCGTCTACCACTTTACCTTCTCTAGATTTCATTTTACCTTCTGGTAAATCAACCATTCCGTAAGACAAATGGTAGCAACTTTCTGCCCAGCTGTAGCCTAATTTTTTAAGTACTAAAAACAATACTTTAAAATGGTAATCTTGCTCATTACCTACGGTGTAAACGATTCCGTTTAAATCTGGATAATCTCTAAATCTATCGAAAGCTGTTCCTAAATCTTGTGTCATATAAACAGCCGTACCATCTCCACGCAACAATAACTTCTCGTCCAAACCTTCATCTGTTAAATCTATCCAAACAGAACCGTCTTCTTTTTTATAAAAAACACCTTTTGTTAATCCTTCTAAAACCAAATCTTTACCAATAATATAGGTGTCAGATTCATAATACATTTTATCAAAATTAACACCCATTCTATCGTAGGTAGAAGCAAATCCTTCGTATACCCAACCGTTCATGGTACTCCACAGTAGATAGGTTTGTGGATCTTTTGCTTCCCATTTTACAAGCATATCTTGTGCTTCTCTCAAAAGATCTGTGTCGGCCTTTGTAAATTCTGCAATTTTGCTTTGCAGTTTCATAAATTTAGACTTGTCTTCTTCTCTAGAAGTAGCGTTAAAAAGATCAAATAGTTTATTTAATTTCTCTGTATCTTCTTCATTAAAAGCGTTTTCGGCTAATTTATCTTTCGCCAAAGCAACGGCTTCTTTCATTAGTTGGTTTTCAAACTCAACGTAATACTTACCTACAAAATGATCTCCTTTAACGCCTGTATTTTGCGGAGTTTCTTTTTGTCCTTTTGCATCTTCTGGAGCAAACTTACTCCAAGCCAACATACTTTTACAGATGTGAATACCTCTGTCATTCACAATTTGAGTTTTTACTACTATGTGTCCGTTAGCCTTTAAAATCTCTGCTACAGAATAACCTAAAAAGTTATTTCTTAGGTGACCTAAGTGTAAAGGTTTATTGGTATTTGGAGAAGAATATTCTACCATATACGTATTGCCAGAATTTGGTTTTTTATAACCAAAACTAGCATCGCTGTTCAACTTTTCTAGCTCTTCAAGCCAGTAATCGTTGCTTATTACTAAGTTTAAGAAACCTTTAACTACGTTAAAACCTTCTACAAAATCGATTTCTTCTTTTAGGAAAACACCTATTTTTTCTCCAGCAACTTCTGGACTCGTTTTCAAGATTTTCACAAAAGGAAAAGTAACCAGAGTAATATCTCCTTCAAAATCTTTTCTTGTTTTCTGAAACTGAATTAATTTCTCGTCAATCTCAATTCCAAATATATCGTTAGCACCTTCTAAAAGAGCTTTTTTAATCTGATTTTCCATTTTCTATCCTTCTGGATTTACTGTATTGGCAACTTTTTCAAATAAATCAAAAGCAATTTCTGCCATTTTATTTGTTTTCTCATCTAAACATGGATTTACCTCCACAAACTCAATACAATTTACCTTATTATGATTTGCAAAGTGTAATAAAATTTGTTCAGCTTCTTCTGGGGTTAAGCCATTATCAACTGGAGTTCCTGTGCCATGCGAAGTATGTTTTGGATCCATAGAGTCTACGTCAAAAGAAACATAAATTTCGTCGCAGTCCTTGTATTTTTCTTCTAATTCAGTGATTACTGTATTTACAGATTTCTCTCTAAGCTCTGCAACCGTAAAGTTCTTAATGTTGCGTCGTGCCATTAGTTCAACCTCCGGTTGTTCAACATCTCTCACACCTATAAAGGCAAGATCTGTATCTTTAATTTTCGGAGCAATTCCACCAATATTTTTAAGCTTGTCCCACATTTCTGCAGTATCAACATTAATGTCATTTATTTTTGATTCTAAATTATTTTCGGCAAGTGCTGTAGACAAAGGCATACCGTGCATATTACCAGAAGGTGTTGTGTACGGCGTGTGTAAATCTCCATGGGCATCTATCCAAAGTACTCCAATTCTATTACTTGGATTTGCCATTTTTAATCCCGCAATTGTACCACCCGCAGAGCCATGATCTGCAGCACAAACAAGCGTAAAATTACCTTTTTGCCTTGTATTTGAAACAGCTTCTGCTACTCTTTCATAAATCTTAACTAAACCGTGAATTCTTTTTCCTTTCGGATATTTAACATCGTTATCTAAAAGATGGTTTTCTGTTTCTATTGTTTTAGTTGGATACTTACCAAATAGCTTGCTACCTTTGTTTCTTGCAGCTACTTTCATGGCTTGTGGACCTAGAGAAGAACCTCTTGTACCTGCTGTAATTTCTGACTCATTTATGATTAAGGAAATTTTTCTTGACATACCGATTGAATTTGTGAGTCAAAAGTAATTTTTAGCACGTGTTAAAGCAAATAAAGAGACAAGTATCTGTTACGGAATTCCATTTTTCAATTATAAATAACAGTTCCTTTTTCCATTTTTTTTCAAATGACGTGATTCAACGGCAAAACACAATTAAAAAACCTTATTAAAGGTTGAAATAAACGTTTAACTTTACATGATATTTAACACCACAAAACAATGCATAAAACCATTCTTTTTTTATTCGTAACGCTAATTATTATCGCTTTAACCCAAACTTCTTGTTCTGCACCCAAGCATGTATCCAAAAGATTTGAAGGCAAACTTGTGTATGAAATTTTTGTAGGAAAAGAAGCCAAACAACCCGCTGATAGTTCAAAATATCAAATTATCTATGCCAAGGATAGTTTATTGAGAGCTGAAAGCTTTACACCGCTCGGAAAGCAGGTTTTTATTAAACATATTCCTAAAAACAAAGCGTATACACTTGTAGATATGTTTGGAGAAAAATATGCCATCCAGTCTGTTCCTGATAGTTTAGATAAGCTAAATGAAAAATACAGTTTTGACTACAAACTCGGTAAGAAAACGATTGCAGGCAAAAAAGCAAACCGTGCTTTGGTGAAAATAGTAGATCAACCAGAAGAAATAGAAATGTATTATTTTAAGGATATTTCGCACGATTATTCTTCTGCAATTCCTGGACTAAAAGGTTTGCCAGTTGAATACACCATTTTTGTGAAAGGGGAAAAATTACAATACAAACTTGTATCCATAGAGGAAAAGACTATACCTCTAGACACCTTCGGTATTCCTTCTAACTATACTAAAATTTCTGTAACCGATTTTATGGAGTTAATCAAGGTAGAAGAGCCACAGTAAATTAGATTAACATACTACTGTTAATGCTTTGAAGAATTTTGGCTTTAAAATACTTGGTTTAACCTTATCTTCGTAAGATATCAAAAGGAACAATGGCGAAAGGAAATACGTTAAAAAATACGAGTAAAAAAACCTCAGATAAAAAATCTACCTCCTCTAAAAAGGCCAAAGATAAAGCGGGTATTTTAAGCAGGTTTAAGTTAAATGTAGATAAAAGAAAAACGAAAACTATTACTGGATCTATCCTCTTACTGTTTTCTCTCTTTTTACTTTTTGCTTGTATTTCTTACCTATTCAGTTGGAAAGAAGACCAAAACCTAGTACTCAATAAAGGACTCTTTACGTTTCTTTTTGAAGACGAGGTTGCTCCAGTTTCAAATATTTTAGGAAGATTTGGCGCTTGGATATCGCACCTATTTGTCTTCAAATGGTTTGGTATTGCCTCATTTGGATTTTGCTTTTTACTTTTTAATTACGGTTTCCGCTTATTATTTAACATCAAAATTGCATCTATTCGCAGAAGTACACTAATCACTTTTGTTGCAATCGTATGGGTTTCCATTTTCTTTGGATTTTTTGCTAGTCAAGTAAACTACTTAGGAGGAGCATTTGGTTTTTACGCCAACGAATGGTTGTACCAAAGTATCGGTGCCGTGGGTACTTTCTTGTTTATTCTTGTGCTTATTTTTGTTGCTATTGTTGCGTTATTTAATCCAGATTTCAAGGCACTACGCCAAAAACTGAACCTCACAAAAGAAACACTTGAAGAAGAGGACGATGAGAATACAAACAGTTCAGCAGTAAATGATATTCGTATCGTAAATACGATTAAAGACGAAGAAATAAAACCTGAAGAAGAAGTAAACGAAATTAATTTTTCTGACCAAGACGAGGAAGAAAAAGAACAAGATTCGATAATCGAAGAAACTGAAAAGGAAGCGGAAAGTAGCTTAATTATTGAAGTTACTGAAGAAGAAAATAAAAGTGACGACTTTGAGGTTGAAAACACTACAGAGAAAGAAGACGAATTTGAGGTAGAAGTACCCAAAGAAGAATATAAACTTACCGATAATGAAGTAAGAGATTTAGCAGAGGAATTTGGAGAATACGATCCTAAACTCGACTTAGCAAGCTACACGCTTCCTGGAATAGATTTATTGAAAAAGTATGGTTCTGGTAAAATAGAGGTAGATAAAGCTGAGTTAGAAAGCAACAAAAACAAGATTGTAGAAACCTTAGCACATTATAAAATCGAAATTTCTAAAATAAAAGCTACTATTGGTCCGACTGTAACCTTATATGAAATTATACCGGCACCTGGTGTAAGAATTTCCAAGATTAAAAACTTAGAAGACGACATTGCTTTGAGCTTAGCTGCTTTAGGAATACGTATAATTGCTCCTATACCTGGAAAAGGAACTATTGGTATTGAGGTTCCGAATTCTAAACCTGACATGGTAAGCATGCGCTCTTTGATTGCCTCAGAAAAGTTTCAGAATTCAGATGCCGAACTTCCTATTGTGATGGGAAAAACAATAACCAATGAAACCTTTACTTTTGATTTGGCTAAAATGCCTCACTTGTTAGTTGCAGGTGCTACAGGACAAGGTAAGTCAGTTGGTTTGAACGCAATTTTAGTATCTCTTCTTTATAAAAAACACCCTGCACAGGTAAAATTTGTATTAGTTGATCCTAAAAAAGTAGAACTTACGCTGTTCAACAAAATTGAACGCCATTTCTTAGCTAAATTACCAGGAGAAGAAGAACCGATTATTACCGATACCTCTAAGGTTGTAGCTACGTTGAACTCGCTTTGTGTTGAGATGGACGCGCGTTATGAGTTACTCAAAAATGCTCAAGTAAGAAATATAAAAGAGTATAACGCCAAGTTTATAAAAAGAAAATTAAACCCAGAGAATGGTCACCGCTACTTACCCTACATCGTAGTATTGATAGATGAGTTTGCAGATTTAATTATGACGGCCGGTAAAGAAGTTGAACATCCTATTGCCAGAATTGCTCAACTTGCTCGTGCCATTGGAATTCACTTAATTGTAGCAACACAAAGACCATCTGTAAACGTAATTACAGGTATGATTAAAGCCAATTTCCCTGCAAGAATTGCCTTTAGAGTTCAATCTTCTATAGACTCTAAAACCATTTTAGATGGCTCTGGAGCAAATCAATTAATTGGTAGAGGAGATATGTTAATGTCTACCGGATCAGAAACCATACGTTTACAGTGTGGATTTGTGGACACACCAGAAGTAGAAGATATTTGCAATTTTATTGGAAATCAACGTGCTTATCCAGATGCGCTAATTTTACCTGAATATGTAGATGAAAATGCAGAACAAGGTGGAGATGTTGACATGGATGACTTAGATAGTAACTTTGTAGAAGCTGCGCGAATTATTGTTATACACCAACAAGGATCTGCAAGTTTATTGCAACGAAAGTTAAAATTAGGATACAACAGAGCAGGTAGAATTGTAGACCAGCTAGAAGCACACAATATAATTGGTCCATTTAAAGGCAGTAAAGCAAGGGAAGTTCTAGTACCAGACGAAATAGCCTTGAATGAATATTTAACGGCAAAAGGATTAATTTAAATCGTTAAACTTTTGTTAAGACCGTTTTAATATCTAAAATCGACGTAACTTGGCACAACCTTTGTAAATTGTTGAAACGAGAATAAATAACAGAACAATATGAAAATAATTACACTTACATTAAGCTTACTAATGCTTTCAACCCTAAGTTTTGCTCAGGATAAAAGCAATGAGTTGCTCGACAAACTGAGTAAGGAAATGAAAGCATTAAACTCTTTCTATGTAGAATTTGAAATGAAAACGAAAAATTCTAGTACAGGTCAAAATGACGCAGATAAAGGAAGTGGATTTGTTAAAGAAAATAAGTTTTTTGCAACATTGGGTTCAAATACCATCTTAAGTAATGGTTTGAAGATTTGGACAATTTCCAATGACGACCAAGTAACGTATGAAGCTGACTCAGACGAAGACGACGAAGAGAGTATTAATCCTAAGAAATTAATGACCATTTGGGAAAATGGATTTAAAAGTAAATATATTGGAGAAAAAGACGGAAAACACCAGATTAACCTCTTCCCTACTAATCCAGGAGAAGTAGAGTTTCATACTATTACGCTTTACTTAAACAGTTCTGATAATGGTTTGTACCGAGCAATTATGAAGACAAAAGATGGAACACAAATGACGTATACGATTAACAAGTTTACAAAAAACGCACGTGTTTCTGACAGCAAGTTTGTTTACAATCCGGCGCAATATCCAGGATACGAGCTTGTAAAAGACTAAATACCCGCAAGGTATAATAAAGAAAGACCTGCTTTTTAGTGGGTCTTTTTTTTTGACCTGTATTAGAAATAAAGGTCAAAGACAAAAGGTTAAATGTTTTTTAACCCTACAGATGTAAAATAAAATACAGATTAAGAAACTACCTGAACCGCTTTAACTCCTGTTCTTCTTTTCAAATAGTACAGAGCTATTGGATGGAGCTAAACCATTAACGTTAGTTCATAATAATCGAAGTAAAAAGACTATATTACTTCCCACAGCACACACCATGCAAAGAATAATGGTGCTGCAAACAAAGAAGCATCAAAGCGATCTAAAATTCCGCCATGACCGGGTAAAATAGTTCCGGTGTCTTTAATATTTAAACTGCGCTTAATTAACGATTCAAACAAATCGCCATAAATTGCACTAGCTGCAATTAAAGGAGCTGCTAAACACCAAAAAAGATAGGACATCTCAGAAGCATACGCCAAGAGACAGCCAACGGCAATCGTAAACACAATTCCGCCAATAGTGCCTTCCCATGTTTTCTTTGGAGATATGCGCTCAAAGAGCTTTGTTTTACCTAACAATCTACCAGTTAGATAGGCAAAAGTGTCATTTGTCCATATCATTAAAAACATCCCTACAGGAAGTAGCCAACTAGAAAAAGAACTATTTTCAACTCTTAAACTAACAATTAAATACATGGGTAATATCACGTAAATCCAACCAAAAATTGTAATGGAAACATTTACTAAAGGTGTTTTTGATCGTGTATATAACTCGGGTAAAAAAGAAAGGAAAAGCAACGGTAAACCCACAATTAAAAACTTCTCGTTTACGTAGTTTAAACGCACTAGAATAGCAATTGAAAATAGACTTAATCCTCCTGCTAAACCAAGCATTTTAGAAGGTGTTGCCATTGTTTTAGAGTCAAACAGCCTATAATACTCTAACAACCCTAGAACTGTAAATAAGGCTAAAACAAGAATACTGGTTAACTCACTAAACACTATTCCTCCGATTACCAAAGCGATAAAAACAAAACCAGTTGCAGCTCTCACTAAAATATCATTCATGCTCTTTTTCAATTATATGTTTAGCGCGTATAACTAAAGTATGGTGAACGTAAATTTCAATTGCACCAAAAGAATTGTAAGAAGAATCTTTTTTGTTAATCGTAAAAACGGGGATTCCTTCTCCTTCTAACTTCAGCTTATAAATACTAGCCAAATGTTCTTCAGTAGTTGAAGTAACTAAACGCAAGTCATCAAAAGGTGTTTTTGAATCTAGCTTTGCATTTAACCATTTTTTTATTGCTCTAAACATGCTGTTTCTCTTCTCAACTATTGAATACAATAATACTGCTTTTCGCAGACATACATTGTATTAAAAAGTAGGCATTAAAAAAAATCCCATCCGATATTGCACGAATGGGATGTATAATATTTCGAAAAAGTATTTTACTCTTCTGTTGACTTGTCTTTTTCTTCAGTATTTGTATCTAGCTCAGTATCCGAAGTTTTTTCTACATCTGCACTAGAATCTGAATGTGAACTATCTGTCTGAACAGTTACATCTTCTGCAACTTGATTTTCAGTTTTTTTCTCTGCGATTGGGTTTTCTACCTTATTTTTATCCCACAATCTTTCTCCAAAAATTTCTATTAAATCTTCTTTAAAGATTACTTCTTTCTCTAACAATTTATTTGCTAAAGCAGTCAGTTTGTCTTTATTATCAGAAAGTAATTTTATTGCTCTTTGGTATTGAATCTCTATGGTTTTACTCACTTCCTCGTCAATTACTCTTGCAGTTTCATCAGAGTAAGGTTTTGTAAATGAACTCTGACCTTGAGAATCATAATAAGATCTATTCCCAATCTTTTCATTTAAACCATAAATAGAAACCATTGCATAAGCTTGCTTAGTTACTTTTTCTAAATCAGAAAGTGCTCCGGTAGAAATTTTACCAAAAATTAGTTGCTCTGCAGCTCTACCGCCTAAAGCAGAACACATATCATCTAAAATTTGCTCTGTAGTGGTAATACTTCTTTCTTCTGGCAAGTACCAGGCTGCTCCTAAACTTTGTCCACGAGGTACAATAGTTACCTTAACCAATGGATGCGCATGTTCGCATAACCAAGAAATGGTAGCATGACCAGCTTCGTGAAAAGCAATAGACTTTTTCTCTTGACTAGTAATTATTTTATTTTTCTTTTCTAAACCTCCAATAATTCTATCAACGGCATCCAAGAAATCTTGTTTTTCTACAAACTTTTTCTTCTTACGTGCAGCAATCAAAGCAGCTTCGTTACAAAGGTTTGCAATATCTGCTCCAGAAAAACCAGGTGTTTGTTTAGACAAGAACTCAACGTCCATTTCTTTATCTAATTTCAATGGTTTTAAATGCACTTGGAAAATTTCTTTACGCTCGTTAATATCTGGCATATCAACATAAATCTGTCTATCAAAACGTCCAGCACGCATCAATGCTTTATCTAAAACATCTGCTCTGTTTGTTGCAGCCAAAATAATTACACCAGAGTTAGTACCAAAACCATCCATTTCTGTTAACAATTGGTTCAAAGTATTCTCGCGCTCATCATTAGAACCCATAGAATTACTCTTTCCTCTTGCTCTACCAATGGCATCAATCTCATCAATAAAGATAATTGCTGGTGCTTTTTCTTTGGCTTGTTTAAATAAATCTCTTACTCTAGAAGCTCCTACACCTACAAACATTTCAACGAAATCTGACCCTGAAAGTGAGAAAAACGGTACTTGTGCTTCTCCAGCTACAGCTTTTGCTAACAATGTTTTACCCGTTCCAGGAGGGCCAACTAACAAGGCTCCTTTGGGTATTTTAGCACCGAGTTCTGTATATTTTTTCGGACTCTTTAAAAAGTCTACAATCTCTTCTACTTCTTCTTTAGCTCCTTCCAATCCGGCTACATCTTTAAACGATACGTTCGTAGATTTTCCTTTATCAAAAACTTGTGCCTTAGATTTACCGATGTTAAATATTTGTCCGCCCGGACCACCACCAGCACCGCCAGACATTCTTCTCATAATGAAAAGCCAAATAACTACTATAATTAGTATAGGTAATAAGAATGAAATAATACCACTGAAGTAGTTAATTTCGTCTTCTACCGCATAATCCGGTACTTTATTTTCGCCTTGCTCTGCTCTTTCTTGATTAATTCTGTTAAAATCTTCTCTAAATGAACTCGCATCTGCAATCTTAAAACTAAAAGAAGGATTAGACGTTTTTCCAAAACTTGTTCCTCTGTTCTGAACCGCGTTACGCAATTTGGTTTTATCTCCATTTTGGATTTCAGCGGGTAAACCGTCACCCTTAATTGCTTCAACTCCAGCGTCTGTAAGTTTAAAATCTACACGACCTTCGTTTCTGATTAGCTTAACATTTTCTACATATCCTTCTTCCATAAGTTCTGAAAAAGTTCCCATAGATTGGATGGTACTTGTTTTTCCTGAACTCATAAAGAGTTGAACTGCAATAATTGCAAGTGCTATACCTGCATAAATCCAGTAAATTGTATACGGATTTTTCTTTTTGTTCTTTTTATTATCTGCCATTTTAGTATGAAATAGTTTAATCTAAATTTGGAATATCTGTTCTAACTGCATCTGCCCACAAGTCTTCAATTTCATAAAAAGAACGTGCTTCTTTGTAAAAAATATGCGCTACAACGTTTACGTAATCTAACAACACCCATTCAGAATTACCAGAACCCTCTTGGTGCCAAGGCCTCTCTCTCAATTCTTTTCGCGTGTGTTTTACTACATTATTTGCAATCCCTTCTATCTGTGTAGAGGAGTCTCCATTACACACGACAAAAAAGTCGGATACCGCATTATCAATTTCTCTTAAGTCTAAGATTGTTATGTCTTTTCCTTTTAATTCCTGCATTCCTTCAACTATACTCTCGCATAATATTTTGGAATCTATTTTTTCTATTACTTTGTGCATTCGCTATTTAGAGTGTCTTACAAATCTAATTAAATTTTAAATTTACGCTCAAGTAATTAACGTCTAAGTACAGACAATGTTTAAAACAGAAATCGGACATAAAATTATACATCTTGAACGTGTTGACTCTACGAACAATTATACTGCCAAGTTGCTAAAAACCGATGTTATAGAGCACGGTACGGTAATAATGGCAGATATGCAGACAACTGGCAGAGGTCAGCGCGGAAACGCATGGCAATCTGACCCTTTTGCAAATCTAATGATGAGCATTTATGTGGTTCCTAAGCAACTGACACAGGATAACCATTTGGTACTGAATCATTGTGTGAGTCTCGCACTTAAAGGCTGGCTAGAAGAAAAGTTAAAGCTTGTTAATATTAAATGGCCAAATGATATTTTAGTACAAAATAAGAAAATTGCAGGCGTTCTGATTGAAAACAGTTGGCAAGGAAATCAACTTAAACATAGTATAATTGGTATTGGGTTAAACGTGAACCAAGATCGTTTTGAACAGGCAAAATCTACATCCTTATATCTTGAATCAAATAAGCGTTATACACCCAGAATTTTAGCCTTAGAATTTTGCGCACAATTAGAAGATTATTTTAAGCAATTGAACACCAATACAATTCCAATACTAAAGAAAAGATACGATGAGCAATTGTGGTTGAAAGATCAACTGTCGGATTTTATAACACATGACAAGCAACAGATTTCAGGAAAAATTCAAGGTACAAACGCACATGGAGATTTAATTGTTGTTACTTCTACTGAAACACTCACTTTTGCAAATGGCGAACTGCAGTTTACTGATCGCTTATAGGTTTCAAAAGCTGAAAACGCTTCTAAAAAATCTCTTTTAAACAAAAAAACTCACTAAAAAGTGAGTTTGATGACTGTTACAACATTTCTGTTTAATCGTATTTTTCTTTTAATTGCGTAGACATATAATTAAATAAGTTCGTTAAAGGCTTTTGAACCATCATTTTTAAGAATGGATTTACTTTTCCATCAAAATGAATGAAACCTTCTGTTTGATTTTCTAGCGCTTTCATGTTAATGTTAAGGTCAAACGGAAAAGGTGATTTCTCTCCTGACTTCATTACAATTTTAGAAAAAGGCTCTAAAGTATCTTGTACAAGTGTAATTACTATTCCTCCTTGAACTTTGAAAGAACAGCTTTTGTCATCTGCTTCAAAATCTTTTATATTGTCTTTAGGCAATAACTCTTCAAAATTTCTGGGATTTTTTACAAATTCAAAAATAGTTTCCGCATTTGCATTCACCAGTACTTTTTCGCTATCAATTTTCATAGGTCTATTTTTTCCACTCCGATGGATTTTCTCTCCATTCTCTAAGTGAGTTAGCATCATTCTGCGATATAGAACCTTGCTCTAATGCTTGTTCCATCAAACTTTCGTAATTACTTAGAGTTACGTAATCACATTCTGCATTAGAAAAGTTTTCTTCGGCGATTTTAAAACCGTAAGAAAAAATAGCAACTAAACCTTTTACTGTGAGACCAGCTTCTCTTAGCGCATCTACGGCTTTTAGTGAAGAACCACCTGTAGAGATTAAATCTTCTATTACAACCACATTTTGTCCAGAAGAATAATCGCCTTCTATTTGATTTCCTAAACCATGACCTTTAGCCGAAGAACGAACATAAACAAATGGAACACCTAACTCTTGTGCAACTAACGCACCTTGAGCAATTCCTCCAGTAGCAACACCAGCAATGAGATCTGGCTTTCCAAACTTCTCTAAAATTGCCTCGCAGTAACTTTGTCTAATATACGTTCTTACGTTCGGGTATGAAAGCGTTTTTCTGTTGTCACAATAAATAGGAGACTTCCAGCCAGACGCCCAAGTGAATGGATCGTTAGGTTGTAACTTTATTGCCTTGATTTGCAACAAAAATTCTGCTACTTTTAACCCTTGGTCATTATTTAAAATCATGGTTGCAAATGTATAAAGTTTTTATTGAAAACAAGCCCTTATATTTCGTAGAAAGTACAAAAGATTTACCAAAAGATACCTTCTTTCTATTTGGTGGACTAGACCAAAATCAAGTGGAATCTATCACAAAAGTGTATAAAGAAAAAAACAACTCACTGATTTTTGCCGTAGTAGCAAAGAACACCTTAAAAGCAATGCTTAAGTCATTTTCGCACTACCAATATATTGAGGCTGCTGGCGGTATAGTAGAAAAGAAAAAAAACGGTATGCTTTTATTCATAAAACGAAATGGTTTTTGGGATATTCCAAAAGGAAAACTAGAGAAAAACGAAGATGGTATAGCGGGTGCCAAAAGAGAAATAGAGGAAGAATGCGGAATTAGTGGGCTGAAATTTCGTAAGAATATATGTAGCACCTATCACACCTATGAACACAAAGGTAAGATGGTGCTAAAAAAAACATATTGGTTCGCTTTTTTATATGCTGGAAAAGAAAAATTAACGGCACAAACGGAAGAAGGAATTACTAAAGTAAAGTGGTTTGAAGTAGACAATTTATTTAAAATAAGAAAAAATACTTTTGCTTCTATCGCAGAGGTATTGAATAATTTTATCGAGTTAAACGCAGTTTCAAAAAAAATCAAACAAAAAAATAAATGACACGTACCTTCTGTTTAAAGAAGAAATAATTAAGTTATCTCTTTAACTAGAAAGTTAAAACTGAGTGCTTCTAGTCTTTATGAATTCTAGTTTGTTTGTACAACCTGAAGTAATAGACTGAATCTGAATACAAGGCTAAAGAACTTAATCTAGCTTCTGGCTCTTCGGCATTTGTAGAATAAAACAATCTGACTTTTTCTGCATAAATTGTATCTAAATAAAATGTAGAATTTGCTTTAAAACTATGAGATTCTAATCCATAGTAGGTTTCAACCCATAAATAATGTGAAAAAAACTGTGGACTATCGTTCGCGAAATCTACAATGAAATTAAGTTGTCTATGTGATATATCGCTTCTTAAAATAGCCGAATCCAAATAAATACGAGGTGCAACTATAGTGTTTTCTTGACCAGAAGCTTGTAGAGAACAGAAAATAAGTATAAAAAGGATTGAAAGGTTAATGTCTTTTTTCATCATAAAATAGTTCTTAAGAGTACCTTAAATTAAAGTATTTAAATGCTAATATTTATCTTTTTAAATCAATTAAATAATCGTTTCTTGAACTAGGAGCATTCTATTCTGCTTTTGAAGAAAAACACTTCTATTCAGCTTAGCAAAGAGCAGCGTAACCGATTCACACAATACAGAGATCTGGTTCTCTACCCTTTGAGAAAAGCTTCATCTTATTTTAATTCTCGTCCTAGAGAACAAACACCTCGACTTCGCTTGTTTTGGTTAGTCGAAAACTCGTTACAAACAAACAAATATCTCGAATAGCACTTATTTCAGCTATCGCTGGGCACAACGCAGTGTAAGGGATTCACGAATTTCTACTACAGAGAGCTTGTTCTCTGCTTACATATTTCTTCTATACTGTCCGCCTACTTCAAATAAACTGCTTGTAATTTGACCTAAAGAACAAACTTTACAAACTTCCATCAATTTCTCAAAGATATTTTCGTTGTTGATGGCTGCCATTTGCAAGTCTTTTAGCATTGGTGCTGTATCATTCATTTTATGAAGTTCTGCCAACATATCTATTTGATATTGCTTTTCTTCTTCTGTAGCTCTAATTACCTCATCTGGAGTAACTGTTGGAGAACCGTCTTTACTCAAGAAAGTATTCACACCGATAATTGGGAAATCTCCGTTGTGCTTTAACGTTTCGTAGTAAAGTGATTCTTCTTGAATTTTAGAACGTTGATACATGGTTTCCATTGCTCCTAAAACTCCACCTCTTTCCGTAATTCTATCGAATTCTAACAATACAGCTTCTTCAACCAAATCTGTTAATTCTTCTATGATGAAAGAACCTTGAATTGGATTTTCGTTCGCCGTTAATCCTAACTCTTTGTTTATGATTAACTGAATTGCCATTGCTCTTCGTACAGATGCTTCTGTGGGTGTTGTAATTGCTTCGTCATAAGCGTTTGTATGCAATGAATTACAATTATCGTAAATCGCATACAATGCTTGTAAAGTTGTACGAATATCGTTGAAATCAATCTCTTGTGCGTGCAAAGAACGACCAGAAGTTTGAATGTGGTATTTCAACATCTGAGCTCTAGAATTTGCTCCGTATTTCTCTTTCATGGCCTTTGCCCAAATCTTACGCGCAACTCTACCAATAACTGCGTACTCTGCGTCGATTCCGTTTGAGAAGAAGAAAGATAAGTTAGGACCAAACTTGTTGATATCCATCCCTCTACTTAAGTAATATTCTACATACGTAAATCCGTTTGCTAAGGTTAAGGCTAACTGCGTTACAGGATTTGCTCCTGCTTCTGCAATGTGGTAACCAGAGATAGAAACAGAGTAGAAATTTCTTACGTTTTTTTCAATGAAGTATTCTTGAACATCTCCCATCAAACGCAAGGCAAATTCTGTAGAGAAAATACACGTATTTTGTGCTTGATCTTCTTTTAAAATATCTGCTTGAACAGTCCCTCTAACTTGAGAAAGTGTATTCTTTTTTATTTCTGCATAAACATCAGCCGGTAAAACTTGATCTCCGGTAACACCCAATAAGAAAAGACCTAAACCATTGTTTCCTTCTGGTAAATCTCCTTGGTATTGTGGTCTTGCTACGCATTTCTCTTTATAAATCTTTTCAATTTTTGCATTTACTTCAGCTTCTAAATCGTTTGCCTTTATGTATTTCTCGCACTGCTGATCAATTGCAGCATTCATAAAGAAACCTAACAACATGGGAGCCGGACCATTGATTGTCATAGAAACAGAAGTCTTAGGATCTGCTAAATCAAAACCAGAATATAATTTCTTAGCATCATCTAAACAACAGATAGAAACTCCTGCGTTACCAATTTTACCGTAGATATCTGGACGCAAATCTGGATCGTTACCATATAAAGTAACAGAATCAAATGCCGTAGATAAACGCGCTGCTGGCATTCCTGCACTTACGTAATGGAAACGCTTGTTTGTACGCTCTGGTCCGCCTTCTCCGGCAAACATTCTTGATGGATCTTCTCCTGTTCTTTTAAACGGATATAATCCTGATGCATATGGAAATTCTCCCGGTACGTTTTCTTGTAAACACCATCCTAAAATATCTCCCCAAGCAGAATACTTTGGTAAAGAAACTTTTGGTATTTGTGTATGAGATAACGACTCTGCATGCGTTTTAATCTCAATTACTTTATCTCTTACTTTGAAAGAATAGATTGGCTGCTTGTATTTATTTACTTTTTCTGCCCAACCTGTAATTACTTCCCAGTTGTATGGATCTAAGTCCATTTTGGTTCTATCAAATTGACCAACTAACAACTTTAAGAAATCTTTGTCTTCATCTTTAACATTCTCTAAAGATTCAGAAGCAATTCCTGCTTTGTCTAAAGTTGGTTCTTGACCAACAATTGTTTCAATTGTTTTGTAGATTCCGTATAATTTCTGAGCAACATCTTGTTGTGTATTTGCTTTTGCATCATACGCTCTGTTGGTTTCAGAAATTTCTGATAAATATCTTGTTCTGTTTGGTGGAATCACAAAAATCTTCTCACTCATTTCTTTCGAAATATGGAAATCAGATTTTAAGTCAGCACCCGTTTTCTCAACTACTTTATCCATAATCGCTTTGTAGAGCGTATTCATTCCTGGATCATTGAATTGAGAAGCAATTGTACCAAAAACTGGCAAATCATCTTGGTGCGTGTCCCATAAATTATGGTTACGCATGTATTGTTTCTTCACATCTCTAAGCGCATCTAAAGAACCACGCTTATCAAACTTGTTAATCGCAACTAAATCTGCGAAGTCTAACATGTCGATTTTCTCTAACTGCGTAGCAGCACCAAATTCTGGTGTCATTACGTAAAGAGAAGTATCTGAGTGCTCTAAAATCTCTGTGTCAGATTGACCGATACCAGAAGTTTCTAAAATAATTAAATCAAACTCTGAAGCTTTTAAAACCTCAACGGCTTCGTTTACATATTTAGAAAGTGCAAGGTTAGACTGACGTGTTGCTAAAGAACGCATGTAAACACGCTTATTATTTATGGCATTCATTCTAATTCTATCACCTAAAAGCGCTCCGCCTGTTTTTCTTTTTGAAGGATCAACCGAGATGAGTCCAATTGTTTTCTCTGGAAAATCGATTAGAAATCTTCTTACTAATTCATCTACTAAAGAAGACTTCCCTGCTCCACCTGTTCCTGTAATTCCGAGCACAGGAGTTTTAGAAGTTTTATTCTTTTCGTGTATTTTATCTAAAGTATCCTTTGCAACTTCTGGGAAATTTTCTGCTGCAGAAATCACACGGGCAATAGAACCAATTTGTTTGTCTGCCAAATGGTTAAATTCACCATTTAATTTATCTCCAATAGGAAAATCAGCTTGCATCACAAGGTCATTTATCATTCCTTGTAATCCCATTTCTCTTCCATCATCCGGAGCGTAGATACGCGTGATACCGTAATCCATCAACTCTTTAATTTCTGTAGGAAGAATAACTCCACCTCCTCCACCGAAGATTTTGATGTGACCTGCACCGCGTTCTTGTAAAAGATCATACATGTACTTAAAGTACTCATTGTGTCCGCCTTGATAAGAAGTAATTGCAATTGCATTAGCATCTTCTTGGATAGCACAATTCACAACTTCGTCTACGCTTCTATCATGTCCTAAGTGAATTACCTCTACACCTGTAGTTTGTATAATTCTTCTCATGATATTAATCGCAGCGTCGTGACCATCAAATAAGGCAGCAGCCGTAACTATTCTAACTTTATTCTTTGGTTTGTATGTTTCTACTTGTTCCATATTTATTTTCGATAAATGTGACGCAAAAATACGAATTCTGTAGCTATCTCCAGCCATTATATTGCCAACAATACAGGTAAGTTTTTAATATTTTGTAGACAATCTTATCTATTTTAATGTAGATAAAAAAGTAAATTTAGCGCTTATGCAAATTCTACATTCTATACGCTCGTTTTTCAAAGAGAAAGACCAACCTCAAATTTTGGTGGTTTTACTTTTTATTGTTTTCGCTTTAATGTTGGTGATAGAGAATATTAATGGACGATTTTGGTTAAATGATTTTAAAGTAATGTACTCTGCTGCTGAGGCTTTTGTTTCTGGCGAGCAAGTATATGGCAAACCTTTCGGCTTATCTACAGGTTTTTTTAAATACTCGCCCGAAAGTACGGTGCTATTCATTCCTTATCTCTTATTTAAGTTTGAAGTTGCTGCCGTTTTACATTATTGCGTTATTTTGGTTTGCACTGTGGGATTATTTCTCAACCTTACTAAGTTGTGCAGAGCTTCTCTTTTTCCTACATTGAGTCTAAAATACCCAAGCTTGCTTCTTTGGCCTGCTTTTTTATTCTCTATTGTGCATTTAGTAAGAGAATTTCATTTAGGTAACGTAAATGTAATTTTAGTCTACTTAATTAGTGCTACGCTACTTGCAACTATTCAAAAAAAATATATCACAGCAGGAATTTTAATTAGTATAGTAATTTTTACAAAACCTTATTTCATTGTTCTATTATTGGGATTTTTACTGATTAAAAAGTTAAAACCCATCTTAGTTTCGGCAATATTTGGCTTAAGTGCAATTTTACTTTTTAGTTTAATTACAGGCTTTGGCAAGAGCATTCAGTTGCATGCAGATTGGTTAAAATCAATGTTAGACCATTCTAACTATTTAACGAGTAACCATACTATTTTCTCGTTACTAGAAAATTATTTTGGAGTAGAAATTCCACTGGCTAACTCACCTCTTTATCTTTTTGCTATTGGCCTTGTTTTATTCTTTACTTTTTGGATTAAGAAAACTAAAAATGAACCGCTACGCTTTATTTTTTTCATGCTCATTTATTTGGCACTTATTCCCAACATGATTATTTCGGATACAGAACATTTCTTGTTTGCCATACCCTTACTTGTTTATCTCACCTACGCTATTTGCGCTAGCAAGCAATTTTGGTGGTTTGCTCCGTTTCTTCTGGTCTTATTTATGTTTGGCGGAAACGCGAATGACTTATTAGGCAAAACACTATCCGATTTTGTTGACCAAAATGGACTTCTTGGTATTTCCAACCTAATCATTATTGTTGCTTCGGGAATAGTAGGATTTAAAACTCAAAAAACAAGCACGATTAATTCCTCTACAGCACTCAAATAAATTTTGAGTTATCACTTCTTAATTCACACTTTTTTCACTCTGTACTTTGCAGTGATCTTGTCTCCTTCTTTTTATACTTTTTTTTGAGGCACTCCATTTTGCATATGGAAAACGAGATTTTAAATCTCTTTTATGTTTCTGATTATAATCAAATTATATGAAGATAACATTCTTTGATTTGTGTTGACCAATAGAAAACTGAAAGTTGGAAAATCCATGTAGTTATTTTGTATAAATTTAAGGGTATATACTAAACAAAAACTCCTTATTTATATACAATTTAAAGACAACAAAAAACAGCGTAACATCAAG